>Ga0228711_1001845_pt1 | contig 31842 bp, 10 predicted proteins | sample MedpolnodulmetaG_2_FD_177996 | JGI IMG/M metagenome (GOLD analysis project Ga0228711, IMG submission 177996) | Root nodule microbial communities from Medicago polymorpha collected in Santa Monica, California, United States - brown nodules | ecosystem: Host-associated > Plants > Roots > Nodule... | reverse complement strand
GGGGGGGGGAAATTGGTCTGCGGTTAGGTCCAGGAAGCGGAAAGCGACGCAACCGGATGTGAGAAGACGGGACAGGTCCAAGGGTTCAAAGCGACACGACGACGCAAGAAGTGGGCTATAGGTTCGACAATATAGGGATGGTTCTAGGTTTCTTCTTCGATCTTCAAACATTCTAGCAGAAGCGATGCAATCTATTGGCAACACAGGAAAACGCAGCAGGTCTCCAGATGCGCGTTTGATGGCAATGTTTCAGATTACGTGATTTCTGATCAGCATGGGTGTACTACTTCAGGGCTGGGACACAAGGTTTCCTATTATTTTACCAACATACCGGAATGTCTCCCTATTTTTCTTATGAGGCAACAGTTCGAGGTTTGCGGTATTCTAACAGATGTTTTCATAGCTCGACGTAGGAATGCACGTGGACAGATTTATGGTTTCGTCCGATTTTCAAACGTCAAAAATTCAAGTAAGTTATCACATGCTTTAAACAACGTCTGGTTTGGTCATCTTAGGGTGTGGGCACGTGAAGCAAAGTTTGATAGATTTGCTGCTAATGATAAAAAACCGTTAACTGTTTCCAAACCTGTTAAGAGCAAGACTGAGGGTGTAGGAGGGAAGAAGGAATTAGAGAGGGTCAGGGATGAGGGAGAAAATATGGCGAGATTGGGTGAGGGAGATGAGGATTCTGGAAGGGGTCGAAGAGGTGAGGGAGAAAAAATGTTGAGGTTTAGGCAAGTGGAGGTGAGGGTCAATGACGAGAAGCAGACTGAGGGAGGTCATTCACCGGTGCTGAAGGGAAGGGGAGGGAGCCCAAAGGTTTTACTTAGGGAGAAGGTGGTCGTCTTGGACATTGATGAGGACGGGAAGTTCCATAGGTCGGTAGAGGAGGAGGATGTTGGAGATCAACCGGCTATCTTGCACTCTTCACAACCTGTTTCAGGGAAGAAGGAGTGTTTACTTGAATATCAATCCAACCAAGAAGATATGGATTGGGCCGAGTCCGGAGTAGTGGCAACGGTTGTGTTGGGGGAAACAATTTTATCTATTCAACAACGTGTCGACGACGTGGGATTTAATAATGTAGAAGTGATTTCAATGGGTGGTGATAAAGTATTTCTTCGTAGTCGTAATAATGAGGACATCTTCCACATATTCAATGAATCCATTCACTTCTTCAGTTTGTTGTTCTCTAAAGTGCAAAAATGGACGTCGACGGAAGTGTGTTATGAACGTGGAGCATGGGTGCGACTATATGGTACACCTGCCCATGCTTGGAATTTAAATTTCTTTAAGATGTGTGTTTTGAATTTTGGCCGGTTTGTGAGGACTGATGAATGCACTGTCGACAGAGGCAGAATAGATTACGCTCGTATTTTAATTACCACGACATCTTTGGAGGTTCTTAATATGCATCAGGACGTGTTGATTGATGGGTGTAAACACTCTATAAAATTTTTGGAGGAGTGGGGTTGCAATCTCGGCGAAGACGCTTTTCTAACAGAGAATGTCACTGATGATAAAGATGAAGGTCCTGAATTGTTTGTTGATCACGGTTTGGATGAGGATAATGGTGAGGTCGATGCATTGATAGCTAATTTGCACAGGGACTGGAATGAACATGAAGCTCAGGCTTCAATTGACAAAAACCACAAGGAGGGAACTGTGAACACTTCTCACGTTCACAAAGTGGATGCACAACTCAAGACTATTCAACTTATGGCTTCTCTTTCAGCTGGCGCCTCATCAAAAGCATTGGCTCCTATTTGTGTAGCGCATAATACTGTTCCACATACACTCTCGACAACTTCTTCTCATGAGGAGGGTATTAAGAAGGTTACATCATTTGAGGGCATTACATTTAAGAAAAAATCAGCAGGTGGATTCAGGAACTCATCACGTAATTTAAAGCGGGTAGCACGAATGCCCGCGAAGGATAGGAGGGAAATTCTGAAAATATTGGAAAGATAGGCAAGGGACCGAAAAGCAAGACTTTCATCTAAATCCACCAAAAATAAGGGAGTAAGTCGATCTCATCCATCAAAAGCATCTACTACGAGTTCTTATTCTTCCGTTAATAAAGATTGGGAACACTATGTGAATTTACAAGGTGGTATCGAGGCGGCAACGACTGATGTTCATGGGATAGGTAGTTTGATTGGGGTGAAGTACCAGGCATATGTCAAGAATCATTACAATGTTCTTACGAAGGAGGGTAAGCGTGACTTGAGAGAGGCGGTGGGGAGGATTTTATCAAAAGGGGAGTCCGGAGGGAGCGAGGTCGGTTGTTAATGATTTGATGGTGCGGGTGTGTGTTTTTTAGGGTGTATCTTGTTCAAATGAAGATTGTTTCATATAATGTTAGAGGTTTAAGAGGTTTTGAGAAGATAAGTGAGGTGAAAAGGTTGGTGACTGACAAGAAACCAGTCGTTTTATGTTTACAAGAAACAAAGTTGAGTGTGGTAGATGATTTGTTGATTAATTCTATTTGGGGGAATTCTTCGTTGGGATTTTCTTATCAATCTTCGATAGGTGCTTCAGGAGGTTTATTGACAGTGTGGGATTGCAATGTTGTAGATGTTTGGTCCACTATGAGTTTTCCTCATGTTTTGGTAATCAAAGGTCGGGTTCTTTGCACTTCTCAGGAGTTTATTATTGCTAATGTTTGCGCTCCTTGCGATACAACGGCAAAACAAGTTCTATGGGATCCTCTGCAGATTTTTATGACAAATAATGGTGATACCAATTTGTGTTTGTGTGGCGACTTTAACTCTGTCCGTTCAAGTGAAGAGAGGAAAGGGAGGGGTTCTTTCTTTCGACAACATGACTCCGATATATTTAACAAACTTATTGATGAAGGGTCTTTGATAGACCAGTCGATTTGTGGTAGACTCTACACTTGGTACCGCGGTGACGAGGTCTCAATGAGTCGTTTGGATAGGTTTCTTTTGTCTTCTAATTGGTGTACTGAATGGCCAGATTGCATTCAGTTGGCTAATCAAAGGGGCCTCTCTAATCATGTTCCTTTGGAGTTGTATGCGGATGTTGATAGTTGGGGACCGCGTCCGTTTCGAATGCCGAAATGTTGGGCGGACTACACAGGATATGAGCAGTTCGTGCGTGAAAAGTGGGGCTCATTTTCTATTGAAAGGTGGGGTGCTTATGTTTTGACAGAAAAGTTGAAACTGATAAAAGGCAGCTTAAGAGAATGGCACCAGCGTCATTCTCAGAATCTGATTGGCAAGTGTAACACGGTGAAAGAGCGGATGTCGACTCTAGACATTAAGGGAGAGACTTCTACCCTTGACGAAGAGGAGGTGATTGAGCTCCATGATCTTTCGGTGAATTTGCATTCTCTTTTGCGAGTTCAAACTAGTATGTGTTGGCAGCAAGCGCAGACGAAGTGGTTACAAGAAGGGGATGCCAATACAAAATTCTTCAACGGTCTCATGTCTTCAAGACGGCGTCACAATTCTATACAACTGTTACAGGTTGATGGGGCCCAAGTTGTAGGTGTGCAAAATATTCGTTCAATTGTTTTCAATCATTTTTCCTCCCACTTCAAACGACCAGACGAGGTGCGTCCAGGGGTTGATAATCTAAACTTCTGTAGGCTCTCTGTGCTTGAGGAGGGTTCTTTAACTAACCTTTTTATATTGGATGAGGTGAAACAAGCTATATGGGATTGTAACAGCTTCAAGAGTCCAGGGCCAGATGGAATCAGTTTTGGCTTTATTAAACAATTTTGGAATGATTTGAAGGATGATTTTATGTGCTTTATTTCAGAATTTTATCGCAACGGCCGGTTGACCAAGGGGATTAACACAACATTTATCGCTTTAATTCCTAAGGTAAGCAGCCCTCAAAGGTTAAATGGTTTTCATCCTATCTCCTTGGTGGGTTGTATGTATAAGGTGTTGGCAAAGATTCTTGCCAATAGGCTTCGTGCTGTTATTGGAAGCGTGGTATCGGACTTGCAATCAGCTTTTGTTAAAGGAAAGCAAATTTTGGACGGTATCTTAGTGGCAAATGAGGCAGTAGATGAGGCCCGCCGTTTGAGGAAGGATATGTTACTGTTTAAGGTGAATTTTGAAAAAGCATACGACTCTGTGGATTTATCTTATTTGGACATGGTTATGCAAAAAATGAACTTCCCAACTCGTTGGAGGAAGTGGATGTCTGAATGTGTCGGAACGGCAACGGCTTCAGTGTTGGTTAACGGGAGCCCCACAGAGGAATTCCCCATGGAACGTGGACTGCGTCAGGGTGATCCTCTCTCTCCGTTTCTTTTTTTGTTGGCCGGTGAAGGTTTTAATGTCATTATGTTGTTTGTTATAGAAGCTGGGTTGTTTAATGGATATAGAGTGGGGCGTGACAATGACTTATGTCTGTCTCACCTTCAGTTCGCTGATGATACTCTGATAATAGGGGACAAGAGTTGGCTAAATGTGCGTTCTATGCAGGCTGTTTTGTTGTTATTCGAGCAAGTGTCCGGTCTTAAGGTAAATTTCAACAAAAGTTTGATCACAAGAGTAAATGTTTCCGACTCTTGGTTGTACGAGGCTGCAATGGTTTTGAACTGTCGAGTTGGAACTTTGCCATTTGTATACTTGGGGTTGCCTATTGGTGGGGATTCGCGGAAGCGGGACTTTTGGAGACTGGTTTTGAACAGTATAACCTCTAGATTGTCGAACTGGAAAAGAAAAATTCTTTTGTTTGGTGCTCGTTTGATTCTTCTGAAGTCTGTCCTGTCATCTCTGTTGGTTTACTTTCTTTCCTTCTTCACGGCCCCCACAGGTATAATTTCTTCTATCGAATCTTTATTTAAATTTTTTTTTTGGGGGGTGGTGAGGATGTTAGAAAAATTGCTTGGGTTGACTGGGACACTGTATGTTTATCGAAGGAGGAGGGAGGGTTAGGTGTCAGGAGGTTGAAGGAATTTAATGTGGCCTTATTAGGGAAGCGGTGTTGGCGTATGTTGGTTGATAAGGAGGGGCTTTGGTATAGAGTCCTAAAGGCGAGATACGGTGAGGAGGGCGGGAGGTTGATGGAGGGTGGGGGAGATAGCTCAGTTTGGGGGAGGACTTTGTGTGGTTTACGTAGTGGTCAAGGGTTGGGGGTCGGGAGTTAGTTTGAGGATAATGTCCGTAGGGTGGTCGGCGGAGGTAGTACCACTTATTTTTGGTTAGATAATTGGGTGGGGGGCGCCTCTAAGCATGCAATTCCCCTGCCTTTTTTGATCTGGCCGTTAATAAAGGGGTGACGGTGAGGGAGATGGAGAGGAATGGGTGGGGGGTTGGAGGTGCGGCGTGGGAGTGGAGAAGGCGTCTGTTGGCGTGGGAAGAGGATTCTGTTTTGGAATGTTCGTCCTTGTTGTGTAATATTGTTTTGCAGGATGACACTATTGATAGGTGGCGGTGGATTCTTGATCCCATTAACGATTATACTATTAAGGGGACATATCAATATCTTGTGATGCCTAACACATCTCTGTAGACTGGTTTTTTTTATGCTGCTTGGTTGAAACATGTTCCGTTAAAGGTTTCAGTGTTCGTTTGACATCTTCTACGCAACAGACTGCCCACCAAAGATAATCTTCTTTGTAGGCGAGTCCTCCAACATGACGATGTCGATTGTGTCGGACGGAGGGTGCGGTAATCCGGAGACCATGTGTCATCTATTCTTTCGATGTGACTTCTTTGGTAATTTGTGGCACCTATTTTATCAGTGGATTGGTATCAACTTCACACCTCCAGGTTCCGTCAGTGAACATCTTCATCAGTTCAATCATTTGGCGAGATTACCGCGGTTTACTTATTCTTTCCTCCAAGTGATCTGGCACGCAGGCTGCTGGGTTGTCTAGAAGGAAAGAAACAGCAGAATTTTTTCCAATACAACAGATATTTTGGAGCACTTATCGGAGAACGTTAAGTTTCTATCTTTTGTTTGGTTGAAAGGTAAAATGCTTCCATCCGCTTTCAGTTATACTGACTGGTGGCGGGATCCTTTATTATGTATGGGTATTACGGAGTAGTTTTTTCTTCCATTTAATTTCTTCTTTTGGATTGCCTTTTGCTTTGGCAACGGACCTTAACTTTGTAATTTGTAGGGTGATTCTATTATGCACACCTTGTGCGAGTTGAATCACTCTTGGTGATTAATTCCATTTTGATTTCTTAAAAAAAAAAAAAATTAAGTATAATAATGTTAATTTATTTTGTGTTGAGTTTAGAATAAGAGTGTTCATCATTAAGAATAAAAGTGTTTAATGCTAAGGAAAATACAAACAAGTGCACTTAATTTATTTTATGTTAGGATTTGCATATTCAACATATTGAAACATCAAAAAACTTTTTTTTAACATCAAAATTATCAATTATTTCCATTTTTAAATCCTTAACATTTAACAAGTGCCCTTAGTAAGACCCATATACTAATGTATGTCTTAAAAAAAGCAAGGACCATTCAATATATTTTGTCTGCTGAGTATGTGTAGTATACAATGCGTCAGATACCATACACAATATTGTTCGATGAATAACTACTCTAGTATGTTGACATAATGTGAAACACGAATTTAGTATTGGTACAAAAGTAGCTTTGAACATTTGGAAACCCACCAGAAGGATTCTAGAATGTATTGGCATCAAGGATTAAACATCATATGGTTGATTAACTATTTGTTGACACAAGTGAAACACAAATAGTAAGCCTTGATAGTCTTGAATATTAAAGTACCATCAAGGAGTCAAACGCCTTTTGATTCTCCCATAATTTGTTGACGTAAATGCAGTTATTAGAATATAAAATATTCATTGTATAAATTATTAATATATTACAAATATATTAATAATTTATACAATGAATATTTTATTATATTCTAATAGCAATATTTCATTGTTATTACGGGACTAGATGTAGCTATTAGTTGGAACCAGATTGTTTCAATTTTCCCCTCATGTTTTCTCAAGTATCCAATCTTAACCATTAATAAACTTTTCTTCATTTTTTTAAAATCGAAAATACCTCTCATTTTATATATTAAAGATCTATATCTTTCACGTTATTTCCTCAAGTTTTTTCTAACATGTGTGAATCCTAATCCCTATTAGTTGGATTGTTAACTAGTACACCTTATTTTTATACTCTGTTTAGAGTAAAGCTTACTCCTTATTAGTTGCATTGTTAACTAGTACTCCCTACTATCAACCACGTATTGAAGTCTATATCCTCTTCGTTGAGTTATAGACTTCAATTAAGAGCAATCATATTTATTGTATTGAAGTCATATTTAAATTAACTTTGATAAATAATTATTCTTTATACTATTTCTCATAAGGAGAATGATATGTGCAGCGAAAAATTTCACGCGAAATCATCTCGATCCCGTGCATTTCAGCTTTCAAATGTTTTAATCGACTAACCATTACCCCATCTAGCGTGTATTCGGGCCAGAAAAAACTTTAAGTGGTTAAACTTATTTCACTATGCAATCGTGACACAATTGCCCGCGATGCATGGCACTCCTCTTCTCACAAAAGAAAGAAAATGGTTGAAAATGCATATTTATTATCTCATGTTCAAAAACTTAATTAAACGAGTTGTATAATAATACAAGAGGTATATACGAATAATATTTTTCTTGGCTTTAACTTGTGAAGAAGGTAATAAAGAAAGTAAGGTACAAAAAAAAAATGTGGTTTGATAAGCACTAAAAAAATATCCAAATTGGGGCCTGATGGGTGAGGAGGGAACAAGAGAGGTGGATGCCACCAAGCAAGTAGCTACGTGAGAATAAGGGGGGGCAGGAAAATAATACAAGACAACACAAGATCTACAACGTATACTAATAACAATGTTAGTGCGTGTGAAAAAGATGCTCAAAAGACTTTTGTTTAGTCACTAACTTAAACTATTGATACATGCATATGTCACCTTCAAGAATGTAACTAAACAATGAGAAGAAAAGAAAGAAAAGATAAAAAGACACACATTTATGAAAGGGGACCATATAGTGAAAGATTGAAAATGGGTCCACAACATTTAGTGTTATCACATGAGGCCAACCCAGATGGAGGTGGTTCTAGTTCAGAATTGTGTTGTTTCATTGATGTCATAGATTCAAAAGTAGGGGGCGGAATTCATATATATGGTCTTGACTAAGACAACACCTTTATCTCTTATTTGTTTTGGTTTTAGACGCAAAGTTAGGAGAATTGTCCACAAATATTGCCTTGTCTTTATTTTTGTTACTAAGACAATGGGACCACTTTTAAGTGTCCCCCTTTCACAACCCTATTTAGCTGACTTATTTGACTTATTTGATCATGCATAAGAAGGTGACATAACTTTTCCACAATGATGTATATCAAGTATAATTCTTTGCCAACCAATATTGATAGAGTGAGTGAAAATATTTTACTCATAGTTTGATTTGAAGAACCTAAATGCGTTTAAGCTTTATTACTACCAAATAAAGACATTTAATTTGCTACCACTCTATAAATCTTGAGATTTCTTTCAAACTATGGTAAATCTTAGGGATTCAACTCGTCTAAATTTTTCATTACAAAAAAATCCTCATTTCATGGATAAATGTATAAGTATCTCTGATTTAAAGTTTGAGTTTTGCTTTAATGGATTTCGAAAACTGGTCTAAATTCTTATATATGAAAAGAAGTGTGTGGTTAATTTGAAAGAAAAAATTAATAGAGTATATATGTATAGATGGATATGAAAAATCACAAGATTATGATTTGTGAACTAATATGATTTTGATTAGGTGTTTTGCATTTAAACTTTTAAAAATATTATGATAATGTTGCAAAATTCAAGTATTAAAGAAGAAGATTGTATATCAACATGGGTTGGTTATGGCATAAAGGACTAGACCTTCACAAATTTGAATATTGTTTGGAAGAATTGTCCATATTTAGTATCTAATGATGTCTCAAATAGAATTACATATATTAGTGAAAGGAAAGTATGAAAGCAAAAAAAAAAAGAAGATGTAATTATCTGTTTTTGACTCTCTCATGCATAGCAATACAAAGATTAAAACACATAGAGGTCGAGTAACTGCACCATAGCGGGTAAAAGTTGTGAAAAGATTTGATATACTATAGCGTAAGTTCAAACTCACAATACTTCTATTTAGGGTTTAGGCTCTTTGAAAAAGAAAGAGAGAATCTACATAACTGCAATCTAGGTTTGCTTGTATTGCGAAAGTTCAATATGAATATTGATTAGTGTTAAAAAGAAAGTGTTCATATAACACGCCTCTTGACTATAATCAAAACTAATTTTAACTAGTTTATTTAACTACAAAGAATTTTGTAGCTATATATGACACATTTATTAAATGGTCTGTCAAATAGTTCTGGAGTGACCACTATACATGTTTCGTTAGCTCTCACCTACCAGGAACTGAGTATGATTCATTAGTCATTCACAAAACTTAATATGGAAAAGGAAATCACTCTATCAGACCCCTACAAAGGAGAAACTATATTGCTCGTTATAATTAATTTGTTCTGTTTTTCAGTGTCGGCTTGGCTTCTTCTATGACATCACAAAGCAATTTCGATCATATTTTATACGCTCCATACCATAACAATTGTCAAATTTACTAAAACAACTGTCTTGTAATAATTGCTATGTTTGAGTTGAGTTTTCAATGAAATATTATTTAACTACGACTAATGTGCACGGATAATACTTGGATAACATTGTGATTGGTAACATTAGTGATATTGATCAACCACAATGTCACACGTGTACAAAGAAATAAAAAAATATATGAAAGAGAAAGAAGAAAGACACTTGTGACATTGTGGTTGGTCAATGTCACAATGTCACCAACCACAATGTCACCCAAGTGTTACCGTAATGTACACTTATATAAGATTATAAGGATCTTTTCACGCTTAATTATCAGTTATGGCTTCCAAATCAGTTTTAAGTGTAACAATCTTAAATCTTTTGAGAGAAAGTTATGATATTCATTGAAGTCTTACTCGATTCGATAGATTAATGTCAATTCGCAGATGATATCTGATTAAAAAAAATTAATATTAACTATTTTTTATAATGATTAACTATTAAAATCTCTTGAGAAAGTTATGATATCCATTGAAGTCTTACTCGACTCGATAGATTAATATCTACTCACAAAAGATATCTGATTAAAAAAATTAATATTAACTATTTCTTATAATGATTAACTATTAAAATCTATTGAGAGAAAGTTAGGCTATCCATTGAATTTTTACTCGACTCGGTAGATTAATGTCCACTCGAATATGATATCTTATTAAAAAAATTAATATTGACTATTTTTTATAATGATTAACTATATTTTTATGCAATTTTAACTCTACACTTATAATAATGATAATCAACCAATAGTTAACGAAGTTAATTTAGTAAAGTTGTTATTCTCTTTTCTTGTGTTTATAACTTTTCCTTAATTTATGTTAAATGATCCAATGTGCAAATTTTTTTTAATGATATTGTAACAAAAAATTTAGAACGGAAGAAGAATGTCAACTACACTTGCTCGATGCATCCAATACACATAGTTCTTGGTTACCTCGTGCTAATATCTACATCCATAAAACTAGTTAATAATGTACGATCCCAAATAACAGTTGACTACAGTGTACCTGCGAATGACAGTTAACTGTTGTTGGAGGTATTTTCGCCAGTTTGGGGTGTATGAGAGCAAATCAGGTTGTCTATAGAACAATTTTCTTGCGGACAATTAGGAAGTTCAAACCCAAATATATAGCATTGGTATTCTAGGGCCATCTAATACACCCTTTATAGACAATCTTAATTTTTCTTTGAAAATTTCTAATTACACCCTTATAAATACCGGTTACAACCTGATGGGACCAAAATAGACTTAAAATAAAATAAATTTTTCATTATATCCAAATTCTTTCATTTGTTTATCTCATTCATAGAAAGTGTCGTTTAAGTGCTCATAAACTTAGTTTACATAGCCTACGTAGACCCAGTTTATATAAATTATGTGAACTTAATTTACGTATTCTACGTAATTTTGGTTTATATGAACAAGAACAATTTCGGTATTATCATTTAATTTAATTTTAGTAAACACTGGTTGTATTTTTGAGGTGTGACTACAAATTATATATTTTTTTCAACACATTAGTCTAAGTGAATCCACACAAGTGAGTTTGACACCGGATCTTCACCATAAACATTAGGGTATTATGTATATAGGTCATATCACTTATATGTTGTTCAACATATGTTCCTGCATCCAATGTGGAATTTTAACTCACATTTGGCACATTAACATTTCACCCACAGGTATGAGACTCTTCATATCTGAGATCAACCACTCATACTTCCCCCACAAAGTCGAACTGGGCTATGATCCAATCGTTGGACTTTATAGAGTATTACTTTTCCCACCCTAGAGGATTCTCGCGCGCTTTGCGTTTTTTTCAAAAATGCCCTTGTGCAGTCCGGATTTTAAAATCCGGATTCATGTTTACTATTTCGGATTTTATAATCCGGACAATTTTTATGTATAATCAGCCATCAGACTCTCCCACATTTCAGCAGTTTTGAGTTTTGCTTTTAAAAACAACAAAAAAAACTAAGTATAAAATGCTAAAAATCTGTCAAATAAAATCATAAAAATACCACCAAAAAATTCTAAAAATCAAATAAAACTAGTGCAAATTTTTTTGAATTTTTCTGAGAATATGAACAATTAAAAAAAATGAAAAATGGGTCTAAACGATGGAATTTTGGATTTTGAGGGGCGTAGTCCCGTAAGAAGCCCCTTTTAAGGAAATCATGGTCCTTGAATTTTTTCTGATTTTTTGAGAAAGTTTCAGAGCAATCCGATCAAGTAGCCCGAAAACCCGATTTTTGACTAAGAACAGGTAACAATGACCCAAAACAAAAGGATAAGAGTTAGGAAGATTAATATTGTCCCTAAAATGGCTATACATGTTACAAACATGTTTAGGATTTGTGCTGATACAGTTCGAATTTGTTTTACCTTGAAAAGGGGTGTTTAGGGGGTTTTCGGATTATGTAATCCGGAAACATCATGTAACGCGCCCTATTTTTGAAGTTTTCGGATTACAAAATCCGGAAAAATCCGTAACTCCACTTTTCATCCTATAACAAAGGAAAACACCATTCTGAATTATGAAATCTGGAAACCTCAAGGACATTTTTGAAAAAAACGCAGGACGTGCGAGAATCCTATAGGGTGGGAAAAGTAATACTCTTTTTTAAGGGAGCCAATATTGGTTGGATCAATCTATTGGATAAGAGCTGTCACACAAATAAAAATGATACCACATTTTCATCTATTGTTGTTAGTGAGGAAATTTCCCATGATTGTTAAAAGAAATATAATTAAATCAATCCTAAAATATTGCAAAGTATGAATAAGTGATATGACTAATGTATTTGTCCTATGTAAGACTTCGATGTGCTATCAAAGTTTTGTTCTTATTTCTTCTATTGGTTTGCCTTTGGTTTTCTTAATTTTATATTTTGCGACAAGTTTTAATGGCTTGGAAATAATATAGAGCATGTGTACTAGTTTATGTAAATTGTGTTAGCACTGGAAAAGATTTAATGTCTTTATCAAACCACCCCCATAAATTTCAATCATGTTTCATGTATATTCATCTTTTCGTAAATAGATGAGTATGCATCACAAAATTAAGTAAGTATATATTAAGTAATTATATGTTAAAGAAGTGCATATATCATGTTATCTATCTTACATTTTTTATTAAGTTCGATTTTTTTATATCAAGTAGATGTATGATTTTTTTTATGGGAATGTATGATATTTCTTTTAATTCTAATAATTTTGACCAAGGTATATCAAGAAAAATTAAACCAACATTGATGTTGAAAAACATATTGTTTGAGTTTTTTTTTAAAGAAGTTAAATTAGCCTATCTAAATTGCACATGGGAGAATCAAATTTGATACCTTAAAGAGAAACACAGTCTCAGATCCCAAACCAATAAAAAAAGTAAACAAGAGTGCCCGTTTGTACGCTTGTAGGTTTCAATGTTCACAAAAATTTTAGATAACCATTTGTTAAAATTTATTGTTCTTCTGGCATATATAATTACATGCAACTCCTTTTATCAATAATTGTTAAAAAGTTTAGACATGCGATTAACTCATGAATATTTTAAAAGTATTGCCCTATCCTACTTTAGACATACGATGATTCAGGTTGCTAGGGTATTAACATTTTGTTACGAAGTTAAAAACATTCCTCTATCACACTATCTATAATTCTATGCCATAAAATTATAAATTCTTATTTTTGTTTGATATTTTTTCTCTACATTTTGTCCACAAGGTTCTGGAAAGAAGGCGATAAACCCTTTCAAGAGTCTAAACATTGTCCTCACGTTTTTGTTTCACTGCTTGATTACATTTTCACTTCATTGGTTTTTACATTTTAATTTTATTTGTTTTTACATTTTGACTTCATTGATTTTTACTAAGGGTGACAATTTGATCCATCAAATCCATATCCATCCGGTCCATCCACTATAAAATCTATCTGATCCATCCGTCAAACAATTTATTTTTAATGGATTGGATTCAATCAATCTATTAAAAAATATGGATGGATCCAATTCATCCAACTTATTTTAAAGATCCAACGGATCATTTTTTATTGGTTATTTTAAATTCAATTTATTCGAAACTGCTTATTTATGCAAAATAGCTTATTATGATCTCTTTTTAAAAAACAGCTTATTCAAAACAACTTATTTATGCAAAACAACTTATTGAGATCTTTTTTTAAAAAACAACTTATTCAAAACAACTTATTTATCCAAAACAGCTTATTTATGCAAAACAACTTATTCGTAATAAGCTATTTTGCATAAATAAGTTTTTTTGAATAAGTTGTTTTTTAAAAGAGATCCTTATAAGCTGTTTTGAATAAACTGTTTTTTAAAAAGAGATCCTAATAAGCTGTTTTGCATAAGTAAGTTGTTGTGAATAAGTTGTTTTTTAAAAAGAGAACTTAATAAGTTGTTTTTTTTGCATAAATAAGCTGTTTTGAATAAGCTATTTTTTAAAAAAAGAGGTTGTAAAAAGTTGTTTTGCATAAATAAGCTGTTTTGAATAAGTTATTTTGAAAAAACAGATCCTAATAAGTTGTTTTGCATAAATAAGTTGTTTTTTAAAAAGAGATCCTAATAAGTTGTTTTGCATAAATAAGCTTTTTCGAATAAGTTGTTTTGAAAAAAGAGATCTTGATAAGCTGTTTTGCATAAATAAGTTGTTTTGAATAAGTTGTTTTGAAAAAAGAGATCTTGATAAGCTGTTTTGTATAAATAAGTTGTTTTGAATAAGTTGTTTTTTAAAAAGAGATCATAATAAGTTGTTTTGCATAAATAAGTTGTTTTGCATAAATAAGCTGTTTTGAATAAGTTATTTTGAAAAAAGAGATTTCAATAAGCTGTTTTGCATAAATAAGCTGTTTCAAATAAGTTATTTTGAAAAAAGAGGTCATAATAAGTTGTTTTTGCATAAATAAGCTGTTTTGCATAAAATAAGCTTTTTTTAATAAATTTTTTTTTATTAAACAATTGATAAAGATAAATTGTTTTTCATAAAAAATTATTCATTTTGTTATTTTATTTTATGAAATTAAAAAATAATGGATGGATTGGACATTCATCCATTAAAAATATGAAGACAGTTGCTTTTTTGACATCAAGAATGTCCTAATAACACATGGAAAATTCTAAAATGCCTCCATCGGTAATTAACTACCGAACCGGCAACGATTAACAACCGCTGGAAAATTGTTTTTTTTTGTTCTCTCTCATCCCTCCCAACAACCTCTTATTCTTCTTCTTTTTTCAACTGCTGCACCACAAGTTTAGTATCCAGACAATCAGTGATTAATATACGTTATTTCAAATTTGATGGAATCCGGTAATCAAATTGCATCACACAATCAGTAATTAATATACTATTTCAAATTGTTAATTAAATATGAAAAGAAAAATATCGTAAAAATGAATGAAAGCTTCTTTGTTGGTGGACGACCCACCTTGCTGCAAGGATTCCATAAAACCTTCACACTTCAATTCATGGGCCCCAAACGAATTTAAACAGGAGATAGAAGCATTTTAACCTTTCATTCTTATCACATCCTTGTTTTGCACTTAGTTGTTTTGCAGTTCCTATATTTCTAATCTTTTCAGACTTCATACTCCACGGTAGTTAACTACCGTTGGAGTTTTTTTTTTTTAATTTTTTTTTTTAAGCTGTGTTGGTATACAACGGTAGTTAATTACCGTCGGATCAAATCAGTGGTAGTTAACTACCGTGGGGCAAAAACGTCATTTACTTGTGTTCTTAGGAAGTTTTATATTTCAGAAAAGCAATTTTCAAATATGAAAATGGATGGATTGGATGAATTTTATTTTTAATGGATTGGATTGTTTTAAATGGATTTAGTGAATTGTAATGGGTTAACGGATTTTTTTTATCCATCTAAATCCATATCTATCCAAACCATCCATTTTGCCACCCCTAATTTTTACCTTCCTCCTCAAATATCTTGCAGTTCCGTCGTTTCCACACGGCTGCGGTGAAGTCTATCGAGATCAGCCCTAGCCCCTATGCAAATCTTTCACAGATCACACCATTCAAGTTCAGTATAAACAGGCGTGGTCGCTCTTTCGTTGTTCATAGTTTTGTAGAACTCTTCAAAAAAAGAAGAAAATCTCTAATCGCAAGTTTTGATATTTTTTAGAATAGTAAAAAAAAAAATGTAGGATGGATGTAGAAAGATGTAGAAAGAAGAAAATCTCTAATCGCTAGTTTTGTTTATGACGCTGCCTATCTTTCACTTTTTTAGTGATTTTTGTTTTGTTTCTCAAGTTGTGTCAAATGCACTACACACTGCAGTGAATCCAGAGATTGCAGGAATCAGTGGTTAAAAACTGGTTCAGTTCGGAATAATAATTCTTATGTGCAATGCCTTGATCATTCAGTTGTTTCAAGTGGAGTTAAAGGTTGCAAACAATTGGTTGGTGAAAAGTGAGAGTTAGAGGCACCAGTTAGTACTGATGGTGACATAAATCTTGATGTGGCTGACAATGGTAATGTTTGAAGATCAAGTTCATGCACATATCTAATTACTAATCTTCTTCAGACTTCTGATAGGGAAGATTTTCAATAGTTAATCTTTTTGCAACTCTTTTTTGAACCTTCTGTGGGCTAGTGAATCCATCAGGAAGGACTATGATCGAAAATGTCATCAGCTTAGACATCAATTTGCAAAATACCAAGGCACTCCAGCGATTGACAAGCCAAGGGCAATTGTGAAGGATCTGCACCTGCGAATAAGAGTGGATATTTATCCTGTTGATTCAATATCTAAAAGAATCGGAAAAAACGAGGGATGAAGAGTTGTATCTGCAACTTATGAAATTAACAGAAGGGTGTGCAAAGAGTTCTAGACTTTATATTTATACATCACCTTGAAGCTTTACTATCTATAGTCTATCTTTAAACAACTATATAGTATATTCTCTGTCAGTTGTAATAAAGCTATACCTACTATTGATTTATCAGCTATGCTTGAATGTCATAATGCCCAATACATCACCAACTCCTTGGCATATCGTTCAAGGAACACAAATCTTTAGAAAGCAACCAATGATATCACCAAGAGGTAGTTAGAATCCACAACTTGTTCTCCATAAACTGCAAACTAACACTCTGATTGTTAACCCGGCAAAAGACCAAACGGCAGCAAGAATATGAGAGAACAGCAGGTACACAGAAAAGGAACCGAAGGAATCAATGGCATAATCCAACTCAACCAAAATAGATTGACAATCTATGAACTATCAACAACATAGATGCAGAAATTGAAAGGCTAAATTGCTACGCTATCCAAAACTTCAATCTTTTGACTCAAAGCCAAAACCAACAAGATATTTTCTCATACACACTAAAGGGTTGCATTATGCTAAAATATATTGCTAAGTGATTCATAAACAATTTTTGCTATGCTAAATTGCATTGCTTATTAGGTTGAACTGCAACCTCATAACCAATGTACTAACAAAAATCAGTTTGTAAAGCCACCTGCCCAAGAATCATCTCCATTCTAAAATTGAGATTAAGAGTCTCCTTTAGAATTTGATGGTTTTTCCTCTCCAATTCTGCTGAAATTAAAAACAGGATTTATGCCAAAATCACAAGGACCAAAACTCATTTGGCATTTTCTTTATTAGTTGGCTTTACTATCTATATTCTATTAAACAAATGAGTTTTAGATCACCAACAACACATACCAAGAACAGAAAAGTATAAAAACAATAATTTGTTTTTCAGCACTTATTCTTTTTCCTAATAAATTATGACCTTTATTTTACAATCACATAGAACCTATGAAGCACGGACACTTCTTGGATTAGGTGTGTCCCGATGTCGGACACGCGTCGGTGTTTGACACAGACACCGACATGACACCTATGATTACACTGAATTATGTCATTTTCTCAAATTATTATATGTGTCGGTGTCGGTGTCAGTGTCTATGTCCGTGCTTCATAGCATAGAACCGCATCATCTGAAATAGTGAGAATTCAGAGAGATGCAAATGCAACAATCTCTGTCTATTGGAGAGAAAGAAACGGATCTAGTACATTGAGAATGCTATCAAAATTCTTCCCCTTTTCTTCTTCTTCAGAAAAAAAAAAGTCTACCCTATTTCTTCTCTCAATCCCACACTCTTTTTATGTTATGTTCTTCCTTACCTCTTGAAAACCAACTTTTTGATGATCTCTTAGGCCATGTAATGTTCGTCGTAGATGGTGAGGCATGGTCGAAAAGGAATATGTCATTTTGGAAATGCAAAACATATCACAGAGGTTCTCTTTATACAATATTTCCAAGTTCTTGTTTGGATTAGACCCTTGTTGTTGTCTAGATCCATCTTCCACCTTCAAATTTTGAAGCGTTGTTTAAACATTGAGCAGTTTCAACATTGAACTATTCAATGTTAAAAAAATGTTGGCTTCAACCTCCACCACTAATAGTGACACCGTTATTGCTCATTCAGCGGCTGAGAGCTTGGAACACAGACACATCTTCGAGATATGAAGCTAGAAAATTTGGTTTCAATTGGATGATTTTGAGGTATTTAGTTCATGGGAGCTTCTACGGTGCAGTCAGGAAATTGACTTTTTTGAAAAAGTTAATTTTGACTTTAATGTTTGATTCATTTTTAAACTGTTGATAGATTAATGATCAATAGTAATTCATCTAGTAATGCTTGCAACATCTTGGACTTACAAGTACTATGCAAACAGAGTTGATGATATTATGTGATAGTCTTAAGTGTTATACTTTGTGGGGTGTTATGCTTATAACAAAGTAGGATAAAATTAGATTAAGTATAGTCTTATTAATCTGATGAATTGATGATACTATGAGGACTGAACTTTTGATGTCATTGTACAAACAGTAGGGTATTACTCATTACATTTGTGATGTTATAGTGTTAACTTTACTAAAAAAGTCATTTTCATGACTTCACCATAGAATTTTCCTTAGTTCATAGATGAATATTAAAATAAATTATTTTTATGAGAGAAAATTATTTATAGTATATTTGGAATGACATCAATTAATCCAAAATCACGTTGAGAATTCACGGCAGGGAAGAAGCTTGGTGTATTAGCTTTAGAATTGGGTTTCCAAAGGCATTTCCAAATACACACGCTTAGTTTATTACGGTTTGCACTTTCACACATTCATATTGTGGTGTTGTTTTTTTGAAGAGGATATCGCATCGTGACATAGTATGCTTCTTGCCCAATTTAACTTTTTTCCTTACTGAATTGAGTTTCATTTTAATTAAATAATATGAATGACTTGTTATATTTGATATGGGACAATTCTTTCACAATTATCCTATTATATTATATATGTATATATATTTGTAACTAGTTTACTTTAATTTAATTTTAATTTTATTTTTATTGTTGGTTTTTTTTATGTCACTTCGTTGATGGGATATTTAGTTTGATACAAGTTAAATTATTGATGTATTTGTGATTTTGTTTAGAATATTTTTATGGTATAGCATAAGTATTTATTTCTTTAGATTAGTCAAAAATAAAGATATCATTTCTAATAGAGTTTAATTGATTGCAACATGAACACGTTGTTTTCTTTACTCAAGATGTGCAAATACAACCATTTTTTGTGACCATTTCTGGAAATTGACATCAGGAGATGATAATAATGGTGGCTATTGCAAGCCAGATAGAAGTTTATGTTGTTGTAGATAGGGTGCATTTAAGATGGGAAAGTTAAAGATTTTCCCATCATAGTCTGGTTGTATTTGTAGCCGTTGATATGATAATTTTTTTAGTGAGCGGTTGAAATGAAATAAATGCAACCGGTTGAATACATTTTTTGTCACGTTTTGTTACAAAAAATGTCATTCAAATTTTGAAACTATTTTTGAAGGGGATTCATCAGCAGAGATGACAATGGAAATGGCAATGGGTACCGTTTGGGTAAGGTACTATAGTATCAATCCTCATACCCGCATTTATAAAAACTCATACTCGAGCTCATACCCTTGTGGATAACATGTTTGGTGTCCATTCCCAATCCCCATCCATTACCCACCCATCTAATGTGTGAGCGTAGGGCGGGCTGGGCACTAGAGTCCCCGTACCTGCGCTCATACCTATTCAAATTTACGGGTAATTATCCAAACCCACCTCAAAAATATGAGTATTTACCTGCCCATCGTGGGTATTTTGGGGTAGCAATTGAATTTAGGTTAAATTGCCATTCCTATTCGTCAGCAGTCTCCCAACACATTTTATAACGCTTATCACAATTCACGTTCAAACATATTGAGGCATTAAATAAATGCCTAGAGCAATACCTTTACTTCTTTACTCAAAGCCAACCAAAAACATGGCTAAGACTGTTCTTGTGGGTGTCATATTGGTATAATACATCCCTGCATCCATGCAATGTGGTTTATGGCCGCGACCCATCACATTGTAGTTAAGTATGAACATTCTATTAAGAAAATAAATAAAACTGCAACAAGTCTCCAATTACACAAGCAAGTCAATGTATAGACAATACATATGGATTCATAAGATATATTCATATGTATATCACCACTTATTATGTTTCAACAATATTTATATAGCTAGATAATCTCCCCCTTAAGCCTTATTTATATATATATATGTTGTATATCTAATAATCTTCTCGTGAATTGTTGTATATATAAATTTGAATAGTCTTTATAGCTACCCACCCATGTTCATATATATTTAAGAGGAAATGTTGTATATAATGAATAGTTTTAGCTCATTTATAGGGTTAATTAAGCATCCAAGGTGGAAGATGGGCGTTGCCATGGGTTTGACTTTCTTCATTATTTCCTTCATCATCTCTATCTTCAGGGGAACCTCTGCATCAAGTAATTGAGCATCTAAGTATTATAATATATATTCTGTTCATACAAATATTTGTTCATGATACATATTACAACCCAAAAATCATGGTTTGCTACTACAAAAATTTGAATTAACATGTAATATAACAGAAAACATCGAATTTGTGTCTAATAGAGAATAGTGTCATTCAATGTTAGAGACGATAAAGTTAGAGATAAAAAAAAAATTCCATCTCTAATTTTCTTCCTTAACTAAACTTTTTCTAGTTCTATCATTTTTTTATATGGTTCTATCTTTATTTATAAAACATAACTTATTTCCATTTTTAAGCAGACTATCTAGTATTAAGAATAGTTCAACTGCTATAACACGTACTTGGTAAAACTAATGAAGATGCAATATAAACATCCAAGGAAGCAAAATAAAAGGAGAATATGGCTATGAGACTTCAAGGGTTATTGAAACTAAAATATTATGAAGCAGATAAAGTTCTAGGATTAGGGCATGTCCTGGTGTCGGACATACGTTGGTGTCTGATAATTACATGACTGATAATTACATGACACTAATACATGAATTATGTCATTTACTCAAATTATTATCAGTGTCGACGTGTAGGTGTTCGTGTCTGTGTCCGTGCTTCATAGCTAAAATACACTAACCCAATATTCAGTGTCTCCAATGATTGAGGTGCAAGGACTGTGGAGACGATATTCATATCCTCATTTTGCTGCTCAAGTTGGGCAAGTGCCTTCTCTTTCTCCTTTATCTAGTTTTCACTCAAAATAATCATGTCAAGTTAGTTTCAATTAAGATTTATGCCAAACTACCGTCTACAAAGAGCTATTGACAAAAAAAAAACATTTGTATAACCTTTATTGTAAGCAATTTGTTTTTTTCTTGGAGGGCCTTATCCTGCATTGAATAAAAAATTAATTGTTGATAGACAATGACAAATTTTATAGTGATATGTGATAGATGATCTAGTGAATGTTTTAAGGGTTTATATAACAAAAGTATAAATTTGTATTTAAAATTACTATGACACAATCAGACATTACAATTATCCTTATTATTTTTTTTAAACAACAATTTTATTACGCATAATCTGTACAAGAAGCGCAATGGCCAGCAAAAACAACAATACAAAAATAAACAGGATGTCGTATATAGGCAGAACACCCCAACCAAAAAACCACCAAAAACCAGAAAAAGGGTGGCGCAAACAGCAGACCAGAAAACACAAACAGGCCTCATAAACAGAAAAGACTTCCCTCCCAGGCCAGTAACAAAAAAGGCCCAGGAAGAAAAATACTTCCAGCACCCCCTAAGACAACAGCGCTACTAAAGATAGCAGAACGGGAAAATAAACCAACAAACGCTGTGAACCCAGAGAGCACAGTACAGCACAGCCCAAACTTGAGCAGGTTATTCTAAAACTATATATTTTTATAATTACGCAAATTACACTAGAATAATTGATGATTCCATTGAAATAACTAATTTATTAATGGATTGCAAAAAAAGTAAAATTAAATAACTAAATTATATTGATTATATATAACCTTATTGTTGGGTATTGTTTATTGTTGCAAGCTAAAATTATTAGTCTCACATCAGATAAACCAAAGTGTATACAATGCTAATTAAAGAATTTGTGTGCCATTAGGCATACAATACCTGCTAAATATCACCTCAATCGGGTTGTAACTCCTGATCTAATTTTTTTAGCCAAATGAGCAATTTTTAGGTGTCTATTGTGCAATCATCTACCAACATCGCACCAAACCCAGACTCTTATTAGCCATGCGCATACAAAATTTAACATGGATCAGGCTGCTCGACATTCGTTCTTACGAAATTCTAACTGCTATCAATGCCTAGTTGACAACACAACTAGTCTGAGACAAAAGAAAAGAAAATGAAGAAATTAAAATCTGAAACTCCGTTTTTGACTTTAAGGATTAGGGTTTTCATTATTGAGCCCCCATCAATTTCTAAAAATCCATTTTATTGAGCTTATATATATTCTATTAGCTCAAACGAAGCTTGAGACTTTAGAGAAATCAGACTTTGCTACACTGACAAAGACGATGCTTCAATCACTAACCCAAGATTTTGAACTTTTGAGAATGAAAGTGTTACAATAAAAGAAATGAGAATGCATATGATGAAGCATGCGACAAGATCTTGACTCAATAAATGTGATTCTACATAAACCAAAAACATAGTCAAACTGAATTTCGATTTCAAAATGAAAGTAACTGGACTTACTTTTTTACTGAGCTCTGAAATGGATTCATACATGAGTTGGTTCTGCAAGTCACAGTTAAAGAATCAAAATAAGTTACATTCTAAGTTAAAACTTTATTGGAAAAATTTACATTCTTTTAATTACCTTCCTTGATCTAATCTGTTTGAGAGCAGAATCAAGTTGATGCTCCAAATGCTGAAGCTCTTTCATACTTAGGCCATCAAGTTCTTCACCCATAAAATTCCTTCAAAATAAATAATTATGCAACGTAAAAATTTGTTACATATATTTCATTAATTAGATTAGATGGAGAAATCCCCAGTTTACAACAACACTTATATACCTTTGATTTTTCTGAATGACTTCCAACCTTGTCTTCAACTTTGCATGTTCTATAATCCAATTTTCCTAAGAGAATAGTAAACAATTAAGTTAATATTCTAATAAGATACAGAATTTTGTAATACTTTTCTAGAATATTTATGAATTATTCTCAACAAGGAAGAATAACACAGAATTGATCATATGAACAAATTAGTAAATCAGTTGAATTAGTCGTTCTTTTGGCTGGATATCAAGATTTTACAAAAATAAAAATAAATAAATAAATAAGTTGAATTAAGAGCTCATTTGTTATAGTGTTTTTAAGAAAAAAAATCACTTTTTTAAAAATAAAAAAAAAATCACTTTTAAGAGTGTTGCATCCGTTTGTTAAAGTTTTTCAAAAATATCAGAATCTGAATAAAAAAAAATCTAAAAATAGCTTCAAATGAGTAGCTTCTCAAAAAATGGATTTTTTTTTATGAGGAGAGAGAAAATATGGTTTAAAAGATTGAACTAATTTTGGATCAAAAAATCCCTTTTATATAGTTGTATCCAAACAAACTAAATTATTTGTTTAAAAAAATGATTTTTATTATGTTAAGCAAACGCAAAATAGATTCTGATTTTTCATAAAATCTCTAAAATATAATCTCTAAATTATTTTATGTCAAAATCACTTTTATTTTAATTTGTAACAAATGGACCCTAAATAAGTAAAATTCTCTAAAATGGATAATCTCCAATTAAGACCAATTAATTATTAATAACAAATGAACCAATAAAATGAGTCAAAAATTGACTGGTATAGGAGTTGATGACCTACATTTTGTGGCTGATCATTTGCAACATGTTGCCTCTCTGCATATGAATACCTTTCATAGCGTTCTAGAATTTTTTCCATACTGTTGACAAAAGAAAATAAAAAGTTAGCTAAGATTGTACACATTGTTGGTAAGGTATGCCTCCTAATTAAAATGTAGATTGAATCATGCAACCATACATAACCGGTTTATAACTCCTTAAAAAAGGCTTTATAAAGTAAGGTATTCCCCCTACTTATAAACAAACTTTTTGATTGAATTAATGTTAGACTATTAAAATTGAGTGTGTTCTTAATCAATTAGCCTCCTAGGGAAACAAGTTTGGCAAAATTCCTAAGAGAATTAAAGAGAATAAGCCCAAAAGTTTGACTTGAGTTCTAAAAGTTCTGACAGGGAAGGATTACTTGCACAACAAGTATTTGACAGTTTGTTAGTTAGTTAGAGAATGGTTACTTATGCAATAAGTAATCATTAGATAGCTAGAATTAGTTAAGTGTTAGTAATCTTGTGCTCGTTACACATGATAGGCTAACATAGAGACACATTCAAGCTTCATGCTTGTTATAATCTTTCTATATATGAAGATTCATCATCTTCATCTTTGTTTTTCTCTGTTTTGATTGATCGTGTTTTCTTCACGATTTTCTCTTATTTCTTTACCCTTTTCATCATTTCTTGAGGATTTCTCTCTGATTCTTCATGTTTTTTGTTGATTCAATTGTGTTCTAATGCAATTTAGTTAGTTTATCTCTGTCCTTTGACGAATTCATCTGAATTCATTCAATTATTGTCTTCTCAATTTTTTCAAGTTCTCCTTTCTTCATCGCAACTTCTAAGATATAGAATACATTCATTCATCTTCTACCATGGTTCCTCGACAAATTCAACATTTCAAAGTCTGACACTGATTCAATTTTTTACGTCCATCCTAGTGAAGGACCGAATTCTCTCACCATTTCCCCAAAGCTTAATGGTTTGAAATACCACATGGAGTCACCCTATGCAACATGCATTGGGAGCCAAGAACAAATTGGCATTCATTGATGGCACTATTCCTATTCATGATCTTCTTGATCTCAATAGAGGTGCTTGAGAACGTTGCAATCACCTTATTCACTCTTGGATTCTTAGTTATGTTTCTGAGTCTATTGCTCAAACAATAGTTTTTCATGATAGTGCAATTTCTGTTTGGGATAATCTTAAGGAATGATTTGCTAAGGTACATTGTATTTGTATTGCTTCTTTAAGATCTACAATTAACAATCACAAACAAGGATAAGATATGTTTTGGAGTATTTCACTAAAATGGGACCCCTCTAGGATAAATTGAATTCTAATAGACTTGTCCCTAATTACACTTGTGTGCATCCTTGTCGTTGTGAATCCATTCGTGCTGGAAGACATTATCGCATTGAAGACTAGATTATTCATTTTTTTACTAGATTCATGTTCTTTTGATGGATCCTCTACCTTATCTCAACAAGGATTCTTCCCTAGTGGCAATAACATTATCATATATTTTTTTTTCCATTTTTAACTAGTCATATATGAAGGTCCATTCTTTTGCGTCTGGGCAAATGTCTTTCACAAAATCACCCTAATCTTCACCAGGGAAAAATTTCTTCCGCTGAACCTCTTTATCTCAAATTTTGTTGACACGATTTTACACTAAATAATTATTTTTTTCAACAAGACCATAATAGTAAGAATTCCTTTTTGAAGTGGAATATTAGACTATGCTGCAATCACATAGCATACTAAGAATTTTCTTACGAATTTGACACCTTACCAGTTTACTCCAGCGGAACAACGACGACGAACGAATGACTGAGATATGACTGTTGGACACTAGAATAACAAAATATTATCACACAACTAAAATAAAATACGATAAAGGAAAATATATTAAACACACAATATTTAAGTGGAAAGCCCTAGGCAAATAAGGGGAAAAAACAACGGACAATAATAGAAGAAATTCTACTAAGTGAAAGAAATTATAAAACCTCTCTCTATATACAAAGAGATACCAATTACTCTCTCTCTTGAAAATACAAACTAGCACTACGAGAAACTTAGGAGAAACTATTTTTTTTCTTCTTCTCATTCTCAACAAACTATAATACTTGTTATTTTGTTACTACTTGCTTTTTTTTCCCCCAAGTTTTCTTACGTGCAATAAGTCATTTATCTTCTATGCAATATACCAAGTGTGCAATATGTACTTGCTTTTCATGCATCTTGCAACTTGTCAATGAATGCAACTTTCTACTCAGCCACTTTGTATCACATGAGAACTTTGCATCACATCGAGTAGATACGTAAAGGAGCATGGCTACTATGTACTACATGCAATTATATTAATTTAGTCTATCTTTGGCTCTAGTAGTTCTATAGAAACTTTCAATACATGGTATAGAATCTGATGTTTCTAAACCCGTCTTTCTATCTTTAAAATATATAATTATATTAATTAAGCTTCAGCATGTTCCTAATTTTCTTTCTTTTTTTAGTGCAAAATGAGATCACAATTTAGACAAACTATATCCTAAGGTTTAAATCAAGACACACTATTGAATCTAATATGTATGCACCAACTTGTGATAGACGCCGGTGGTATACATATGAGATGTCCTTTCCCAAAGCTTCAACTGGTACGTATAAATGTCTTTTCTTTTAATTTACAACTCAAATTTTCAAGCTCTGCGTTTTCTCCATTTCAATTCTATCCGTATATGTTAAGGTGTCACAATTGAACCCTATCTGTGTTCATACAAATTTCAAGTTATAGTTAATGAACCCAGAAATAAAAAAAAAATCAAGTAGTTAAAATACATCTTCAACAAGTCCAAAGTTTAATATACTTGCAAATAAAGGTGAAAATGAACCATGGCGAGTTAGGCTTGGTAAAGTTTAAAGGTGAAAATAAGTTATGTCGAGTTAGACTTTGTAAAGTTTAAGGACAAAATATCCAAGACTCAAGTTTGACATGTTGTTATCTGACATATGCTTACTTTTAGTAATGACCTTAATATTTTTGCAAGACTGATAGGATCTTTTAACAAATTTGTAAGTTTATTTCATACTAACGCATTTCTAAATGATCAATGTGACACATCTTTAAATAGATTAACAAGTTAATAGACCAATGAGATTAAATTCTTTTTTTTAATCTACCATGACATTGTAGCGAATCTTGAATTATATAACTTCCTATTTAAATTTTATTTTATAATAATACAGTGAAATATGTGAAAAATTATGAGGCCAAACGATGCCAAATTAACATATAACATAAAAAAATATATATGATTTAAAACAAAGTATGTACAAAATCTAATAGAATAATAAGGTAACATATTTGATATAATTTTTATTTGTTTCACTCTAAATAAAAAGAGGTTGGCCAGTCTTTGTATATACTAGGGTTCAGAAGGGTACTCCTTACTCGTCTGTCATCTCCTTTTATCGCGTAAAAACACATAAATTATGAACAATGGTTTTTATAAATTTTGTTTTTCCTCTTAAAAAAAATGATATTTTAATTTTGATTAAAAATTTATGTATATATATTTTGCACTTTCATATTGTAACAAACTTTACTTACCATTTTCAATGACACCAACAATAAAACGAATATAATATAAATTTTTATACTTTTGAATGTTGCCGACAATATACTATTCTTATAAGCAAATTTGTTTAAACATATAATTGGAAGTTTAAAAGTCAACACAAAACAATGTATTCTCTTTATATATAGTATAAAGAGAAATGCTAGCTATACACATTTTAACACACACTTTTGAACACACTCTCTTTGATTGGTTAAAATTCATATGGGACCCACCAAATTTATATGGGACTCACATGATTTGGTGGGACCTATGTGAATTTCAACAAATCAAAGAGAATGTGTTGAAAAATGTATGTTAGAATGTGTGTTGTTAGCATTCCTCATAGTATAAATATATGTCATGTTTGAAAAAATATTTAAATATAAATTTTATTTTCATTTGTTAGATATATTTATTACTATTTTTTATTATATTTTTAACTAATATACTAAGAGTCTTCTGAGATAGATTAGAGTTGAACACATTTATATATTAGTTAATAAAATATTAGCTTAATTACAATTTTAGTCCTCTCATTTTACAAAATAAATGATTTTAGTCCCCCTATTTTTAATTGGGCAATTTTGGTCCCCAAATTTTAAAAAATTTGAAATTATACCAATCTTCCAAAAACTGATGACGTGGCAAGTTTTTTTTGCCAACATGGCTGTAAGTACACTTTCAATTTAATATTAATTATGTAATTAAAATTTTAACAGTATTTTATTAATTCATTTGATTTTTTCTACAATTCATTTTGTTTGACCATCTGTCCAAAATGAAAACACTTTCTCCATGTCTATAGTCTACTACCAGATCCATAATTACAAACAACACCAATCTTTAATAAATTGTGCAGAAGAATAACGATAACATAGATTGTAGAGGGTAATATTATTTGGAAATAAAAAGCACAGTAGCATAAATATCAATAAAAATGGCAATCGATGGAAGTGGCAGTAACAACAACAACACATGAGTTTGACCTAGGGTGTTTGTCGATCGTAATAAACTTGTATAGCTTCACAGCAGATTTTGCTCACACAAAAAAAAACATGACACAAAATTCTTGTAAAAAAATGCATATGGTTAGGGTTTTCCACAATCAATTTGGGGCTTTTGATTTGAAAAGCAAACTGACCAAAAATAAAGAAACAATCACCAAATGATGAAGTTTGCCAACAATCATCGGAGCAAGATATCCTTTTATGGCCAACAAAAATCAGATGATGCGTGGTTGAGACTTGAGAGTGGATGACAATGGTTGGTCTTAAAGACGAACACGTCAAAAACATTGCAGGAAAAAATCATTAAAATCAATGAATTAAGAAAATATTTTTAATTTTAATGATAAAATTAATTTTAACATATAAATAAGTGTTTTTAATTAATTAAAATAAAAAATAGTGACTTGGACTCTACATATATCATGTATTTAGTGTCATGTCGGAAAAAATCTTGCCACATCATCAATTTATTGAGAGGTGGGTTTAATTTTAGAAATTTTGAAATTAGAGGGACCAAAATTACCAAATTAAAAATAGGGGAATCAAAATTGACATAATAGGGGAACAAAACTACAATTAAACCTAAAATATTTAAAAGCATTTATCCATAAAATAAACATTATAAATATATACACACTATATTTTTTTAAAAGAAACACACAATTATTTTTTATTACATTAAAACAAGTAAAATGAACTTATAATAAGTTAGGTAGATATATTCACATCCCATCATTGTAATTAGTTACCTAGAGATATTGATTTTGGACTTTAACTGGCCTACCAGGTAGCAACAACTAGCACTAACAACAAGTCTGATATAGTTTCTGCTGTTTCTATATTGAATTGGCATTATATCATATTTCCATGATACTACTATTACTGTGACAGTGATCAATCACTTTTTCTGGTCTGCTATTTTCTCATATTTATGAAAGTGGTAAAATATGTCAGAACAAGGTGCTGCTCTCAAATAGCGAATCAATAATGCTTTATTTGGCCATGCGGGAGTAACGGCCCCTACACCCATCACAAAATACTAACTCAAATGTCAACTCACTCTCTCTCTCTCTCTTGACACACGACAAGTTATAAATTAGTGAAGATTTTCACATCAATTATACAGAAATAAGTTATGCAAAAACTGCATGTGTAATTCGTGCTGAAAAAATATATTTGCAACTACAAAGAATAGTGTCTCTACACTAAAAACTCACTCAAACAATCCAATGAAATGCCCTCAAAAGGATAATACATCAGAAACGCTGAGTTGTTGATTTAAATTTGGAACAAATAATAGTAAGTCAGAATGATGGTTTCTAGGGTTGAAAAGTTTTCCATATGTTTTATTTGTCTTGATTTTTAAAAGTCTTTCAAAACTCTATAAGTTTTCCATATGTCAGTCTAAAGAAACATAACCCACTTGAATTGGTTTTGCGGTGTTGGTTTGAAATTCTTAAGTGTGCTTCTCTCAAGATCATAAGTTTCATTTTCTTTGATAATATTAAATCCTCAAAATACAACTTATATATATATTTTTGTCCAAAAAAACTGATTTTCGGTATTTCTAAAAAAAATTATTCTAAGTCATCTGTCACATTAAACGGGGTTAACATAGGTTATCATTAATTTTTTTGTCGATTTTTAATTATCAATACACCGCAAATCACATGTGACACTCCTCACTTCCGCGCTCAATACTACGGATTGGGTTGGTATGTATATTGAGCTAAAAATCAAACACTTGCTATCGATAAATATATATATATATATATATATATATATATATATATATCAATTATCACTTTGGCAAAGGGGAAAACAAAGATAAAATTACACCCTCCACCTAATAACAATATAAGGATATTTACATGTTAAAAAAATAAAAAATATTTACCTTCATTGTTGAAAAGTAAAAATATACTACACTATAATTAATTTTTGTATAATCCAATTTCTTAGGTGTTTTTTGAAGATTTTATTCATAACCTCATTAACATAAAGGTTTAAACCTAATCATCAACTAACAAGTAAAAAAAGAGATAATTATAATAAAAATTATAAAAAAAAGAGATAATTATAAAAAAAAAAATTGGTCATTAGTAAAATTTGCATCTCCTTTATTATATATATAAAAAATTGAATCTCCTTATTAAAATCAAATCATAAAACATATGGAACATCTAGAACATCAGCCATACATAATTTAAGTAGATCCATTAGAGATATCAAATTATATGATTATAGAAAAGAAACAAAACACAAGCACAAACAACCACAATATTATAGATATACATATATAGTAAACATTAGAAAGAATTAAAGAAACCTAGAGAAAGAAAAAAAGAGTTGTAGTACGTAAAAAATGGCAAAGAAATAAGTAATTATTATAAAGTACCAGGGGTCGCTTGAATACTCATAGAGCTTTCCTTTGTTGGAGAAGACAATAAGAGCAACTTCAGCATCACAAAGCACAGAGATCTCATGAGCTTTCTTGAGTAAACCAGATCTTCTCTTTGAAAAAGTCACTTGCCTATTGATCTTGTTCTCAATCTTCTTCAATTGCACCCTTCCTCTCCCCATATCTTAATAATTACTATATAATCTCTACAATTAAATTAATCCTTTGACACACCAATAAAGATGCACCCGTCAATTTCCCTCTAATTATTAAATTCTATAAACTTCTTAAGTACGTGAACTAGATGAGGGGTAGAAAACAAAGTTGGAGAATTCATTAGTTGTCATTATCATATTCGACGAAAATAAAAGGAGAAAGTGAAAGTTGAAAAACGGATAGGGAAAGGTGGTTTTGTGAAACCAGAGTGGTTTACTACATATTTGCTGTCGAGTTGGGATTGGACAGAGGCACTACTAGGAGTCTAGGACAATCCGTGGTTGTCTTGTCCTCCATATTTAATTTTTCGTACGATTTCTCGTTAAACGTAAATATCTTAGAACTAAGCACCATGCGTCATAGGACATTTAGAAACATTAAAGGTTTAAATATCTCTTTAGTCCCTGCACTCATCAGATTTTGACATTAGTCCTTATACTTTTTTTGTTTGGAATTGGTCTCTGCACTTTGTAAAAATATTAGTATTGGTCCCTCTGTTAACTTTCTGTTAAAAAAAACACAACTATTTGAAGTAGCAATAAACGTCACAAGAAAGGGGAGGTTTGAATTATGACCCTTTTAAAAATTATTCCTGAAAGTTAAGTTTATACTCAAGAGTGTTCTTGGTGTATGTTAGTCCAACAAGATTAGAGTATATAATAATTAATTGATTTAGATCAGAATGTTCTAAAGAATGT
>Ga0228711_1001843_pt1 | contig 31847 bp, 20 predicted proteins | sample MedpolnodulmetaG_2_FD_177996 | JGI IMG/M metagenome (GOLD analysis project Ga0228711, IMG submission 177996) | Root nodule microbial communities from Medicago polymorpha collected in Santa Monica, California, United States - brown nodules | ecosystem: Host-associated > Plants > Roots > Nodule... | reverse complement strand
CACAACGTCATGTTCACTAACAGAAAAATTTGATGGAGGGGGTAAATTGATTAACGTTGTGCAATTTCGGGGGGTAATTGATGTTTTGTTAATTTGAGGGGGGTAATTGACGAAACTTACAATTTCGGAGGGGGGGGGGTAATTGCCTATTTACTCAAGTTAAATCACTTCCATAATTTCTACGTGTAATCAGTTTAAAAATTTATGGTGCAACTTTCATGTTGATAGGAATAGAAAGTTCTTCAACCACCGACAAAATCTCAATGCACATCTTACACCAAAGTCTACTAATACTTGATCATGCGTTAATCAACATCTTGTGTACTCCTGATTGTATCAACATGTCATTGGCTAGAATTGTCCACAAGGCAAAATTGATCATTCTATCAAATTTCTCTAACTCAAACTTTACCACGGATTGCATATATCAATAGGGCGCCGATATATATCCCGAGAAAACCACTCGGGAAATTTCACGAGACGACGTGTCGTTATTTAGAGCTATGTGGATAATACATGCTGTTGTTTTAAGTAGGAATTGAGCGGAAATCATGGGCACATGGCCAATGGAAAAGATTTCGGGCTAATTTCGCTAAAACTAGCATTATCCATATCAATATTGTAAATTGTGGACCTATAAAGATTTCCAAGAAAGAGAAATGGAGTATTTTTTTTTCCTAACTGGCTAGATCTTTTCCAAAACAACACTTTCACAATATCACCCTGACTTTGAGTTCTGCAATCATGGAGCATACTAAAAACGTAATAAAGAAAACCGTAATAGAGAAAATAAATAAATACAATTAGAACACAATAATATAACGTGAAAACACTAAATCCGAAAGGAAAAAACTACAATTATTGTCTAATGAAATGACGGTCTATAAAATAACATATGTGAAAGTTGTTGCACATCACATAAACTCGTCTATCAACACTCATTGACACATCAATACACTCACACTCTCCAAAATAAATGTCTAACTTCATCTCACAACACTCTAAGATAAGAATATAGAAGAAAATAAAAATATTAGATACAAATTTAAAGTGTTTCCGACTTGTTCATCTTAAAAATAAAAAACATATATATGGTCTTGGACTCTTGGTCTCCCTCTTCTTTTGAAATACTAACAATGGGAAATTTTTCCAACATGTATCATTTCAACCTATATCAATACTTGTAACACTATCTTTAGTCCTAAGGAAAAATTTCATCTGAGACTAGTTAATGCAAGTCATTAATGTAGTGGTTTTAAAAAAAAATTAAACGTGATAAAGATTTTTTGTGAATCGATCTCGGTACTTTAAATATACACTAATATTTATACACACCGTGTATCAATCACTTGTCTTCTATGTGTCTCAAGTAAAACCTGAACATTACATATTGGAAAATGCTAACTTGTGTCCTTAAGGCACAAGTTAATGAATCAATAGTAAAAATAATTTTTTGAAATGTGTGCATTTTATTTAATCTTTAACTTTTTAATGAATTGAATGCACAAAATTTTAAAAAATATTTTTTCTTTTGGTTTTCTTAATATGTGTCCTAAGGGCACAAGTTAACACTACCCTTACATGTTTTACACTTATTAGCCACGACATTATAAATTCATAAAGATTATATAAAATGGATTTTAGTAGTTAATGCATCCAAAATTCCTTATAAACTAGTAGCTAGCATGAAAGTTACCAAAAAAGTTATTATAGAATGTAAACATATTTGAAGGCAGTACTATACACAGGGGCAACCCTCTACAAGTGCAAGAGGCTCTTAACACGGAACTTCAAAGTCAGGGGTATTAAATTTGAAAGGAAAAAAAAATCTATCTATGGATAGAATCTGTCATTAAATATCATTTGTATGTGGGTAAAAGTTTCAATGAGTTTAACTTTACTGTCAATTATGCATTGTTGGTAGATAAATGTCTATGCGCTCCTCAAAATAAAGTCATCCTTAAACGATGACTTGTCTATTTAACTATGACCCAGTTGTTGCCACAATATGTAGTGTTGAGTTTTTTTAAAACTTCTTTTCAAATGAAAATCATCATATTTGATGCACTTTTTTATTATTATTCATATAATTGTAGAATACAATTTTTATTTATTAATTGTTATTATGAGCTGCATTAACAGATTTAATTTTTTTAAACTATTGATATTTGAACATAATCTATTTTTAATATTTGAGCAGGACTTATAATTTTATTGAGCCGACCTTGATCATACGAGATAGAAAAATCAAAGTATCCTTACTTATATCTAAACGTTTGAAGTTAAATTTAAAATGATGCATTTTAAAATCTAACAAACCAAAATTTGATGCATTTTTAAGCTTTTATAACATATAAAGCAACACAAATATAAATATCAATATTGATTAATAATATTTTAGTAATTAAACCACTTAGTAGTAAAATTTATAATATATGATCTAATTAATATTATTACTGTTTTTTTTACGTGTATTATTCATGTTAACTATTAATTAAATTAAAATAATAATTTTGAGACCTAAGAAATGTGGGTACAAATGACTGCCTCATTGATTTCTCAACCCAGCCCTACAAAGAATAGTAGAATTCAATCCAACAACATGATTTTTTTTATCAATTGTCCAATATAAAAATAATTTTTCATAAAGATAAAAGGAAGCAGAAGAGACGTAAGGAATATACACACACACATATGGTATTTCCAATAGATTTCTGCACACATGCAAACCATTACATTGCAGGCAGTTGCATTATTCATTCCACACGATTCTCTTGATCTATTTTATTGTATCCATTATGCACACGGGGACTTGAGCTTGCATTCTCGTCATGGATGACATGGTCAATTAAAGGTTGACATTTGACACTCATAATTGAAGATTCTATCTCTTTCTATCTCCCATAGATCTAATTTGTTAAATTTTGTGATATGATTAGTTGAACCATTATGTTATGTTTAATGAGAGGTCAATACCCTCGGTCATTTGAGTTAATTATTTAAATGACATTATTATGAGTTGAACATAAGGTGAAAACCTAATTTGTAAACATAAACTAGGATGAGGGTGATTCAGCCTCTCATTGTTGTTCTCTCACCGGTTGTCGCACAAATTTTCAAATGTACACATATTCTTGATCAATGTCTATATAATAATAAGTTTATTATAAAAAAAATGTCTATATAATAATAATTGATATTGTAAATGTATATCATGTCAAGTTATTGTGTGTTTCTCCGATTGTATTGTTCGAGTTAGTATAATTGAACCTAAATCTCAATTACTTCTTGATGACATACATCAGAGTTGAACGTGAATAATTGTTTAATTGATATGAGCAAAAGTATTAGATCAAAAAAATTACGTATAGACATAAGTATTATAAGATACATTAAATAATAAGTACATTCATAACAAGTATAATAGAGTCCCCTAAAAAAATATTTCATCCGTCCCATAATAACTGAGTCATTTGTAAAAAAATATTGTCCAGAAAAAATTGACTCATTTCACTTTTGAATATAATATTAATTACTTTTTTCCAATTATAACACTAATTAATACTCCCTCTGTCCCTATATCTAAGCCACCATTTGACTTTATTTTTGTCCCTAAATGTAAATCCCCTTTCAAATTACTAGATGCATTTATTATTATTTTTCCTAAACATACCCTTAATTAAGGTAGGTTCTAGGGTGAGGGTTCAACTAAGTCCTTCACCGGTGTACCAGTAATTTTGACTTTTAGATTAAAAAGACTCACACGATTTCCATACTCATTACCACACTAGATTTTATATTCCTCTCCCTTCCCCACCAAACTTCATACCTCTCTCACTGATGTTTATGGTTACTTTTTCTGCAAATAAAAATGGTTTTTTATCTTCTAAAACGTTTTTTTTCCTCTCAGTATTTGCAGGTTGAGATTTACTTAACCCAATTGAATTAAAAAAAAACAATATGAAGAATTTAAGAAGGTTCATAATAGATCGAGAGATGAAATTAGAATATTGTGTGACATCGTAGGGGCCATGAATTGAAGCCCGCCTCATATATATCAATTGTTTGATTTATAATTTATTATGATGATAAAAAATATGGATACTTCGGTAAGAAAATCAGAATACAGAAAAAAACAATAGCCTTGGGTTATGAAACAATTCTTAAGTCTTAGTCATTTTATTTGAATCTGAACAATATATCTTTGGTTTGTGGCAGTTATAGCAGCGGTTGAATTTTGGATTAAGGGATGTGAATCTGAAAAAAAATTGGGAGAGACAAGAGGCAGAGAGAAGCTAGGGAATTGGATTGTGTGAGGAAAGATGTATGTGTTCTCATTTTCTTTTCTATTTCATCCAGACCTTTAAATATATATTGATGGTATACAAGAGTGGTCCACCGATGAACCACTTAGTTGATGGTTCACCCTAGACGTCACCTAAACTCAGAGAAGGAAAGAATTATTGTTACTCACTAGGTTCCGGCAATTCTAGTAATAATGTGAGTATTGTCCTCCTCGTCAAGCTTGGCCAAACCAAAATCAGATATCTTTGGATCGAGATTCACATCAAGCAACACATTAGTGGCCTTGATGTCCCTGTGAACAACCTTCAGTCTTGATTCTTCATGGAGGAATGTCAAACCTCTAGCTATACCAACACAAATCTTCTGTCTTGTTGACCAATCTAATCTTATTTGGTGTTCCTCTGGACCTTTATTTGTGAATGTAATAAGAATCAGAGAATGATACTACATGGTCACGTGCTAAGAGAGAAAATGTGAAATATCACATAAATAGAAACCATAAGAAGATATGGGAAAAATTACCAAATAAAGCACGGGCAAGACTATTGTTCTCCAAGTATTCGTATACCAGCAACAACTGATCTCCCTCCACACAGCAACCATAAAGTTTAACAAGATAAGGGTGTTGCAAAGCAGAAATCATTCCTATCTCGTTTAAAAACTCACGATTCCCTTGCTTTGATTTAGAAGAAAGTTGCTTGACTGCTATCATTGTCCCGTTGGATAAACATCCCTGTATTTTAATGAATGATTAGCTGTCAAAGTTGAAAAAGAATTTTCTAAAAAATAAATGTAAAATTATAATAAAAGGATGACACTCGAGAGGATTTGTTATACTATGCAAAATACCTTAAACACAGGACCAAATCCTCCTTCTCCAATCTTATTGGAAATGTCAAAATTGTTTGTTGCTGCTTTGATTTGTCTTAAAGTAAATAAACCCGTTTGCAAGTCTAAATTCTTCAGCCCTGTTAATCAAAATAAAAGAAAGATCAAAGGTCTCTTACTCTAATAAAATGACACATGGATACTCTGCATCGACAATCCATTTTTTGTAAGCTTGCAACTTTCTTTTTATCAAGATAAAACTAGTCTCAGGTTACATAACATGCACAAGTTTATTGTTTATCACCTCTTGCTAATGAGTTTTTCTTTCCAAAGCATCCTTTCCACCAAAGTATACCAAATACTAGAATGATAACAATTGTTGCTCCAACCACAATTCCGATCACAACTCCTGCAGTTATGCTTCCAGGTGGAGACTCTGCATGATTATTATACATGACATTTAAAATATTAGGAATGACATAGAGATCATAGCATAAGATTCGGGACGTACGAATTATAACCCACCAGATTCGATTGATATAGCTGATATAAGAGGACCATATACTGATCTATTTGGGAGATAGTGTGTCCCTTTTCCAGCCCAATGTAAGCGGATCTCCAAGGTATTACCAGTAACAATGACATCTTTGAATAGTTTTACGACTTTCTTACCAACTCCTCCTGCTTCTTCTGCAATATTGAAGTCCTTTTGCACCAGATTTCCCTGCAACATTTCAATCGCATACTTAATGCTTAAATGAATCGTCGTTCTGTTTTAGAAATATTCTAGAATTTGAATTTATAAATAATTGGAAAAATAGGTCGACAATCTTCCTGTAGGAACCTAGTAATCACTTGACAATTGAAAGAAAATTTCTAAACCATGTACCTGAAGGTAGATATCAAATACACGCCTTCCAAGACTACCATAAGTTCGATCGTCTGGGATCATTATTTCAGCAAAATGTAGATTTACTTTGTAGCTTCCATTTGCCAGGCAAAACCCATAATAAGTCAAAGAAATAGGAGAAACGCGTGCATTAGTGTATAATTCAGCATCCACCATAGGAAGTTTAGTGATATTTTCTGGGGAATAAGTGTCTCCAAGTTGATCACTTTCAATGAATATACCAGTGGTGCTAAATGCCCAATTTTTTGTCGGATTGGCGTGGAATCTAGCTGGTCCAGATGGATCTGAATCACTATCATAAGTTTTTCCGTTGACTATTGCTTGCTTTCCACCACAATTTATATAAAGAGAGTATGAGGCTGGGTTGAGCAAATCGCGTGAGTAACATTTGAAATATTAATGAAATTAAGAAATCAAATAAATAAAAAGATGTTCCTTGAAATTTTATTTTTCTGTCCTCTCTCTCTCATATTGCGGCTGATATTTTTCATAGACACAGCTTGATTTTAGTGTGTCTAAAGTAAAAAATTAGCATGATTGTCTTTCGTCCCCTCCCCTGTTGTACTTGTACCACTTTATGATTTTTATAAAAAATATAAAACATAGTGAGATCTTATCTGTCTATAGGAAAGTCTCCATGAAGAAACTCACGTTTGTGACATTCAAAGCTCAAACATGAAACTGCTGGTCTGAGAGAATGATTGAAGGAATAGAATAATTAGCATGACTAGTATATATGCTAAGTTTCATCACATGATAAGAGGGAAATGGAAACGATACACACACACACTGCTTGTTTTTGTATTTATAGAAAACTTACATGTCATTGCGTGCCCATGAGGTAGAAAACAAGTTCCTGAGATATATTAGGGAAGATGGTGTCTCAGGAAGGTTCTAAAGTTTGATAACAAATGCACACAAAGGCAAGGATTCTTACACTTTTTCATTGCGACATTTCTGATTCACTTCGCTGATGCTGAAGTTATTGTATGAAAGATCTCTATATACAAGTCATAAAAATTGATTCAGAATATGATGATAATACAACAATCAGAGACTTAATGAAACATTTGGTGACTACAAAGAAACCTTCAATATAAATATAGCCAATGTAGTAAACCATTGCACAATCATGTTCCAAGAGCATAAAATGATGGAGGGAAAGGAGGGAAGTTTTCAAATAGAAAAATCAAGTACACGTAGAAAGGTAAGAAGAAAAAAAGACGATATGTTTCTGGTATTTTTCCCACATAAATGAAGTACGTTGTTCAATCCAAGGAACCATACAAGTAGTATTAGAAGGATAACTCACGCGGTGACCCTTTTTCTCCAAACAGGCACAAGTCCAGTGAGAAGATTTCCTGTTAAAAATCTATCATAAAAGAATACCAAGATATTAAATGTATGCAAAGTTTAATATTTGTAAAGATAGACATTAAGGGAAATAAGTTAGTCATCTTGAAAAAAATGTGCTGAGAATTTATGACGAATTTCATACATGAATGTTGAGTTTATGTCAGCATAGGTACTCGGAATTGTTCCACTGAATTTGTTAAAGCTGAGATCTCTGAAAGTGATATCATATTGACGTGTTAAAAAGCTACTGAGAAAATTTGTCATTGAAAAACACTCCAATAACTAATTGGCTAGAAACTATATAAATGTTACAAGGCTTAAATTTGATTTTAATTCTTGCAACAGTTGCAAAATTAAAAACAGTTGCTTTTAGTCTTTGACATCATCTTATTGTGCCACGCGGTGTGATTTTATTAGGCCACATATGATGTCAGGGACTAAAAGCAACAGTTTTTGAATTTGCAGGGACTGAATCTAAAAAGAAAAAATAAAAACAGAGAAGGTTAGAATACACAAAACTTAACAAAAGAAACACTAATGGATAGCTATAGTCAAACAATGTATAGCAAGTATGCAATTACAAGAGTTTTAATTTTTTCATATTCCCGAGATTTGTAGGCAGTGTTCCGTTGATGTTGCAATTCCTTATAATCCTGTCAAATAATAAGAGAAACAACGACATATCATGAGTATCTTTCGTGCTTCGTTTTCTTTTCTATTTCTGGAAGAGGCAGAGGAATCAACTCACAATTTAGTTAACAATGTCTTATTATTAAGTTGCGGAAAAGGTGCATATTCAGATCCATTCAAATCACTAATTCTCCTGAATATCACATTTGAATCAAAGCTAAGTAAACATAATTATAATGAAAATTAAACTTCAGCCCTTGCTTTATCAGTAATATAAATAAAAATATACAGGTCCATTAAGTTTGTCAAAAGTGAAATTCCAGAAGGAATTGGTCCACTTAATCCACTTCCTTGAATCACTCTGTCAATAAAAATTAAGTAACCATTAATATAAAGTTAAGCAACAGAGAAAAAATTAAATTTGAGGTAAAATTAAAATTAAAAAGGAGATGCATACAGTGTTTTGATATTTGTCCAGTTTTGAATATAATCAGGAATCTTTCCAGAGAATTGGTTGTCTTCAATTCGGCTGCATCAAAGAATCAAACAAACTATTTTAGAATTTATTCATCATGTTTACATCACCATAAAAATTTGAAGCTTACAAATCTTGCAATGTAGTGAGCGTTGCCAATGTCGCAGGTAGTTCTCCAGTGAAATTGTTAGAGGAAAGTCTCCTATATATAATTGAAAAACGAAAAAGTAAATTATGATTCAAAGCCATGGAAATCAAAGTGGATTGAATTTTTAAACATTTAGCTTCCATATTTGGAGGGGGGATATCATTTAAGGAGAAAAAATGAAGTACTTACAGTGTCTGAATCTGTCGCAGATTTCCAAGCTCAGGAGTAATATTGCCAGACATTTGATTTTCCGATAAATCCCTATCCATTTCAAGTGTAAGTTCTATTTAAAACACTTTGAATTGGACGCATACACGTCTGTGTACTTATAAACGGGTATATTCTGCTATGGTGGCTAATGAGAAACTCACAAGTATTGGAGAGTTGATATGTTTGCAATCTCCACTGGTATTGAACCAGTTAATCGATTTCCAGTGACCATGCTATGACGATTAAGAAACATATTGTCGTTAGTTTATCGTGATGAATGCAAACAAAATCCACGTAAAAATGAAAAATAAGACCCAAACATCAAGATTGACATCCTATAATATACCAAACAAACAATGATTAAAAACCAGAAAAGAAAAATAAGAGACAAATCATACATTTTACTAATATTCATCATGGAGCCCCATTGTTTCGGAATTGTACCATTCAAGTAATTGCGAGATAGGTCGCTGTAATAGAGGAAGAGAAAGTGATTGCGAAGCAAAATAATATATAGATACATGTGAGTGAAGATATAAATAAGTTCAATAATAATGTTAATTTGGATATGAGGGAAAGTTGGAGATTTACATACATAACTTGAAGGTAAGGCAGCATGTTCAGTTCCGGTGGGAGAGTGCCGGGGAGGTTTTGCCCAAACAAAATTCTGTATGTTCATATTTACATAAAAATGTTAAACTCAAACAATATGCAATATATGTAATAAATTCCAATGTATTTCTTAGACAATACATTTAAAAATAAAAATTTGTAACAAGCTCTCCTATTGCAGAGATACTTACATTGAAACAACATGGCAGAAGTTGTCATCAGCAACAGAGCAATCACAGGTGACATTGTTCTGTACAATTTTCCCTATGGGAGGCGTAACCCACTTAGGTTGGTTGCTACATGGATCTATGTCGAAGTTCCAATCCTTCTTACCAAGTGATTTAGCCATATCTTCAAGAGCTTTCTCTATATATACATACAATTCAGACCTATCAGCCAAGTACTAAAAAAATCTACTAAACAACACACACATGTGTGTATATATATATATATATAAACAAACACACACACACACACACACTGTATTTCTATAGAAATTATGAAGAAAAAATACATAAACTAACATGAAACCTTAGATAAAAAGAAAACTGATGGAAAAAAAATATGGAAGAAAATTCTGTTATATCGAGCTATATATAAATACATATCATACTTTCGTCGGGGTGAAGAGTAGTAGCTCCAAAAGCTGTTAGAGATATGAACCAAGAGAGAATGAGTGAAAAGAAGAAGAAGAAGAAAAAGTTAGAGGACGTGGCCATCTTATCTTAAAATAATTAACAAAGAAAAGAGAAGTTCAGGTATATCAATAATTTATAGGTAGAGTCCTGATATATATAGCATGTATTTGAAACTTAAGAGGAGGAGAAGTCCACAATGCAAGTAAACACACTTATCAGTAAGAGTGACACTTCTCATTTTACGGACGAGTTAGTCCCGATATAAAAATCTATTAATGTGATTGAATATTCTTAACTCATTTTAAGATGAGAGCAGCAACGGTTTTAGAAAGTTAAATTATGAATCAACCAGAAATTGAAGTAACAAGTATATGGACCAGTGATGTTTAAAGGATGAAAATGACATAGGAAACACTTGGAAAAGGCATAAATAATACTACACGTCAAACTTTAGACAATTCTGCATGTACAATGTACTATACTATAACCAATTATTGTCCAAAAACAGTTGGTGCAACTTGTGAAAGAACTGACCGCCGCCATCTATATCTATAGGGAATCGCTGCGAGGACTCTGCCACCACCAAACTCCGCCCATTCATCACCGAAAGCTCTCCCGGGCTCTTTTTTTCCATTCTGAGCATACAATGTATCTTGACTTTTTCTCCTCTTTGTTTATGGAGGCTATGTTCTTTTAGTTCAAATTAATCCTATCCTATTTTCTTAATTTTTAATAACCATCCGGTTGTGAGAGAAAGGACATGATAATTTGAACTTCAGCCAGAATGTAAGTAAAGTTTGGTAAAAAATTATTCCACCCAACAATCAATTTAGTTCCTCATCGATTAGTCTTGAGTTCATTAGTCCCTCCATTTAAAACTGATGATGTGGCGTACTCTCTTTGGTCAGCATTATAATAATAAAAAAAAAACTAGATTCACTAAATAAATAATGTATATGGTCTATAGCATAGATCCAATACATATTAGTTATTCAATTAACCAACCTAAAAAATAGTTTTTTTTGTTTTTAATAGTGATCTGAGAGAGAGTATTGTAAATAATGTGTCATACGATATGATGATGTAAAATATCAATATAATATCCGAAAATTCTCTAAAAACTTCAATTTAAATATAATATATCACGATATTTTAAGTTAAAAAATCGGAAAGAAGCATCAAAACTGGATAATTAAGTCTTTTATTAATCCTAATTGTTTTGACTGAAATAGTCTTAATTTTCCAATTTCTCCTTCATTCCTGGAATTTAACAATAGGAAACTCCATGGTGCCAATGATAAGTGACAAATTCAAACCATGATCCAAATCCAGACAACATGCATGAGGTAGGCCATTATTCCTCGTCCTATTCAAGGCTTTGCGTAAGAAATCTTAACTTCAGTATGTGAAGATTAGAACTTTACTGGCTATTGTTGCATCAAAGAAGTGGTCCCTATACCAACTAGATGCTATAAATACCTTCCTACACGGAGAAAACATTGCGCATTAGTACAATAAGACGGCCCATAGCAATGAATGTTTAAATAAAAAATTAATGATCTTATTTTAAAAATCAATTTTAAAACAATTGTTTTAAATAGATAATAATACATAAATAATCGGTTTGATAGAACCGGGAATGAGACAGCTGACCAGTCCAAGCCATATATTGGAACTGGATTGATATTAGCCATTGTTTGTCAATTCGGCCTTTATTTTTTTGTGGTGTCCGGAGTTCGACCCTCGGACCTTGCATATATTATTCATTGTCTTTACCAACTGAGTCAAGTTCATGGGGACATCAATTCAGCCTTTAATTACTATTAAACTGGCGCGAAAAACTGAGTGCGAAATAAAAAATAACAATATTGTATTGAATTTAGTAATTTCTCACCCATTTTGATTTTATTTTGTGTTATTTTATATTTTATAATACAGTTTAAAATTAGGTGGTAATGAAATTGTGACTAAAAAAATAGAGAAAAATATGAATTCAAATTTTGATTATATTTTTTTTAAGCAAAAGTAAATATCATAAATAAAAAGGAAGTACAAAAACTTGGGGGACATCAACATGACCCAGCAACCACATAATCAACGTGAAAAGGGCATTACAACTGAGTTAAACAAAAGTGGTATAAAAAACCCAAATGCAGCAGACAAATTACACATCATGCCACAATCTAGCGAAACGCGAGGAACGAAACTAAATTGCAAAAGCAATTGATGCACAAAAGACCGCAAAAATTATGATGAACCAGAGACCAAGCTTGAATAATTTCAAACCCATATTACTAATGATAGGTGATGATTATGATCGCCAACACGAAGACAAATCTACAAACCGATCGCCTGCTGCAAAAGACTGCAAGTCTCAAGGTTATTTCTAGCCACAAGATTGTTGCAAAACACAACAACCGGTAGCAATATCAAGAGGTGTGAACCATGGCAGCGCCACTAGGCAAAACAGAACTGCAACTACAACAAATCTTAAAAGAAAGGAACCAGAATACGAGATCGAACCTACACAAAGTTGTGTAGACACGATTTTGAGAGAAACATGCCCTTAAAAAGGGTTTTAAACCAAATCCACCCTCAATAAACCGACGAACGTTTGTACCACCACTTAGAACAATATTGAACGTAACAGAGGCGTTAAGGCCCAATCTCAATGAGATAGAGCCAAAACCCGTAGCGAACCCAGATCAAGCCTGATCCAGAACGTGAACAAACCGAGAAACCAAAATGAAGCTTGCAAAAAGCTGTTCTCTTGAAAGCGCGTTGTAACACCCTTGATCCAACATATAATATTTAAATAACATATGCAACAATTTATCAAATACTTTAAGGTGTTTCTCTTCATTAATTATATCCATACATAGTTTATCATGTAAATAGCACGTCGCAGCGGAAAATAAGTCTCAACATCATTTAATCAAATATCATATCTCGAGATATATCATCAAAATAAACATAAACGTTCCATCGATAATCCAACAAGAACATAAAAATCCCAAAATTGTCCTAGTCAGAGCGTCACTAGACAAGACTTCAAAAGAAGCGCTAAAAGATGAGTAGGCTTCAAAGCCATCCTCGTAAAACTCATGACAACTTAGTGTCCTCAACCTACAAGTCTACACCACAAGGGCGTAGGCATCCAACCCGCAGTAAGTAGGGTGAGAAATATTCAACACAAGGATAATATGAATGCATGAATAGATTCAGGATAATCAACAACATCATATATACATATTTCATCTTAAGCATACTGTATTTCCATGTATTCTCATTCAGTGATTAATGAATGTAACAAATTGCAAACATCATCACGAGAATACAAACAAGTAGACACATCATCAAATAAATCATCAAGTTGAATACAAAACATTCACACATCTTCACCTTCATCAAATTACACATATTCCATGTAGTTACGCATAGTCAAGTACACATCTCCCACATAAAATCATATGTATGCAAACTCGACCCTATATGCATGTGGTACCGTTTTTGGATATCAGAGGTATGTTTCTGAGTGATCCCACCGTCACTACATCGTCACTTTTCATCGTCACTTGGACTGACCATGAATGCATGAACATCTTATCATGACTCGACAATCGACAATTAACATCAACAACATTGTCACATCACATATTCATCATCGTCATATTTGTCATTGTCAAATCATCATATCAACGCCATTATATCATATGTTCACCTCATCTCATTAAGCATATCAATATGTCCTCACATTATCACATAATCACACCACCATCATTGGATATTCATTGTTGGAACAAAATGAGTTTAACAATGCCACTTAAGTTTTGATGACATCAATGTATGAAAAGTTCAATTGGATATGCTAATACTTGTTCAAGTGTGCAGGATCATAAGCTAAAATTTATATGTCTTAAAGCAAAGTATTGGTTCTGGAAGAACAAATGAGAGCAAAGGAATTTTCAAAGGAAGCTTAGTTTCAAGTCAGAATCTGAAGAAGTCAGAGTCCAAAGATCATCCAGAAGCTGACTGTCAGAGCCTGAAGTTCACTCAGAGTCTGAAGGTTCATCAAAAGCTGAAGTGAAGAACCTAAAGTTAGTTTATATGGGTATTTGAAGACACAAATATGCAGAATGACTAGAAGACTGGTGCAATGGATATTCTGAAGATTTAGAAAGCATTAGATGCTTATACATAGGGAAAGAACAACGAAGGACAATAGTACAATTGTACAACCACTACCTTCACTACTCCAACATTTCCTGCGCATAGTACAAGCTACAGTTGTGTCTCTACTGGATTGGAACGGTTTAATACCTATCAATGAATAATTTTGAAATGATTCCCTCCTAAGACATTAACCATATCAAGTAACAAACCAACGTTGATTGATCAAGCTTCTACAACGACTCTTTGATGTTCAGGCACCTCTACAGTGTCTCTTTCATACCTCTATATAAAAAAATGAAGACTTGAAGATTAGTAGAGACTCTACAACATATTAATTGTGCCAAAACTCTGCTGAAATTATTGTGCATCAAACACTTAGAATTTCTTATCAACTTTCATATCTTAAAGGTGGCTGCATACCCCATTTTTTGACATAATATCCTGCTTTCATATGTTCTCTGTCCCGAAATATTCTTTGAATTTTCAAAGAAAATTTCGGCAGAGAGATATTTTAAAATACTTCATTTTGTATTCCGATTTTGGGCCCTCTTCTCACTTTATTTTTATTATTAGTTCTCTTATTTATTTTTTTAGTTTATTAGTTTCCATCTTTTATTTATTATAATTTTTATTTCTATTTTGTTTTTTATTAGTTTTATTTTCCTTTTAGTTACATTTTTTTAATATGTCCAATGAGTCCAAAATCAAGAGTGTCCAGGGGTCCGTTTCATATTTTTTTTCCTTCTTTCTCAACGCCTCAATTACAGGCACCATCAGCTCAAAGTCAGAACCTTTTTCTTTCCTTTCTCAACACAAGCGCGTCCAACATGTTCAATGTCATTCAAACTCATTCAATGCATTTTTTAATCAGAGTTAATTTCTGTCCAAATTGAGAATTGCAAAACTGTTTAAGAAGAACAGTATCATCACACAGAAGAAGGGACAAAAACATCACAACAGAACCTGCAAAAGAAAAGCATCGAAAAACAGTCCAAAAAAACCATCAATTTCTATTTCCAGAAATTTCGACCCGCGTTACAAACCTCAAAAACATTTCAACCTGTTTCAAACCAAACATCAACACAAAAATCTAGTCACTCAAAACACCACAGATCCATAAACAACATCCTCATTCAAAACGTAAACCATCACCAACATAAAACCGATCCATTTTTCACAAAAAAACAACATCACGAATTCCATAAACCTCGTAACAGTCCCCAAACCATATCATCAAAAATCGCACATCAAGACCGCACAAGCCTCTAAAATCGAATCCAGAGACCATACCCTCAAAAAGATCACAAACCTAACCGAAAATACAAGGTAGTTTTTTTATTTTATTTTGTAGATCTAGGCTCTTGTAGTAGGATTTTGGGATTTTTGGTTTGAAATAAAGAAAGAGGAGAGGGAGACGATTTTAAAGATAAAAAATTTTAATAAAAAAAATGTGTTTTTAAGTTTACCGGTGGCGGCGGCGCCACCTTGGGTGACTGGCCGCTGCGCCGGTAAGACCGGAGCTAACCGGAATTCTCTCCGGCTGTAGGAAGGGATGAGAGAGAAGAGAGAGTTGTGAGAAATTGAGAGGAAGAGAGAGAAACTCTCTGAAATAATGAATGAAAAAGGAAAGGGAACCTACTTATAGACCCCCCCCAAACCTGCGTTCCAATTCCATGTGCATTGGTACACCATCTTAGCGTGCACCCTCATCTCTGTTGTCTGATTTTGATCTAGGGTCTATGCTGCTCCACTACAGGATCAGATCCAAGCTGTGTGATTCAAATCAGACGGCTGAGATCTGATCCCTAAGCCCTTGTGCGCCCCCTGCACTGCTTATGGCCCAATTCTTTTTTTAAACTCTAGACCCCCTCCCCACCTATTTGATGTTTTTTTTCTTATTTTTTAGTCTTTCATGCATTTTTAGTCCTCTTTAGAATATTTTTTTTGTTTCTCATGTTTTTTTATTAAGTTTAGATTTATTATTTTGCATCTTTATTAGTTATTCATGCATATTTATTTTTTCTTCATTTACTTTTATTGCATATGATATAGAATGTATTTAGGTCCAATGTAAATATAAATGAGAAGAATCATGCATGTGACCTTTTATTTATTTATTTCTGCTTTTATATATTGAAAAAAAATGCAAAAAAATTATGTTAGATTAAGGGATTTTGTGGTGATCCAACGTCACTACGAAATTCTCGCGCTTTTATTTTTTTGTTATATTAGTTTTATTTTTAATATTAATTAAAAAGAACAAAAACATTTCAAATAACCAAAAATTCAAAAAAAAATCATTTTCATAATAAACCTTGATTTTCAATTAAGTGATCCCATTTTTATCTTATTTTCTTAATCAAATTTTAATCAATTTAATTATATCTTGAGTCTATTTTCTTTTAAATATTAAAAAAACACAAACCAATTTCTTATTTGCCGCTTGGCCTTTTATTTTAAACTTTTTCAAAACTAATAAAAAATACAAAATAAATCAAACGGTAATTTTTACCCCGAACTACGAGGTTTTGATCCCTCACAGGTACGTAGACAAAGGACTTGTTCTTCCAAATCAACTAAAATCAAATTTCATTTTCTTTTTAACTCACCATTCAATTATATTTTCTTTTATTTAAAAGCAAGTAAGTTATAGCACAAAAAGTAAATGAAATTAAGAGGTTCTCGTAGAGTACTACGAACGTTTAGGGTGCTAACACATTCCCTAAACGTAACTAACTCCCGAACCCTAAATCTCTTAAAATGTGGTAATTTAGAACTTTTTTCCCGTTTCTTTAAAAAAATAAAAGTTCAAGTTGTGAATAAAAATAGTGAGTCTATGCGAACCAAATAGCTATGACCTTCGAAAAATGACGCAACATGACTGTTTTGTATAGTGAACACCACTGATTGTATATCAAGTGTTCAACCAAACTTATTCTTTGTAATTTGTTTATTTAGGAAGTATCTTGCTTTTGTGCTTGATCATAAGAAATCTCTTTCTTGTGTGCGTGAGTATTTGAAGTATATTGCTTGTGTGCTTGAGCAATTGTAATCTTGTGTGATTATAGTGAAAAATTTCTTGGATGTGCAAGGAGGATTGGACTACTTCTAGATTATGGAAGGAACTATCAGACTCTGGACATAGTTAAAAAGAAGAGAAAAAGCTAACACAATTCAACCTCCGTCCCCGTTCTTGTGATTTTCTCACCTTCATTCATAACATATCATTATACATCTTCAAGTATACTTCATTAATCATCTAATAAGTTCACAATCTTTTCATAATTCAATTTATAGTTAAAACACAAGTTCATTAATAGCCTTTCTAATCGCTAAGTTTACTTCCATCATAAGCTAGGTTAATTATTCTTACACATCCAAATTATACTCCTATTATTAAAGTTTAAGTGTTTGGGACCTAATCCTAAATTTAGGGTACACTTAAAAAGCACAAAAATGAGGTTTCACATCACTGAAGGACACGCACGGTCGTGCCTTCCAAGCGCACGGTCATGCGCATGCTTCAACATTCACAAAGGGACAGGGCCGAGAGGCACGCATGATCCGTGCCGCCTAGGCACACGGTCGTGCGCGACCCATATGTGGGAAAATGCAGCTTTGCTACAATTAGCCCCAGTGACCTCTTTCGACACCTATTTCGATCCAATTCCCATTAAACTCAACCCAAATATTCATACCAACTCAATCCATTCTTAAACAACTTAATTCTACTCATTTTTACCATTCATTAACATGATTCTCAATTGCTCTAGAGTATCACCTCAAACCCATTTTTAACATGGTAATTCAAACCCCCAAACATCGTAACAAAAACATCAACATCTCTTCTTCCAAAATCATCACAACAACATTCATCAATTCAAATTATAATAACTCCAACACAACAATTAAGCAACATTGAATTTCACCAAATTAGACATAGAACTTAAGAACACAACAACAACACATTCAAATCATAGAGTTAACATGGTAGCTTCACAAATTCACAAATAAACATATACAAATAATCACAACAACATGCTAGATCATAATTTCAAAATCAATTCATCTTTAATTATCATAAAAGAATTAATATAGCAAGAATGACACAAAACTCTTATTCTACCCATTTGTCCACAAAATCCCAATGGTGAATAAAACTCTCCCCTCGCCTCTTAACTCTTCAAAGCTAGCCTCCCTATTTGGGTCTCCTTCTCCTCTTTGATTCTTTGAGCTTTCATCTTTCCTTCACCTTTTGCCTCTTCTCTCCAACCTTGTCTCTATTCTCCACTCTTGCCTCTTTCTTAAAACTATACAAATGATTTTCTAACCTTTTTTTTGTTGATAAAGTTATGAAATGGAATAAAATAAATCAAGAGCTGTCTGGCCCACTTACAAACACTAATCCATTGTTACCCTAGTGACAGGTAAACCTAAAGAGTCCGTAGAGAGATAAAGTTCCACAAAAGTAGGAGGAAACTTCCACCATTGGAAGGAGAACATAACAAGACTACCACTTATTTATATCTACTTGTTTTGGGTTTAGTTCTCACACCTCTTAGTGTGCTTAGTCTCTATTCATTCCTCGTACAGAAACATTACACAATTACTTTACTTAAACCTCTCTTTTACTCATACACTCATATTCTCTTAATTCCTCAAAAACTCTTATTTTTCTAATAAAATTACTCTTCACTCCACAATTTCAATAAAAAATATACTAACCCCTCAAACCAACCACATCAAATAAACCATTAAATTATATATATAATTAAAATAATAATAAATTAAAAATCGGGATGTTACACATGCCATCTACGTTGAGGAAGATGGCGGCATCGAGAGGAACTGACGCTAATGGGTTTTGGTTCGACCCCAGAAGGGGTTGAATGGGGTCGCGACTTTGAAGGTTGATCAAACAATCAACAAAAGATGCTACATCGTGAAAACGACCTTTGGATTTTGGGTTGTTGGTGTCCGTTAGGGAAGGTGGAGGGCGGTGGTGAGGCGGTTTGTTGTTTTTAGTGCATGGGAAAGAATTTTTTTGATTATGTAAAAATGGACCCACAATGCTTTTTTTTCCGGAGCTGCTAGATTTTGGTTTTTACTAGATTATTATTTATTTATTTCAATAAGCTAAATTAGCCCACTCAAATTGACACTAGAGAAAATCGAACATGAGACCTTGAGGAGTATCAAGAATAAGAGTTGGGTAGCCCGCTTTAAAAACTCTATAAACCATAAAATATTTATAAATGAATATGAGTTGATTATAAATTTTAGGGTATTTTAGAAATCATGCAATTAACAATTAAGGCACACATTCACTTGATTAAACAAATTTATGAAACTAAAAGTGATCATACAATACTTTGAACTGGTGCATAAATAAGTTTTCGTCTCTTCATACATTGTTCCTACATATAGCTTTTCCATGGTTCAAGAAGTTTTTTCCCTTTTCTATCATGAAAGGTTAGAACCAAAATTAAAGTTGGTTATAAATTATGAATTCCTATGATTTACTTAAGAGACATTTGTAATGATTCTTATTTTAAGGATAATTTTTTAGAAGTTTATCGGTGTTTTGTATTTTTAAAAAGCACCTTAGGATTGTGGATTCATCGTAAAGATAGAATCTATAACCCCAATTCTTCTTGTTTATTATGGAAATCAAATTTCTAAAAGAGCTATGCTATGCAGTACGGGATATTTTAGTCACAACATTTGATGAATTGGCAACAACACTAACAATTCAAGGGTAAGGTGGTCATATAGAAATTGATTAAGGATAAAACTGTAATAACAAATCTACACCAAGTTCATTCGTTGTTTTCCGTACAAATAGATATCGTACTATCTAGCATTCATGTTTCTAAAAACGAGGTAAAATAATTTAACTTATCTCTCTCTTGTTAAAGATTAAAAGTGTATTTTGAACCAACGTGGTATCATATTTTCGGGTAGCACTTGGGTGAGATTGTGGTTGGTGACATTGACTAACCACAGTGTCACAAGTGCCTTTCTTCTTTCTCTTTCACAATATTTTTTTTGTTTCTTTGTACACGTGTGACATTGTGGTTGGCCAATGTCACCAACCACAATATCACTCAAGTATTATCCCATATTTTCATGGAGGAATTGTTAACAAATCTATTAACATTGATTACCCTAAATCATCCTAAGAAAGTCTAGACTTTTTCATGTTTAGAAATGTTTTGTTCTTTCTTATATGTCCAACATCAACCTTTACCTCTCACTTCATCGATTGATATCCATAATTATGTATTATTGTATTATGATTATCCAACCCTTTTTGCCGTTATGAAACTTCACTAGTTCATCGTTCAATATCAAAGATTGAATAATTACAATTTTATAATGCATACTTAAAAGTGTATCTAGGAACAGTAAGGTTGAATTAAAATACTTTGAAACCCATAATAAAAAGATATCATTGTTGATTGTGTAAAATATAGCATTAGTCATTAAATCCCATATCGTCAAGCTTTGTCAGATTTATTTCTCTCATCATTTTCTTCATATTATCTTGTTCATCTTCTAAAAATGGAAATTAAACAAAAGTTACTAAAATGGAACTAAAATCAAATAAAAATACTAGATTAAACAAAGTTTAACAAAAAAAAATAAAATACTAGATTATTATCAAATAAATTATCACAGAAAAAAAAGATAAAATAAAGTTTATCATATTTACTCTTTTTTTTTTTAATAAACGATATTCGTTCATTCAAAATGATAAAGTACATTGACACAATACAAGTTCAAAGTCACTAATAATAAAAAAAAAAAGGTAAATCTTCAAACAAACTCACATCATCCATATTAATAGCATAAAATGACAGAATACATATGCCTACAAATATGACTTAGGTCTCCGAATCTACAACATTAACGACGTCAAAGTCATTGATTGGATCTACACTTGATTAAAGTTAATCTTTCGGTCTGAATCAATCAAACACTGCACTAAGACGGGAAATAAAAAGCACACCACACAAATATGGGAAATACAAATAAAGAGAGTGACAACGAAATCACAAACAAAAATATGAAACTGAAAAATATGTGAATATCACTTATTTAACTAAAAAAGAAAGAAAAATTGTTTGGAAGGGTGATATCAGATTGAAATTGACCCCAAACCAGGGCAGGCCCTAGACATAGGCCGGGGGTGCGACGGCCTAGGGCCTTTCCCGTAGGGGGACCTAATTTTTTTTATGATAGGGGTGTATATAAAAATATTTAGTTTTTAGGGGGTGTATATAGCAAAGATTGCTGAAAGGCCCAAACATGTTGAAAGGCTGGGCTTAAACCTGTTACTGTTTATGGCCCTTTTGTCTCAATTTGCTCAATATACCCCCTTATATACAGATTTCTATATACACCCTCCCTATAATTTTTTTTTTGTTTTTCTTAATAATGTGCCCAAAAAATTATTATCAAATAAATTTGTGATATTTTTTGGGGCCCTTTGTTTTTAATAATGTGTCTCATTAATATTAAATATATTGGTCATATTTATTATCCAAGAAATTGAGATAATTTTATAACAATACAAATTATATTTTAGTTGAAAATAGGCCTCCTAGAAAAATTAATCTTAATGTTGTCTTTCATAGGTTCCAAAAAATTAAATTACATCATTATGTTAACTCATGGGAGACGCATTTAAGATCATGTGGCCTACTCATCTTTTTTTGTTTTTTTGTTCTTTTTTGGTAGTAAAAACCGGAGAAAAAACGAAAAGAAAACCTGATAAAATCACAACAATGAGCTAAAAAAAATTATGATGTATTATGTAAGGGACCCTTTTATCATATTATGCCTAAGGCCCGTAAAATTCTAGAAGAAATTTTTGGCAAACTTTTGCCTAGAATTGAACTTCAAAGAATAATATGTCCAATAAAGATAGTGCAGATCCAATATACAATATATCAGAGCCCCTAAAATATTTTACATTAAAATCACTAAAAGGACATAACAAATAGTTTCAAGGAATATGAGTCACCCTCGTATACAACATTTACCCCATTAAGGAATATGAGTTGGCTCACAAGTTGCTGCGAAGTAGATATGGATTCAAAGTAAAATATTTGGAATTTGATACTTACACTTACTGTTATGTCGGTGAAAAATTTACCGTTATGTCGTTTGTATGTTTGTTATAATTCCTGACTGGGGCATACATATGTAGCACATGCAGATATGTACGTAAACATTAATTCAAACTTTATTGTAAATATTTTTAAGAGAAAGAAGGTGACAATATATGAAGTATGAAAGTGATAAGTTTAGGATTTTTTGTTATTTCATTGTCTTGATCAGTTTTTACGAATTAAAAGACTTTTCTGTATAGAAGAGTCCCTCGAGTCGGTTACCAAAATAAATCCAATACTTCAAAGATAGGAAGAGAAAAATGGGTGTCATTAGCTTATTTCCATCAATTTTCACCTCAATAAATATTAAGCTTTGCATGAACAATAAGTTAAAATATTGTTTTATGCTTGATCATACTCCTCATTGAAACTTGTCGGTTAACAATGTAATAGGATTAAGTTCAAAAGAATGTAATGAAATGCATTCCTTTACGTTCCTACTCATCTTATATGAGGAAATTCGATGTGAAAACATATATAGTTGATTTGGAAGAATACAAGTGTTATGTTCTCTTCATTCTTTTAAGTTTCAAAGAATGCTGCAAATCTCTACGTTAAGTATAAAACACTTTAATACCAACATTTTGAGCAAACTTTCAAGAATATAATTTAAACCCAACATCATGATGATACCACATATTTAGGGAGAATGAAATGTAATGTAACATTTGTTTAAAAGTAAATAAATTTGTCGTATGAATTGAATTTATCTTGTTTAAAATGTATTGATAATGATTGAATGTGATAAATGATGTTAAAATGCACTAAAAGATGTCCAAAATGCAAACAAAAAAAAATAAAGAAAGAAAGGAACGGAGAGGTAGTTAACTGTTGCTGGTTTTTTTAAGTATGAGCGGTAGTTAAATACCGTTGGGGGTATTTGTGTCATTTCCATGTGTTTTTAGGAAGTTTTTGTTGTCAAAAAAGCAACACACAATATTGTTTACTCACTTTTTTTGACCCAAGTTGAACCGTGGCTAACCCTAAAACCAGAGATAGACATAAGAGCAATGATAGGTAGACACCTTTAATGTGTAATTTTAGTTAACCTAATATATGGTGTGTGTGACAATATTTTTTTAGTTGCATGACCACTATTTTTTCAGAATTTATTTGGTTAATAAGTGGAAAAATAATGGTCACACGCATTTTAGCTGCGTGACCATATTTTTCAGCTTCTAAATAGTGGTCACGCAACTGAAAAAATGTGGTCACACAGACTATATATATATATATATATATATATATATTTTGACAGAACAAATACCATATATTTAGTTAACTGAAATTTCCTAAGATGATATAAATGGGTGTGCACATTAAGGGAGTCTACCGATCTTTATTCTAAACATAAATACTCCTCATCAACATGCTCTTCTTCCATGAAACATTCAAAACTATCCTCAAGCGGATATCCATCCAAATAGAAACAGTCATGATGATAGTGGATGGACCGGATGGATATGGATTTGATGGATCCAAGTGCCACAGTCCGGTGGACAATCAGATACATTCCTGGCATCATAATACTCATCAGAATCATCAGAACCACTGCCCTTTGGCCCACCCATTTTTTCTGAAATTGCGTTTGCTACCAACCTTTCCTCCCTTTACATATGTTCTCACACACACACCAACAAAGGCCCAAAATTCCAATTTATCAAAACCTCATTCAAGAACACACAAAATCAAAACTTTTCAAAACATAAAAAAAAACTAAATAATTTCATTATCATTTGTGAAATCTTGACGGCTTACAGATGACGGCTGTTAGTTGGTTCACAACTTGCAGCGAAGAACGGAGTAGTTGTTAGATATAAGATATAGATTCAAAGTTAGTAGATATTTTGTATTTGATACTTACTCTTACCGCTTTAATTTGTCGGTGAAAAATTACTGTTTTGTCTTGTTTTGTCGTTTGTGTGATTTGTTTACATTCCTGACTGGGGCATACATACATAGCACATGCAGATTGTGTAAAAATGGGTGGTGATGCGGCCACTATCTCTCTTCAATTTTGTGCATGTTTTTGATTGAGTACTGATATTTGAGATAATTTTTGTAACAATTTTTTCCCCTCATTTTTCATTGATCAAAAACAATGGAAAGAGAAAAAGGAAGAGAAAGAATAAAAATATAATGTGAGTATGTGAGAGAAAATTGTCAAGAAATTGTTAAACTAGTTGTACAAATATCATTTCTCATTTTGATTTATTATAAAGCAGAAGGAAGAGAGCATGTCAACTCCAAATGATTTATGTTTGATTGTAACACTGTTCCACGGGACAAGGAACATGACAGATTACTAAACAATAACACAATTTTTTGTTTAAGTACAAATTGTGTAAAACACTAAAATAATATTTTGTCCATCAAGTTGTCTAACACTGTTGTTCCACGGGACAAGGCACTCTATTATAATATGAGAATTTCTAGCTACAATATATTTGTCAATTCCATGTGTACTAATACATTTGGTCTTTAAATTAATAGCTTTTGATAAATGAGTTTTGCACAAATATCATGATACATAATTATTGGCGAGACCTATTTAATAAATATTTATAACGTGTTAGATTAGAGAGATTGTGTACTTTTCTTTTAAAAGAGGATCAATAGTCTTATCCACTTCTCTCCCTCGTGACTCGAACCTACAATCCTTTTGAGTGTAGGTGAAGTGTTTTACCAACTAAATTATAATTTTTTTTTACAAACTTATAGCTTTGTTATCATCTTGAAACTTGACAGATTGCGTACTTGTTAAATAATAACATTAACCAATTATAAAATAAGTGATGTGTACATAAACGAGCTATTTAAGAATTAAAAAAAAACCTATTGCGAGTGGGCATGCATCAATTCAGACACATTTACTGTTTTTGACAAATAATTGCATATTATGACGTTTGTTTGTTTGTGATAATAATTCATGAATGGGACATGCATGCATCTATCTATAGTACATGCAGAACTGTCTACATGTTGACTAGTATTATACATGCTTTTACTGAGACTTCTCCTCTATCTATAAAGATATGTCTCATCATTGTGTCAATCATCAATGTTAGTTAAACATCATTGGCCCAAATATATGACTTTAATATGTTTTGTTTCTGGATTATGATTCATCAATTTATTTTATAAAGTTATTGGTGTGCTGTCATTTTAGTTTCTCAAACATAACTTTAATGAAATTCTCAATCATATTAATATTTTAAGTAACAAATTTACACAATCCTACAATTTCATTGACTAAAAATGATGATTTACTCTCATAATTGCGTTTACATGCATCAAGGACTTTCCTTGCCTCTTAAATTCCAAATAGGCTGTATATATATGTTCAGACTCTCTACCTATAAATTATAGACATATATACCTGTACTTCTCTTTTCCTTGTTAATAATTTTAAGATGAACACTTCCTCTCAATTTTTCTTTCTTTCACTCATTCTCATTTGGTTCATATCTCTAACAGCTTTTGGAGCTAATACTATTCACCCCGACGAAAGTATGATATCTATTTCTACCATAGCTTATCTTTGGTCTGATCTTTCTTTTCTAGTTTTTTTTTTTATCTAAGGATTCCTGTTAGTTTAAATATCATGTATTTTTTTTGCTGATATAGAAATTCTGTATATGAAAATTTGATGACATGTGTTTGTAAAATAGAGAATTTTCAATACTTGGCTGATAGCTCTCAATTGTATATTTAGAGAAAGTTCTTGAAGATGTAGCTGAATCACTTGGTAAGAAGGATTGGAACTTCGACATTGATCCATGTAGCAACCAACCTAACTGGGTTACACCTAAGCCTACATCTCTCACTCCAAGATTGAATATCGTATCGAATAATGTCACCTGCAACTGCAGTGTAGCGGGTGACAACTTCTGCCATGTTGTTTCAATGTAAGTCTATTTTTCGTGGAATAGACCATTTGCTATCCGTACTTCTAATCAATTGATTTGATTTTTTTTTTCTCTTCATTTATCGTAGTACTGAAATATTTAACTTAGATCGGTTAATACAATGTAATTAACTTAACTGGTATACTTATGGTTATACATCTATAAAATTGCTATGCCTTATAGTCAAAAAGATTTGAAAAGAAAATCAATATTCTCAGACATGTAATTTTACTAAAATTATGTTTGACAAATTGTTAAATCAGTTTTAATACTTGGTAGTTAAACTCTGTTAAGAAATATACCAGACTTAAGTACTTTTTTATCTTATTGTTTTTGTTTAACTTTTTTATGGGAAATGTGCATACAGAACTTTGAAAGGACAAAATCTCCCCGGCACTCTGCCACCAGAACTGACCAGGTTGCGATACCTTCAATTTATGTATGTAATTCTCAAACTTTCCCTCAAATATAAATTAACAAAATGACTGTTTGTTTAATTTTTTCAATCACATGTATCTATATATTATTTTGCATGACAAACTCTTTTTCTCCCTCTCTCTATTACAGTGACCTCTCTCGCAATTACTTGAACGGTACAATTCCTAAAGAATGGGGCTCCATGATAAATATCCGCAACATGTACGATTTGTCTCTTATTTTTCTTTTCTGGTTTTAAGTCGTTGATTTTCTACGTTTATATCATCTTGACATATCAGTCTTATTTTACATTCTTTATAAGACTTTGCATTCAGTTTTTTGTGCTCTTACAGTAATTACATGAACAATAAGCTAATGACAACATGTTTCTCGATTATAACAGTAGTCTCTCCGGCAATCGATTAACCGGTTCCATACCGGTGGAGATTGCAAATATATCTACTCTGATACAATTGTGAGTTACTCATTATCCCACTTAGCAAAAATATGTCCATTCCATATGTGTTCAATTCAAAGAGTTTATGTAGAACATAATTTTAACTTGAAATGGGTAGGGATTTAACGGCCAATCAAATCTCGGAAAATATTCCTCGTGAGCTTGAGAATCTAACCCAGATTCGAACACTGTAAGTAGTTTTTTTCCACCCTTAATTGATGTTATCCCTATGGAATAGAACCATAATTTACTGTTATGTTTTTCAATTATATATAGGAAACTTTCCTCTAACAATTTTACCGGAGAACTACCTGCGACATTGGCAAAGCTCACCACATTGCGAGATTTGTAAGCTTTAAATTTTTATTGATGTTAAGTGATGAAAAAGTTAAAAATAATTTTTATGATACTTCAAATTTCATGCCCTCTCTCAATGCAGCCAAATTTCGGACAATCAGTTCTCTGGAAAGATACCTGATTTTATTCAGAATTGGACGAATATCAATACATTGTATGCACTCTGCTTATTTTATTTCAATTTTTCCTCAAACTTAATTGTTTCTTTTGTATTGCTTGAGTTTACAAAAATTATCAATGGTTACTTTACTTTTGACAGAATCATTCAAGGGAGTGGATTAAGCGGACCAATTCCTTCCGAAATTTCACGTTTGAGTAACTTAACTGACTTGTATGTGCGGTATTTTAGATATTGATAAAGTAAGGATTGAAATATCATCAATTGTTATGTTTACTTATCTTTGATATAAATGTGATATTCAGGCGAATTAGTGATTTGAATGGATTAGAATATGCACCTTTGCCGCAACTTGACAATATGCCTTCGTTAAAAAATTTGTGAGTTGAATCATCTGCTTCTTTCATAAATAGAAAAGAAAAAATCAGCAAGTTAGGCACTCATGATATATTGTTCTATATCTTATTGGTTCACAGGATTCTGAGGAACTGCAACATCAATGGGAAACTACACGATTATCTTGCGACTATAACAGCATTAAAATACTTGTAATTCCTTACTCGTTACATTTTATTTGACTATATATAGCTATCCTTTGGTATTTTTTGTTTTCTATTTAGTGCTTTTGGTAGATACAATAGTTATATTTCTCTCCAGCCTATAATGTTTCAGGAATATCTTTCTATGACTACTTTTCTTTGTAGCTTTTTAACTTATTCTCAATATGATATCTGTCTCAGAGACCTCAGCTTTAACAACTTAAGTGGAACGATTCCGAGTACCTATGCTGACGTGAGCGGTGCTAAATTCATGTACGAAATTCATCTTAATATCTTAGTTTGATTTTTTTGGGGTATATTTTTAATCATGTATCTGTTGGCTACTTCACACCAACAACTCTAGTTTCAACTTTCAGTCTGAAATAGGATATCAGAATAAACCCAACCTAATGGAGCTCAAGTAGTCCAGACCAAGTTGAAATTTGATTAATTATATGGTTGCAATACTTTTAAGTGTTAGGATATTTCAGCTTATAGTATTTTTATTGTGTATATTGACTACACAAACATCTGTCATTGGAGTTCGTTTCAAAAGTATTGCATGTCCTTTCCATCTGTAAAGGAAAAAATCATAGTGAAAGAAGGTGACAATATAGGAAGTGTCAAAGTAATAAGTTTAGGATTTTTTGTTATTTCATTGTCTTAATCGGTTTTTATGAGTTAAAAGACTTTTCTGTATAGAAGAGTCCCTCAAGTCAGTTACCAAAGTCAATCCAATCCTTTACAAAGAAGAAGAAAAAAATGGGTGTGATTAGCTTATTTCAATTAATGTTCACCTTGATAGATGTTAAGATTTGCATATTAATACCTGGATATACTTTTATGATAGATTTTTAACTGGAAACCTTCTCACCGGACTGGTGCCAGCTTGGAAAAAGAACATCGACGTGTAAGTTTTGTTCTAATACTACTTGTATGATTACTTTGATCGAACAAAGTACTTCATTTATCTTGCGATAATACTATGAACATATCATCCGTTTTTTCTTTTATGATTGTGCAATTGTTTACTTAAAATGTTAATATTCATAGGTTTCTTTGTAGTCACCAAATGTTTCATTAAGTCTCAGATTGTTGAATTATTATCATAATCTGAATCAAATTTTTTCGACTTGTATATAGAGATATTTCATATAATAACTTAAGCAACAGCCAAGGGAATCAGATATGTCAAAATGATAAACTGTAAGAATCCTTGCATTTTTGTGCATTTGATTTTGCAAACTTAAAAACCTTTCTGTGACAACACCTTTTCTAATATGTCGTAGGAACTTGTTTTCTCCCTCATTGGCACACAATGACATGTAAGTTCCGTCTTATAAAATACTAAAGCATGTATATATACCCTTTCCAATTTCCTTTTATTATGTTTGAATCTTATAATACTAATCATGCTAACTTATTCTATTCCTTCCAGAGGAACAGTTTCGTGTTTGAGCAAATGTCCCAAAAAACGTGAGTTTCTTCAGTGCAATTGAATTCAAATCAGGTTTCCGGTAGTATATGCTAAGATCTTACTATGTTTTTTCATTTTTTAAATAAAAACAATTTAAAAGTACAAGAGCAGAGGGTACGGAAGACAACAATGCTCTAATATTCTAAGAGTGCATAGAAGAGCAATGATTTAAAATATCCGCCCTAGAAGAGAACATATTTCAAGAGCAGAGGGCACAGAAGACAACAATAGGTTAAAAACATTTTTCGACTAGATGTGTCCATAGATGATAAGAGATCACTTATGATTCCGAGGAAATTTTTTCATGTTAGAGGCATAGATGGAACTCAAAGTTTACTTCTATTTTCTTGGTTCCCTAAATTTACATGACAATAGTTCAAGCATGATATTGTAGATTTTTCAGCCCAATATTTCTAAATTTGCTCACATGCTCTTCTCAAACCAGCCTTGTACTTCCTTTATATAAATTGTGGTGGAAAGCAAGCAATAGTCAACAAAAAAAGTTACGATGATGATTCCGATTCATCTGGACCAGCTAAATTCCATGTCAGTCCAACAGGAAATTGGGCATTCAGTACAACTGGTATATTCATTGATGGTGATCAACTTGGAGAAACTTATTCCCCGACAAATAATGCTAAACTTACTATGGCGGACACTGAATTGTACATGAATGCACGTGTTTCTCCCATTTCTTTGACTTATTATGGGTTTTGCCTGGCAAATGGAAGCTACACAGTAAATCTACATTTCGCTGAGATAATGTTCACTGACGATCAAACTTATGGTAGTCTTGGAAGACGTCTATTTGATATCTACCTTCAGGTACATGCTTTAACAACTTTATTGGTCAAGTGATCACTAGCAACTAAAATACGGAAAATACAGAGAACTATTTTTTTTCCAATTAAAATACGGAAAATATCTCACTAACAATTGAATTTTTTCTGATTAGCAGTTCACTTTTTTGGCATTATTTATAAAATCAAATTCTACAATATTTCTAAAACATCATGAAGCATCAAGGTTGTTATTGAAATGTTGCAGGGAAAGCCGGTACAAAAGGACTTCAATATTGCAAAAGAAGCAGGAGGAGTTGGTAAGAAAGTCGTAAAGCTATTTAAAGATGTCGTTGTTAGTAGTAATACCTTGGAGATCCGCTTGTATTGGGCTGGAAAAGGGACACAGTCTGTCCCAAATAGATCAGTATACGGACCTCTTATATCAGCTATATCCGTGGAATCTGGTGGGTTATGCTTTTTTATATTCCTAATCTTATACTATGAACTCCCAATAATGATCTAACATTTAAAACGCTTGTATAATAATCAAACAGACTCTCCACCTGGAAGCATATCTGCAGGAGCTGTGGCTGGAATTGTGGTCGCAGCCACAATTGCTATCATTCTAGTATTTGGTATACTTTGGTGGAAAGGATGTTTTGGAAAGAAAAACTCATTATCAAGAGGTGATTACAATAAAGAAAAATTGTTGGCATTATTATTGGAATTTTTTCTCACACATGAATTATTCAAGTGATAAAAAATAAACTTGTGCATAGTGTGTAACTGAGTATGTTTTCGAGCATGTACTTTTATTATAATATCATGATATGGAACCAAAAAGTTGCAAGCTTACAAGAAATGGATTCTTGATGCAGAGTGTCCATATGTAATTTTATTAGTATAAGAGATCTTTAATCCTTCTTTTACTTCAACTGGCAGAGCTAAATAGTTTAGACGTACAGACGGGTATATTTACCTTGCGACAAATCAAAGCAGCGACAAATAACTTTGATATTTCCAATAAGATTGGAGAAGGAGGATTCGGTCCTGTGTACAAGGTATTTTGCATAATATAAAACATCCTCTTGAGTGTCATGCTTTTATTATAATTTACATATATTTTTCAGCAAATTCTTTCTCAACTTCTAACAGTATATCATTCCTCAAATTGCAGGGATGTTTACCAAATGGGACATTGATCGCAGTGAAGCAACTTTCTTCTAAATCAAAGCAAGGGAATCGTGAGTTTTTAAACGAGATAGGCATGATTTCTGCTTTGCAACACCCTTATCTTGTTAAACTCCACGGTTGTTGTGTGGAGGGAGAT
>Ga0228711_1001842_pt1 | contig 31857 bp, 13 predicted proteins | sample MedpolnodulmetaG_2_FD_177996 | JGI IMG/M metagenome (GOLD analysis project Ga0228711, IMG submission 177996) | Root nodule microbial communities from Medicago polymorpha collected in Santa Monica, California, United States - brown nodules | ecosystem: Host-associated > Plants > Roots > Nodule... | reverse complement strand
TTGAGCCCATTAGACTTTTAAGGGTTAAGCCCATTAGTGTGGACACTATTTAAGCTCTAGTCTTTGTAGAAAAATAGGGTTCACATTCATTTTATAAGAATTTGAAAGAGGTAGAGAGAGAGAGAGAGAGAGAGAGAGAGAGAGAGAGAGAGAGAGAGAGTCCAAAAGGAGAAGAAAAAGGGTTAGAAGAGGAAATTTTGAAGAACCAAGAAGAGATAGAGATTCTAGGAGCTAAATTAAAGCTTTTTCTAAGATTATTGCTTATTGAGGTAATGGGGTTAGATTTCAATCATAATCTCTTAGTTGTAGTTTCTTCCCTAATTTTATGCATAAGTGCTTATTTGAGATTGAAGGCGAGAAAAAAGACAATAGGGGGGGTTGAATTGTGTTTGTTTTTTCTTCTTTTTCTCCTACTGAAGTCACTGATCAGAAGCAGATAAAGTTCAGCTTCTGAAGTGATAATCAGAATCTAAATGCAGCGGATAAAAACAGAGAGAAGAAAGACACAAAACAATTATACAGGTTCCTTCCACAAACCAAGTAGTCCTGTCCCCCTTGCACTTCCAAGGAGAGTTCACTAAAATGTAATATCAAATTACAACTGCTCAATGCTACAACTAGCACGAGACTTCAAATTACTCAACCACAATTGCAATAGATTTCCTATCAAGCACACAAGCAAGAGACTTCCAATGCTCAAGCACAATTGCAAGAGACTTCAATTGCTCAAGCACACAACCAAGAGACTTCTAATCAAACAGAATTACAAAGAAGTTTGTTTGAATTTGAACACTTGATATACAATCAGTGGTGTTCACAATACAAATCAGATACTGACCCTTAAGACTCTTAAGACTATAGAATTTCTAAAATATAGACTTTGATAAGAGATTCTAAGTGACTTTAGATGCAGAACAATAACAGAGTTTGAAACTTTGAATTGTTGTATGAGTCTTGCTTTTGTGTATGTCTGTATATTCCAACTACTAAGTCTTCACTCTTTTATATAGAGGTGTGAAAGATACGTTGGAAAGTTGCCAGCACAAAAAGAGTCGTTTGAAGCTTGTTGAAAATCACCAATGATCTTTTGCCTGATATGGTTATTGTCCTATGAAGGATCAATTTCAAATGCATTCCTAGCTTGAAGGAACATTTTTGCAGGCAAAGCTGTTATTCTTGTCTTGTTGCAGAGACACGAACAGAGTAGTGGAGGAAGTGGTTGTACAACTCGTACAATTGTCCTTTGTCAACGCTCTTGATAGAACAAGCATCCAATGCTTTCAAATTTCATCTCAAGGGTCGTTGTTACACTCTTTCAGTTTAATGCAATGCTGGACGAGATTAAATCCATTACCCAGCCTTTGAAGCTTTAAGTCTTTCATCTCCTGATGAACTTCAGCTTCTAGTGATCTTGCTTCTGATGAGATGCTTCTGACGAACTTGCTTCTGACGACGCCATCACTTCAGGAACACTTATACTTCAGATGCATTTTTCTTCAGATGCTTCAAGCTTCCTTTTTGTTGATTCCTTTGCTCTCTTTTGTTCTTCTAGAACCTTATAAAGATATCAAATTTTTGTCTATGGTCTTGTACACTTGAACAAATATTAGCATATCCAATTGACAATTTTTAATACCTTGTTATCATCAAAACTCTAAGGGTAACGTATGTTAAACATATTTCGTTCCAACAATCTCCCTCATTTTAAGGGTAATGTATGTTAAACACATTTTGTTCCAACAATCTCCCCCTTTTTGATGATGACAAACATTAGTATTTAAAAAGTGCAATTGTTGTTAATCTAATTAACAAGTTGACTTTAAGGGTTTGAGGTTTGTAAGCTCCCCCTGAGTCTAATAGTACTTTAAGGTGAGGTTTGTAAGCTCGACCTGAGTTCTATCCATGTTAATTAAATTCATCATTAAAAACGAAATAACACTCAGAATAATCTCACATTAAAAGATTAAGAGATAAGAAGAAGGTCCTATTAATTTAACTTGATTAGAATTAAATTAATGGGGCTCAGCGCTTATAAATACTATACATCTACTCCCCCTTTTGTCAGCAACATAAAGTATAAAAACTAAAGACAAAATGGAAGAGATGAGAAAAACGAAGTGAGATATTCTATAAACTATTACGTAAGCACATAAAGTTCAGAAGCATAAAATTGGTCAGAACCATATAACATTGATCAGGAGCAGTAATTCAGAAGCATGTAAACACAAATTCAGAAGCGAACAAAAGATACTAACAAAAGATTTTAAGAACAAGCTTAGGGTGTGCAATCTAAGGTTGGCCTTGTTTTTGGAACATTTCCATCATATGTTTCATCAACTTGTTTGTTTCTTCAGCCTGTTGCTTCATTTCTTCTTGAAATCTTCATTGCTTCTGATCAAGTTCTCTTCTCTTACTCTTGCTTCTTCCAGCTTAGCTTCTGTAGAAGACTTGTATTCTATCAGAAGTAGCTTCTACTCAAGAAGTTCTCTCCATAGCTGCCTGTTTTCAGTTTCCAACTCAGCATTCCTTTGCAGCAAGGCTAGTTCTGTAGAGACTGGATTGACATTCACCTTTGACATTTAACTCTCTTGGATGTATACCTGCTGGAATGAAATCAGTAGCATTTCTTTCCCTTAAGCATAGAGGAGTCTGCACCCAAGTTCTTGGAACTTTTACTTCTTTTAGATTATTATCAACTCCCTTCAGCCAATCTTGAAGCTTTTGTTGAGCAGAGTCTTGAGCATCCATATAAGTTCTCTGAAGCTCAGTCAAGACATAGTCTACTCTCTTCCAATAATCAGTTATCTCTCGGCTTTTCCCTAAATAACTTGCAAAACAAGTAACAAAAGTGCCTGAAATATTCATTTGAATTACTACTTTCTGGCACTTATCAAACTCTCCCCAACTTAACTCTTTGTTTGTCCTAAAATAAAAGATTGAAAACCAAACAAGTTTAGGACAAGATACAAGTACAAAAAGGTTTTGAAAACTTTTTCAGATGAATGACTCAAAGTGAATGCACGGTCAAGTCTCAAGTTTCCAATTAATCTAGAATTCCACTGCAAATATGAAATGAGTCCTAAGCACAAAGTTCATGTCACATAGTTCAAGTCAATAACACACTTACCCACGAACCACACCTAACACATTTCTTTGTAAGTAGATAAACAATGAAATCAATGAGTGAGGGATTTGAACATACATCCGGCAATCAAGTTAACATCCAGATCACGTTATGTGTCCATCCAAATATCATTTCAAAAGGCACAAAAGCATGGATCAAAAGGTCTTTTAGGGTTGTAACTTGGCTCGGCTACAAAAGAAAGGATATTTGTGGGACAATTGAATTCAAATGGCCAAGCATAAGGAAACATTCCTTCTATTCACATTCAAAAGATAACCTTACAAGAATCCCCTTAATTCTAAACAAACCCTTGGTGTTTAATCATGATACACCTTGATCTTGACAACTTATTCTATTTTTGGATTTTCTTTCTTTTTCTTTTTCTCTTTTTTTTCTTTTTCTTTTGTATTTACACACAACGTTGTCTTGATCAAAAACTTCTAATTCCACCAATTTACTTGACAATTGATTTAACCAACCTTTTCTCCCCAACTTGAATCAAAATATACCCTATTTGAATGTTCCCCTACTGTATGGCAAAGGGACAAATAAACATGAAGGTTTTAAGGTTCAACAATTAAAAACATATCAGAGTCCTATAGTGCGTCAAAAATGAACTAGATTTTGCAAAACTTTAGGGCAATTTCATCAAGCATTGTGCTTATGAATTGACAGTTCATAATTGAGGACTCTGATTCATTTGGCTCAGATGGGTTAGCATTTACTCGCTCTTCTCACAAGGTAGGCTATTTGTGGTCAAGTAGTTTTCACTCATTAACAAAAATGTGCCTTGATCATTTCCATGCCTTTACACAATTCAAAACAATTATTGGATTTAATATAAAACGACCGAGTTATACAATGAATGCCGATCTATTGGATTTAACATAAAATGACCGAGTTATACAATGAATGCCGGTTTCCTTGCATATAGTACAACACATTGAGATTTCCTCACATTTTGGCTAGAACTAAGTGGTTCACAACCAATTACATTATTGCGGAGAACTAAATGAAATGAAATTTGCGCAAACTACTCGTTTCAGATTCAAGTAAACACCTAGAAAAACTGAAAACTTGTACCTTGTCTTTGCGTTTTGTCACAACTATCTATCATTATCAAACATCTGAGATTTGCTCAATCTTTGGTTATCTTTCAAGCACTTTAAAATTTGAAGCTTTGAGCATTTTTCTTTTTCAAATCAAGCAAGAGTGATATACTAAAACAACTTCCACACTTTTCAAAATAAAACAACATGAAGCACTTGTTTTACACCAAAAAGTGCTAAACACGTTACACCATTAAACAATACGATTAATGTACTTAAAACGATTGTTTAAAACAACATCACAATACAACAATACACAATATGAATACGAACATACCATAATAATTAAACAAAAGTGATGAGTCATCAGTGTCAATGCTTAGCACACCGACATGACTGAAAGCATCAAAATATTTTTTTATACAAATTCTATGTTATTGAGTTTTACTCACTATGTTTTGCGGTGATTTTTCAGGTCTAACAAATTTCATTGCAAAGTTTAAGGAGTATCTAATAATTCGTCAGCCATCTAATGTATCGAGTCAGAGTTGGATTTCACTATGTTTTGTTGTAATGATTTAAAATTCAACATTATGGTAAATATTTCTCAAAGTTCTTACTAAAATTTCATTTTCACGCAAAGTCTAAATATCTATTTTGAGTCATTTTCAAACAAGTTTCTGCCTGGAGTAGAGTATTTTCTAAAATATTCCATAGAGAAATAGGATGTTACAATATCAATTAATATCATATTTTTTATATGTAATAAAATTTGAACAGTGAATTAATTAAAAATAATGATCAATGTTCGAAGTGGTCGACTTAATTACAATTTTCTATTTTAAACATTGGAGAACAAAAGTAGGAAATGAATTATATTTTTGACTCAAAAGAAAATTAATTAGATTTGGTAACATTAAATCCGTTTGGTTCGGATATTTTTAAGGGTACGAGGGAGTATTTTATGCTTTTTGTGTTTGATTCATTTTTTCGGAGGGAAGAAGAAAGAGGAGAAAAATCACTCATAAATAAATAAAATAATTAATTTAATTTGTTTTAGCTAGGATTCGAACTCGAATTTTCTTGAATAATTTGTTATTAACTTAATTTCTTTAAGAACTTGAGTAAAATTATTTATTTAAATAAGATATAAATTTATAGCAGACTATATTCTTAAAAGTTGGCCACAATCTTTCATTCATTTCACTCTCTTTTACTTGTGTAATGGACTGATATATATACCCCCTTAGTAACAAAATAATACATAATGGTTAATGATCAAGAAATTCAAATGTATTTGGGTTGACATTTAGACAAAAACATATAATTCTTTGGACCTATTTTTGTTTATATTTCAATAAAAAATGATATATGCAAAAAAGAAGAGAAATAAGTTGTAAAAAAATAAAAATAAAAGAAGACAAACAGAAAACTCATTATAGAAATTAATAGCATTCATTTGTATTATTGCAAATTAAACACAATTACAAAAGGTGATGGAATCATCATCTCTTGCAGATGATTCTTATATTCTTTTAACAAGGTTTAGAGGAAAAACATCTGCGACGGAAGCCATGACAATGTCCTCCGGTGAAACCCTTTGTTAAGCACACAACAACACAATTGTGTTTAATCCAACACACTCCTTTGAAGCTATGACTTTGAGAATCACAAGTCCTTTCCTCTGCCACTATAATTGTCCCCATCTCTGTCCATATCACAAAATCAACAACACGATAAATTAAAAAAATATAAGAATAAAAATACATGGTAACCAAATCACGCTATGATTTAGGAATTCGAATCCTATGGAGTTAGAGATCTCAGGCATTCATGCAATCACAATATCGATGATAGATCAAGATTGAACATATTAGATTTAAAACTCGGTTTTTATAATAACAAAAAACAAAATATACACTAAAATATTGACTGTACGATCATGATTCAATGTTCAACAATATGGTGAGTGGTGATTGTGTGTGATCTGTTGATCGCAAGAAATATGAATTATGATTTAGATATATAAAATAATTTGAATGAAAAATTATATATATATATATATATATATTGAATAAATATTAAACACAATCATAGAAAGTGTTTCATAGTAAGTTGTAATTAACTAGTTAATTTTGATCAGAAAAAATATAATGGATTAATGATAGTATTATTAATTATTTACGCATCAAGAAACACCCACCAATGGCTACCAGAAGTAAAAAGATGACAAAGGTGGTGCAAACTAAAGGAATTGAATGAGTCATATCAGAGACTTAACTTGAAAGAATAAAAAAGAACTAATTGAAACTTGTTGAATCGTTGAAGTGAAATGCAAATAGAGCTAGTGCGTCTTAAATAGGGGAAAAGATTTTTTTTCTATAAAAAATAGGGTAATTTTTTTTTGTTGAAATAATGGTTCTTTTCTATTTTTTATAAGAGAATGCTCCCGTGTCATTGCCAATGAATGAATGTTTTACGTGTACTATATTTAATACTAGTGTCTGTGCCAAGAACATGATAATTTTTTATTTCAATACTATTTATTTGCTTCTTTTGAAGTATTTTATGAAAAAAAAATTATTGGAATTATACGATAAACTTGATGTAGTTTTTGTTTTGCCGTTTTTATAATTTATATTATATTCATCTACAATTACAATTTTTTCATTTAAATAATGTTAAATATATTGACATAAATTATCTCGTGTTAGAGAAAGTTTTGAATAAATGATTTCTAATCATAATTAATATGAATGTGAATGTTAGTGATGTCAATCATACCACGTCGTTTTTAACCAATACCCTCGTCCTTCATTTCAATGGCATAACTTTTTAGAATTCCAATATATTTATACCAATTATATCATTTATGTTATAAAATAAACTAAAAGCACGAGATTAAAGAAGAAGAAGATGAAAGCTTTTCTATTATTCTCTTCACAAGTGTGTTTTTTTATATTGAAATATAAGTCATATTTATAGGACGCAAATGTGGTAAGTTACAAGTACATGAAGAGTCATAAGACTAAGTGCCATTAACAATGAATATAGTCATTCACTCTTATGAGTTAAGGAACATAGAAAGCCTTATGGAATATGGACATCCACATCATATTAATATTATTCATAACACTCCCCTTGGATGTCCATAAAGGATATGCCTCATTAAAACCATACTAGAGAAAAACCCAATGAGAAAAAAATTCTAGTGAAGAAAAATGAGTACAACATCCTTTTGTGTCATAATCTGCCTCATTAAAAACCTTACCAGGAAAACCTAGTGGGATAAAATCATGGTTAAGGGAAAAAGAGTGCAAAATACATTTTTGTCTCCCCCTCACAAAGACAATGAAGAAGTTTAAATGATCTTTTATACTAGTTACTCAAAATCTTTACTTGGCGGTGACTCTGTAGAAAGATATGATCTATCTTCATACTATTCTCCAAATTAGTGGCTCTTTAGATATCTTCATATTGAGTTGTTGAAAGAACCTCTCTTAAAAAACTGCAAGTTTCTTATATGTATAAGATCATAATCTTTGGTAAAGAGCATTCTCCACTTCCTTGATATGGTGTTAGTATTTTCAAATGACCGGGTAGGTTTAAGTATGAGTTTTTTTTTTACGTATTTATTGATCAACCTGCACTCTTTTATCAAATGTCGGACTTTAACTTACATTTGTTCCATCTCAATATCATTTCCATTAAGTATGACGAAATTTGCTTAACACGGGTGCCATGCTAGTACCATATATATCAATAATTGAAAAAATTTAAAATGTTTTGTTTTATGAGCAATGATATTAGTACATCTATTTCATGACAACTTTAGAGATAGCCTTATTTTTCTCTTTTTTTATTGGTCAAAAACAATTGAGAGAGAAAAAGAAAGAGTAAGGATAAGAAAATCACGTAAGTATGAGAGAGAAAGTTGTCACATATAACAATGACCCAAATTTGCTTTTGATAAATAGAGAGATCCTACAGGCTACAACAGTTCACAAGTATTCTCCAACCGTACTGACACGTTCATCTATGCTTCTCAAACGCGTGGCATCCGCACATACACCAGTCCTTTTCATGTCCTTTTTTTAAGCATTTTTCTTGTCCCTTTTTCAAAAACAAAGGAGTGCCTATGTGCAACTTGGTGTGTGGGTCCTGCCTCAAGGATGACCATGACCCTATCCTATCCTTCTTACAGACTAGTATTTTATGGGACAAAATTTAGATACAATTTTTTAAATACTTTTCGTATGGTTTTTTAAACTAAAAATACAACTTTTTTTTGGAGATAATAAACTTTAAAAGAATTATGGATTTAAGAAAAATCATGAATTTAGTTAAGAACCATACGAAAACATTTAAGAAATTGTATTTAAGTTTTTTCCTTACATTAACCGTGCATGAGCTTTTCTTAAACAACACATACCCTATGTAATTTATAAATGACACTAACCTCAGTTGTTTATTTCTATAATTGAGACACACCTCTCTCTCTTATAAGCTAACATTGTTAGTTTCTTTTTAACAGAGATTTTGAGTAAGTCATAGTGCTCCTCCTTTTACGAGGATAATACAATTCTTTAAAATTCATGACTAAATTTAAAAAAATTGACATGGTTTCTCCATCAAATCAAATTGAGGTTTTGATATTTGAAGAGGTTACCGTTCGATCGAGGTTCTCTGTAGTCAACAAAAACTCACATTTACGCAATTGGATATGGAGAACCATCTAATCTTGATTGATCGGTCTAAATTCACTTTTGAAATTTCAAATTATAATATAAAAAAAATATGTCTTTTTTTAACGCCCGATAAAGATCAGATAATTTAGATTGTCTAAAATACATGATTGCATGCTTTTGTTAACTACGATGAATTCAGTTTTCGTTAGAATTTGATACCTATAATAGAGAGAAAGATTATTCATCTTCTAAATCAATATGAATGGATAGCATACATACATATACTTTTTTTTTCTTACAAAACATATATAGGTACACACACTTGTTATTTGGGATGAGGAAATTGCCGCTGTTTTTTATTCTTTAAAAAGACAAGAAAAATTAATTATCAACAAAATTCAAAAACAATTAAAGTTGACACCGGCCCCCATAGATTTTCCCCGATTATCAATAACGAATTCCTTATAAATCGGATATATGAAAGAGTCCACGTTGTTACTATAATGCTTGCTCAAAATAACAATCTCAACCTTCTAAAAGTTGAGCAACATCTCTTCACTCCATAATCCTTATCAAGATACATTGGCCATGGGGTATAATACAGGAATGTTGAAAAAGGAGAATATGAGTACATAAGGCGGTGGAGTAGTGGGGTAAAATGATACTGAAGCACAGTGATCACAGTGAAGCAGTGTTTGTGCCGTGGTGGAAGGAGATTAGAATTGTTAATAAAGATTGTAGCAAAAAAATCCCTAAAAATAAAAAGATTGTACCAAAAAAAAAAGAATTGTTAATAAAGAAAAAAGGAATATTGATGTAAAGTAGGAAAATAGATGTTTCTATTATAGTTGGAAAATGTTAACGAATATCTTTTTTTTTGTGGTGGTCGGAATTCGAACTCCAACCTTACATATATTATGCATTGTACTTACCAACTAAATTAAACTCATCACTCTTTAAGAACTATAATTAGAAAATATTTATGAAAATATGTATAATCAATGTATTGAAAATTAAAATATTTGACTTTTTTAAATAATTGTAATTACTTACTTTAAAATGTTTAAAAAGTATCCCAAAACATCCCTTAACAAGATCATTTATAATTTTTTTTAAAAAAACTATTAGTTCATAGAGGGGAGGTGGGTGTTTTTATTAAAACAGAGGGTTTTTTTTTTAAGGAAAAACACAGGGGATTTATGTGTTGTTTGAGAAACCACGTATAAATTTTCGTGAGTTTAACTCAGTTGTTAGAGACAATACAACAGATAAAACTTAAAAAAAAAACCACATATTATTTTTTTAAGTATAATTTTAATTAATATTATTTTCATCATTCTCAATTCAATATATTATACTTTATATTTATGATAAAGAGCATCAATACTTGACAAAACACTCAAAACTATTTTTATATCTCTTTCTTAATACATATGAAATGAAAAAAAAAAAATACTTAAAATGAAACGGAAGAAGTAACATGTGAAATGAAAAAAAAGATACTTAAAAATGAAACGGAAGAAGTAACTTGAATTCATCCGTCTAACCCATACAAAATTTGCCTTAACTTTTTTTATTTTTAAAATAAAAAGAATGAATAATGATTAAATATTTAAATTAGATTTTTAATAAGATGGGATACAGCTAAATAAAAAACACACACTTGTTGGGCACATGGGTGCCCGTGAACTTGACCAATTACAGAAAGTGAGAAGCCTAATGAACGACCCATGCCAGAAACTCAACCAAAGCCGCAACAATATTTATACGCATTTTGACAGTACCAAACAAAACTTTACCTCCACGCGTCAACCTTCACCCTTCCCTACAAATCACTTTCGACACGTGGCACCCCAAAAACCACGTTCCTTATTGTCGACACGTGTCCTCTCTATATTAACAAGTTGCATGACAGTGACCCGAATTCGCAAAAGCACAAAAACATTTTGCAGTGAAAAATCGCGTCACACTCACCACGTGTCGATCTACAGTACCCTCCCATGATCGCCACTTGTCTCTTCATTCCACGCCCTTCTTGTCACATCTTAAGGGTATTTTCGGTATAACATTAACCTTATTCCTTTTCTTTTCTTTTCGTTTCGTTTCAATTTCAACAACAAAACAATTTTTGTGTTTTTTTTTTTATTATTATTTTTGTTTCACTTCATTTTTCTTTTCTTCTTTCTTCCGTTTCCTCTTCTTCAATCCTTTTGTTCTTGTTTCTTGCATTCTTCTGTCTCTTCAAGCTTCTGATTAATCGGAAAAATTATATTTTCCTCGATTGTTTCCTGTTTTATCGGGATTATTTTAGTGACTTAATTTGAAATTATTTTCTTTTCCCATTTCAATGTGATCTGGGTCTATTCTATTCTTGGGTTTACCATGTTATGTTTCATGGGTTTTGCTGATTCAAATAATCATAATCATTTATTTATCACTATGTTTTTGAATAAAAATCTATGAAGATGGATAAGTATCCGAGAGATCTGCTTGAGAGATTCTTTGTATCAACGACAACAACAACAACGACAACACAGACACAACAAATCCAGAACACACAGCATCATCAACATCAATATCGTCAATATCTTCGTGAGAATCAAGAAGAGGAGGAAGAAGATGAAGAAGAAGAAGACGAAGGGGTTGAGTTGAACCTTGGTCTTTCATTAGGTGGTAGATTTGGTGTTGATAAACATGCAAAGAATAAGAAGCTTACAAGATCTTCTTCGGTGGTTGGAACAATGCCTTTGCTCCGGGAAGATATTGCTGCGGCAGCCGGAGTGGCTTCGCCAACTCCGGCGTATCCGACACTTATCAGGTCATCGTCGTTGCCAACAGAGACGGAGGAAGAGTGGCGGAAGAGGAAGGAGTTGCAGACTTTGCGGCGGATGGAGGCTAAGAGACGGAGGTCGGAGAAGCAGAGAGTTTCCAAGTCGGAGAAAGACTCATCCGCTGCCGGAGCTACCGGTGGTTCAGAGGAAATTGAGGGTTCAGGTGTAACAATGGGGTTGAATAGGTCAACGGTTGGTGCTGCACCACCACCTTTTGGGTTACCGAATTGGGCTAATGCAACAAAGCAAGTTGTTCTTGGTGATGTTTTAGGAAAAGGGAAAATTGGGGTTGGTTTTCAAGGATTTTTTACACAACCATCTTCTCAAGGTTCAGTAGATTCACAAGGTGGAAGTTCTTCATCATTGTCTGAAATGGATAGCAAACCTTTTCTAGGTAATTTAATTTGTATTTACACTTTTTATTCTTTCATTATGAAATTTCTTTATGCTCTTGTTTGTTTTATTTTAAGTAAGGTTTTGATGATTGTTGTTTAGTAGTTTCCTTGTATGTATGGTGTTTTGTTTTTGGTTTTGTGTTTAGATTGTGATGAGGACAGGTTATGTTGTCTATTTCTAATGTTGTGTTTCTTTTATTTTTTATATAATTTTTAAACTAGTTATTATCTGTATGGCTTTCTTTGAAAGTTCTTATGGATTATGTGAGTTGGTTGGTAGCAAGGCTGGTGAAACCAAGAGCATAATTTTTTTATTCCATTCCCATTTGTTCACACACTTTCTGTCATAAATTTTATAAATATACTACCTAGGTGGTTGAAAATTGAAATAGTCTTAGGGTGTAGTTTATTAGAGTTTATTTATAATTTGGTTAAATTTATTATATGCAGGGGCCGGGGTTCGAGTCCCAGACACCCCACTTATTCACCTTATAAGATGAATTCTAGTCACTAGGCTACCTGACCAAAAAATAAAATAAAATTTATTCATCTTTCGACATATCACATAAGCATTTGTGTAAGCATTTCATAGAACTTGGGAGAACAAGTTATAATATGTCCACAAGATGTTTTGAACTTATTTTAAATAAGCTTTGCATGATACCTTACGGAAACAGCTTATAAGTTAAATCATTGAAAACACCTATTTAAGAAACACTTATTTTTCGGCACTCCTAGGAGAATTAAATATTTAACAAGATTGAATGAAGAGTGAAACTCTTTCACTCGTATTGAAAATTGACTAAAGTTGCTTTACTTGTTAGGCTATTCTCTTTTTGCTGTTTTACCTTTTATTTTGGTTATTGTATGTTTGAACTGTGATGATTTAAAACACGGGGTAATGAATAATATTCATCTTAAAGCCACGGAACATTGCAATAAATTGTTTTTTTGTTTCACTTTATCTTCTTTCTTTTAAAGTTTCTCTTGCTTTACACATCAATTAATTTTAGGTTTAATTACACTTTTGGTCCTCGCATTTAGACCAGCTCACGAAAATGGTCCAACCTCTTCCAAATTGAACAAAACCGTCCCAAACTATCATGTTTCTTTGCAGTTTTAGTCCTACTTCCTATTTTCAACTCCAGAAACGCAGAGAAATGACAGTTTTAGGCAGTTTTAAACCTACCCCTATGCTCAACCATGAAATAAACAAGGAATAAAGCATGTGGGTACAAAGAATCTACTCTATTCGGCACACTAACCAAAAAAACCCTAATTTGAAACATATCTTAGAAATTAGGGTTTTTTACTTAGTGTGTTGAATAAAGTGGATTCCTTATACCCACATGTTTTATTCCTTGTTTATTTCATGGTTGAGCATAGGGGATAGGTCTAAAACTGCCATTTCTCTGTGTTCCTGGAGTTGAAAATAAGAGGTAGGACTAAAACTGCAAAAAAACATATAGTTTAGAGACGGTTTTGTTCAATTTGAAAGAGGTAGGACCATTTTCGTGACAAAATGCGAGGACCAAAAGTGTAATTAAGCCTTAATTTTAACACCAAAAAAGGTAAAGAATATTCTGGCTTTTCTTAAGAAAAGTTATTACATTCTACATTCCCTATTTAACTTTACCACTATATTTATGTATATCGTCGCATTCTTCCAACTTGATGTGTTGTTGCACTGAAGACATGGAGTAAATTTATACAACTTCTACTCTAGTATTGCCGATTTGGGAATTCATCCTTGTTGCCGGATAGGTATGAACCATAGTCTTAAAGTGCGTCCGCAACCACAAATGCAGTCACAATATAAGGGTTTTAGAGGTCTTTGCAACGGCATTGCAAGTTGCAACTGCAGTTGTGGGCGCCTCAGCTGCATATGCCCACCTTTGCTGCAATTTAAGGTTGTCATTTTGTAAATAACTAGTGAACTGGGAACACAATTTGAAACCATGGTACCAATAGGTTGTCATTTTGAAATTCTGTGGATTTTCATCTTGTTAAGTACTTTAAACTCTCTTCATTGTCACGGATTGTGAAATAAATTTCATATTATTGATGCTTCTCGTTCGCTTCTTTGAAGCAATATGTATACCTTATGTTTATGCTGGTAAACCTTTAACGGGTGGAGGGAAAAAACTAATTTGTTACTGTTTTACAATGAACTTGGCTATATTTTGGTATGTGTGATTAGCATTACTGACAAATGCCCTTGTAATGTTCACTTGTTGAAAGTTTTCGTACATTGGATGATGTTACGGGATTTGAACTTTTGCCAAACTCTTAGAACTTCTAGATTGAAGTTTTATTCTAGCTTAAATTTCTGCATATCTATGTCGAGATAAGAAAAATTTCAATGACTATTACTATTGTACTTAGTTCTAGCTCAATTTGGTGGATCATATTTTTGGACATTTTGAAATGTCATGATATCTTCGCGCATCCTTACTAATAATGCAAGATCACTATATATGTCCTTTAGCATGCATACTTGCCAATATTGTGAAATCACTATATATGGTCTGCCGTTTTCTTGCTATGACAATTTTGACTATGTTAGATGAAACTAGAAACCAAGAACCTTGCATCTAAGGCATGAAGACTTTATCTCTAAAGAAAGAATCATCTCCTTAATGATTGCATGAGTAAACTATCTTCATTGACTTTACGTTTAGGAAGTTTCCCATAGGATCAAATGAATATGAACAAATACTAAGGGTGTGGGGGTAGGAACAAGAGCAATAGAGCTACTTCTTAGTTCTTTAGTTCCCCTATATAAAGGGAAGGTGATTATTATGCTAGATATTGAGTAGTCATTTCATCGTTTTTCTTCTACTTTTCTTTGAAACACATAATCAAAACTCTCTATATGTCACTTGGTTTCAATACAAAAGGAGAAAGAGTTCTCAACATGATAGTGCCAAAAAAGTATGTACTGGCAGATTTTTTTGAGTTTTACTAACTAATGTTTCTGGTTTAGCATATGGTAATAGCCTTATTTAGAAAAACATTCCTTTTAAGACATTGTAGTTTATGTTTATACTTGAGTTTCTTTCATATCCACTACTTCCATATGAGCGACCGAGCATGTCTGTATGTTGGGATAACTTTTAGCTTTAAGCGTTGGCGATAGTTGCCGAAAATCATGAGCAGGAATAATCAAGGACGCACATTTTTTTGACAGTTTTTTATCTTATGAGTTCATGCCATTTGCTTTCAAAATTTTATTGATTATTGTTTAATGCGTGCCACTGTATTCCCAAGGATTCTCGGGGCTAGCTACCTTTTGGAGAATAAAACAAAAGAAGGCAGCTAAAGGAAATTAAAAATCTCTAGTGTTATATTACGTTCCTTATAGGTTCTCACTTTGGTGTGTACTTTCAATGATAAAACTTGTATGCAATTGCATTACTTGGCTATAATGAAAACAACCATCAAGTGTTATCCCACAAAGGAAAACAGAAATTAAAAATTTGGAAAATTGATTCGATCCAATAGATACATGTTATTTCCTTATAATTTCTTTTCTTGCCGATTTCACTGTTGCTAATTTTATTATACACTTTGATCTGCATCACAGGATCAAGCAGTTGTGGCGAAACAAGAAGCCCAGCTAGTAATCAGTCCTTACAGGAAAGAAGCAGCCAGGACGCCGTTGGCTCTTCAGGAGGGCCAAAGACAAACGAGAATTTAATGAGAACAACTTCAAGGACCGAGGTAATGGAAAATGCATCTAAGAGACCCTATCAAACCCAAAATATTGGGAAGGAGATTGGAACAAATTCAATGGAAGACATGCCTTGTGTATTTACAAAAGGGGATGGTCCTAATGGAAGAAGAATTGAGGGAATCTTGTACAAATATGGCAAAGGGGAAGAAGTGAGGATAATGTGTGTGTGCCATGGAAACTTTCTGTCTCCAGCTGAGTTTGTTCAGCATGCTGGTGGTGGAGATGTTGCACACCCTCTTAGACATATTGTTGTTAACCCTTCTGCTGCTCCCCTTTTGTGATGATGGGAGTCCCTTAAACTGTAGGGCTGTGTAATATATTCATTGTTGAAGAGAAGGAATATGTTAATTAGTTTCATAGTATCTTTAGTATGTACCTCCATTTTGTTTTTTTTGGCAAAGATCTTGAGGTTTAATTAAACAATATTATATAGAGTTAATTGATTCCCTCCCGGAATGGAATGTTTGATAAGGTTCGTCCCTTAGATAAATTTATACACCATAGCAAGATTTATCTCTTGAAAAGGAAGTTAAATTAGGATAAATAATAATGTTTGTAATGTTTGTGCCTATTTTTTGGGTTTTCAGAATATTTCTCCCAAAGAAGATAATCTAGACACTGTCAGATATTAGATGTGAGCATTTCTTCCTGCCAGAATAAGCAAAGGACACTTGATATTGCTATACTTCCATAATAACCACAAAATACTTTACTATGATTTCTAAGTTCTAATAATACATACAAAACAAAAAGGACTACCATCCACATTCAATAAGAAGTGCATTTTTTTTTTGGTACAAAAGATTAGACTAAGAGGAGTGCCAATTACAATTTGTTGTGCAATGACTAATAGGCTTGCTTAGTAGCTTCCACCTTGGCAATTAAAAAGCCAAAATTTCACTAGACCGAAAATGGTGCTATTTGCTACACAAGTTCTTTCAACCAAATCAATATCATTAGTGGAAAACACATGCATGGTGACTACTGTGTTGTAAAAGCTTAGGCAATTATGTTATAAAAAAAATAATTTTTTATATTAAGATCACATGTAATTATATATAAATCTCTTTAATTAGACGTTAATTTTACGAGCTAAGAATTCATCAAGAGAAACGATAAACCAAACTAAAATATTTGAGAACAAAATATATCAACCACATTTTAAAAAACATATGACTGATTGACTGTCATTATCAGCTTATTATGCTACCGCAACCAACATACAAATCAAAGGGATTTTGTCCATGTTATGTTGGAGTGGTGGTAATGCTAACAATAAGAACGTGGGTAATCAACATACAGAAAAAAATGAAGGATTTTTCTAATATCTTTCATATTGTGCAAAAACAAAAGGAACCATATCTATGTCAGGTAATGGTAAACAAACAAACAATATGAAACATTGCCCTCAATGAAATATGTTCAAAATATTCAGCACAACTTATGAATTTGGTTTAGCCTCTCATGTGTGACATGTGCCTCAAACTGCTAAACCGATGCTAATAGTGATCATGTCCTACGACGATTATACCACGTATGAAACAACAAGTTTCTCAAAGATGGTACTCGAGTAACCAAGTCGATATTCAATTATCACGAGCTAAATTTCAGACGATTAGAAGTCATTAACTGAATGCTAGTGGAACACTATAAGTTGGTACTCCTAGTAACACAACAAGTTACTTAAACAAGTAAAAACAATTCTATAAATAGGCCACTTCATAGATATATTTTGGCACGAAATTAAGGAGACAAAAGGATTGCCACTCTGCCTAAATAACAGAGATATTGGTGTTGAAATATAGTTTCGAATAGCAGAACCAGGAGCAGAAAAGTGTTCATCTAATTCTGATTGCCTTCCTACTCAAGCTAGTAATAATGGTAAATCATGCTTTTTCTTTGGTGGATGAATGCTGAATTCTGATAATAATAAAATAAGCAAACTTGAGTTTTCACCAAAACACTATAACAATTTAACTAATTTTCTCATTTCTTCAATGTCTGCAGCATCAATAATATATCAGTTAAAAGGTGATAATATGTATGCAGCATCTATAATTTTCTCAGTTTCCCCTAATTGTATATTTTTTTAAAATTCTGAAAGGTTATATGTCCCATGCAATATACAGGTTTTCATTCCACTAAAGAATATCACAAGTCCAAAGCAGGCAAAAATTGAAGGATTATAGGGTTACATATCATCTTCAATCCTACAAGATATATGGCATTCAAATTTCTTATGGATTATAGGATTATTTTGTATCAATTACTTGTGGATTTTTATTATGTACAAGTTTCCTAGAACTTACAAGCTAGTGTATTTTCCCGGCGTTACCCGGGTTATATATATAACATTAACATTTATGTTTTATGTATAATATTAATTAAAAGTTTATATAACTCCGAAAAAAATTACTTGTGACCTGTATTTTATTAATAAACTATTAATATCTGCTTAAATTATAAAATAAATAAGTTATAGTTTTTTTGACAAAAATTAAATAAATCGTAGTTATCTAAATTAAAAAAAGCATGTTAAGAAAATGCACCAAAGTTTTGTTCTTAAAATAAAAGATTTTTAAATGACAAATATTAGCAATTAGTTGTTAAAAAAGAACACAGTATATAAATGAATTAAAAGATCAAATGAATATAATAGTAATAATAGACTTATGAAGGAAAAAAATAATAGTAACAGTAACACTAATTAGAGATGCCAAAAAAATATGGATAAAATCGACCATTGACATGAAGTGAATAACTTAACGGGTACACAAAGATAAAATAAATTGATTTTTCAAGTACTTTGAATTAATGGATACATATGTAGAAGTAATGGTATCTCTACGGACAATTTATAATGATAATTAAGAAGTGCAATCTGAGTAGAGATATTCATATATACTATATAAAACATCAGTTTTTTAATTAAAAAATTGTTAATGTATTAGTATAGTATGGATAAAATCGACCATTGACACGAAGCGAATAGGTTAACAGGTACACAATAAAATAAATTGATATTTTGAGCACTTTAAATCAATGGATACATATGTAGAAGTAATGGTATCTCTACAGACAATTTATAATGATAATATAAGACGTGCAATCTGTGTAGAGATATTCATACTATATAAAACATCGGTTTTTTAATTAAAAAATTGTTAATGTGTTATAGTACATGTCCATAATAAACAAATTATAAAATTAAATAATATGTGTTTTGAAATCTTTTCCACCCATTGTGATCCTAACCACTTTATATATTAGTCTATGCAGTTGCTAGCAAACAATTTTCGATTGACACAACAAAACAAAGGAAAAAAATAGAAAAAAAGGAAATAAAATTAACATTGGAGTAACACACATACATAAAAAAAAAAATTTAAATATAAAATATTTTTGAAATTTGAATTTAGATTAAATTATTAAACTTAATGAAAAAATATTTTACAAATTAATTAAAATTTTAAATGAAATATTTAGTGGATAAAATAAAAGTAATGTATGTAAAGTAATCTATATAGTTTGTTAAGATAGACAAATCAAAACATTAGTTTTAAACACTAAAATAATATTGAGAATAAACGTAGAAGTGACACGTGACATAAAAAACTTTACTTTATATATACTATTGATTGTATCCATATCATTCAAATATTTAATCAAATTTGTGTACCATTATTCAAATGTCAATCTTTATTAATCGATTAGTTTGGATAATTAACATAGACTGATGTGGGGAGATGTAGTCCCCAATATATTTAGAGAAACTCAATTTTCGAACATGTTTTTACCAATGTATCACTGTACAATTATATTTTTGAATCTGATGATCGAACAGTTTTGTGATTGAGATATATGTATGACAATGATATTAGATTACTCCCTCCGTCCTTTATTATATGATCTAATTGACTTTGTCACATATGACAATGCACAATTTTGAATTTAAATATCTTTAATAATCTATTAGAAAAAAATTATGAAAATTTGATATTTAAAAAATATTCGTCGAGACGAATCCAACATCTTAAATGCTATATTTTGTCTTTATATATTAGTAGAAAAATAAAGTCAAAACATGTTATATGAATAATACATATTTTCAAATAGAGTCATTTAAAACGGGACGAAGGGAGTATTTGATAATGCATGTTTTTAGAGTTAACGACACGAGTGTCTCACGTTCCCCTTCATTATCTATTAAGTTTATGAAAGTTTGCTCTAAGTATTTCACACGTTATTAACAAACATGTGTTCCTAGTCTGCCACTGTCGTCCTAAGGATTTGCAGGAAACCTTTTGGAGAATAAAATAAAACATAATGTAATTGTAGTGAGTACCATAATAAAATCTAGGGTTTAGACTTGCTATATCTTGTTCCTTGCATTTGATTTGAATGTCACTTTTTTCTGTGCTTAACTTTTCTTTAAACTCGTCACCTCAGTGTTTCTTTTTGATGTTGGAGCCTGCATATGTTTGACTTTAATAGGTTCACTTTTGTGTGTACTTTGAAAGTTAAAATTTGCATGCAACTGCTTCTTCAAAAAAAAAAAAAAATTTGCATGCAACTTCGTTACTTAGTAAATGAGATTTTTTTGAACAACAAAATTACAATCTTATTATTTTTATTACAATACATAAAGTGTTAAAATTTAAGTAACATCACATAGTCACCGAGCTAGGTAAACACCAAAATTTCAATCTTATTATTTTTATTTAGATTAGCATCACATTAGAATGTCATGACAAGAAACACAAACTTCTGAAAATAGAAACAACCACGAAGCATTTATGAATTTTGATCAAACTTGAATGTCTTGTAATTGGATTAACCAATTTTGGGCACACGAGTAACAACATCTTGTTTGTCAACAAAAACACGAACTCTGTCACACCTGAAATCAGTGGTAAATACTGAATCTTCTGGCAGAGTTCTTGCAGTCACTAGAGAATTTTCACTCATGATTATTTGTGCTGCTGCTTCTCCATTGATGCCAACCAATTCTGGCCATGTTTTCTTACCTACAATTAATACATCAAATTTTATAAACATGCGAAATAATAACACAAAATGAACACGACATTTACAAGACACGTCTTCGATTTAAAGTGTCTGTGTTATGTACAACCAATGAACAACATTTTGAATAATTACTCAATATAAAGACATATTAATTAATGAAAAATTAATTAATGAAAATATATATGCCTATAATTACCCTTGCAACTCGACATGCTTTTTTCCGCTTGAGTTTGATTTACCTTTTGATGTGCTATGAAAAGATGTATCTTATCGGTACTTATAGGTGAGGATTCATAGACTTGGTTTCAATGAGTCAAAAGAAGAAGACTTGGTTTCAATTTGCCTGCAAAATAATATTTCCTTATTGCAAAATAGCCGGCTGGCCAAGGTTTTCTTATTTCGAAATCGAATATTATTGTTATATTTGTTAAATGACCGGAGGATAATTTTATTATATGCTTTTTGTTCCAAACAAAATTGATGAGGGGGTGGGTGTGGAATGTTAGGACAAAAATAAAAGTCAGTTAAATACCAACAAAGCTATATACTCTTTGGACGGCAGAATTGCATAATGGACCGTAGCCGGGAAATAAAATAAAATGCAATTTTATGTTAAAACAAATATTTTAATTACTCTATTTTAAGTGTGTTTTGCCTTCGATGAGGATATTATAGTCCATGTTTTGGTCTTGTGTTATGAGATATGGTGTGCTAGAAATAAGAAATATATTAAGAGGACTGATGTTGATGTGGCTGCCACTATTCAAAAGGCACAAAGATCTATTGTGATTTTTAAGAGTGGTAGTACCGTGTTGGTGGAGACACTAAGTGGAGATCCAATTTAGCCAATATTTGATGTTCATTGGACACCTCATTTTAGTGGTTTCTATAAGCTTAATGTTGACGCAGCAGGTCCGATAGAGGGTGATAAGTGGGGTATTGGTGTTGTGGTGAGAGATAATGTAGACGTTGTCGTTGGTGTTAGTTCTTGGCCAGTCTTTTCATTACCAAATTCAGAAGTTGCAGAAGTCTTGGCTATGCGGAAGGGTTTGGAATTTGCAAAAGACATGTCTTTTCTAAATCTCATAGCAGAATCAGATGCTTCTAATATGGTTTTAGCGTTGAATGCTCACCAACAATCTTCCAACTATGTTGGCTCTATTATTCGAGATTGTATTAGTTTTAAGAGTAGTTTTCGTAGTTTAAATTTTTTGCATGTTAGGCGTGAAGGCAACCAAGCTGCTCAATGTTTAGCTAGATATGCTCTTAAGAGTTTACATTGCATATGGGTTGAAGAAACTCCCCCTTGTATTTCTGCAATCTTGGCATTTGATTTATTGCCAGAGTTTCGTTAATGAAATTGTCTTTAACGTAAAAAAAGAAGAAGTGTGTTTAGCTTGAATTAGTAGGCTAACAGAATCCTCCTTAGAAGAGGTAAAAAAAATTCGGCAAAAGAAAAGACTATTACTTTTTCCACCCTATCTCTTATTAGCGCGCCTTGTAAATTTTCCGAAAATGCCCTTAAGCAATTCAGATTTTGTAATTCGAATTCAATTTTTCCATTGTTTATAGGTTGAAAAGATGAGTTTCGAATTTTTTCGGATTATATAATCCGAAAATTTCAAAAAATAGGGTGGACTACTTGATTTTTTCGGATTATATAATCCAAACTAAATCAGCACAAATTTTAAACATGTTTGTAACATGAATTCTCATTTTATGGACAATATTAATCTTCCTAACTTTCATCCTTCTGTTTTGGGTAATTGTTAGCTGTTCTTGGTCAAAAATTAGATTTTCGGGCTACTTGATCTGATTGCTCCGAAACTTTCCTAGAAAATCATAAAAAAATCAAGGATTAAGTTCCCATAGAAGGAATTTCTCAAGGGACTCCACCCTTCAAAATCCAAAATTCCATCGTTTAGACCCATTTTTAATTTTTCATATTCTCAGAAGAATCCGAATTTTTTTGCATTAGTTGTATTTGATTTTTAGAATTTTTTGGTGGTATTTTTATATTTTTATTATTTTATTTGATAAGTTTTTAGCATTTTTTACTTTGTTTGTTGTTTGTTTTAAAAACAAAATTCATAACTGCTAAAATGTGAGAAATTCTGATTGCTGATTATTCATAAGCATATTTCGGATTATAAAATCCGAATTAGTGAACTATGAATTCCGATTATGAAATACGAATTGCACAAGGGCATTTTTGGAAAATTTACAGGGCGCGCTAGTCATGCATAAGGTGGGAAAAGTAATAGTAAAAAAAATATAAGTTGGCCTATGGATACAACGTTGTCGCTTGTGAAGTAGATAAAATAGTCACAAGGAAGGGGGGGTTTGAATTGTGACCCTTTAAAAATTATCCTGAAACTTAAAAGCAATTCTTAAGTAGTTTACTTGGAATGTTAAGTTAATATTCTGACTTCAGAACGTTCTGAAGTTCATACACAAAAACTGTTTAATAAAGTAAATGTGTAAGTGCGTGTTGTGTATACTGTAATTAAAGAGTATAGAGAAGAGAGAAAGAACACACAAAGATTTATAGTGGTTCATCCAATGTGGGCTAGTCCACTCCTCACAACTTTGTGAGAGTTTCCACTATGATGCTTGAGCTAACCTCTCAAATCCTGCACCTTACAATCTTTGTTCACCTGAACAATTACAACTCTGTATTCTCTAAGCCTCAACAGGCTTGCACCTTGCTGTTAAGTTAACCACTTAGACTTTTACAACATTTTCTCAAACTAACACTTTAGTACCCCTAAAGCTAGATGAGACTCTGTTTACAATTTGTAAGAGATTTGAATGTTTGATAATCAAACAGAAGAGGAGGAAGAAGAAGTTATCTTTGAAAGAGATAACAAGAAGTATTGATGTACACTACAAGAAGGTAAAAAGAGCCTTCAGTGATAACCAATTTCAATTGCAAGAGCTTCAAACAATTCAAGTTGTTTTCTTGTATGCTTTGCAATGGTGCAAGTTTTGCTAAGGCCTTGATCTCTATTTATAGAGTCTTTGAGCTCATATAGCCGTTGTAGGGTGTCTAATAGTGTTATGCCATGTGTCCTGGGTTCCACAAGCTTTAACTTGAAATTTTGGGCAAACATTCTGATCACTGATGAACATCAGAATGTTGTTGTGTTCATGATGATCTTCATCTGGGTTCATCATGTATGAATGAACACATGAATTTCTGAGCGTGTCATATGCTTTTCATATGAGTTTCTGGGCAATAACCAAAGTATGGGCTTTTCCACATACATCAGAAAGTTACTTTCCCAGATTTGCCTTGGGACTGGTGCAGGAGAGATAAAGTGGATTCTGCATCTTCATGCCCATGCTTTGGGGGATTGTGTGGTCCATGTACTGTACCAACTTCCATGCGTTGTCTATCTCTGATTAAGCAGGACATATTTGATTTACTTTTGCCTTTTTGCTTTTCACGTACTGTACTGTTCATAAAGTAAGCATGTGCAGAGCTGAACATTCTAACCATCAGAATGTTCCATCTGTTTCACTTAAGATGATTTGTAATGCTACCATTTGATGTAATCAAATCCTAATAGTGAAACAACAATGAAGAGCAGTCATTTTAACATCTAGGATGATATTCCTTTGTGGAATATTCCTATTACATCAATGTTCATAGTCTTAAATGAACATTGAGTATCCTTTTTGACATAATCCTTGTATATGCCTTTATTGCTTGATTGATCCATGCAAATGTACTTTCATGGACATATATCCATGTCACATGTGCCTTGCATGACCTTGATCAATGTTCTTGAGATTCTTGGCTTGTATAAGAATAACCTTCTGATCTCTGCTTGAACATTCTGATCTTCGAGCAACATTCTGATCTAACTTTCTGACCTCAGTGTTAGATCATGAATTCAGATGTACTTTGATTTCTTGATTCTTGGTATGATTTAAACCTTGTTCTTGACTTAGTAAAACACTCAAGAGCACAAGTTAAATACCAAGGAATTAATCAAAGTCCATTAATTCTTTAATCATATTGGTTTATTATCTTTAAAATTAATTAGGAATTTTGCCTCAACAGCTTGTTGGGCTTGTGTTGTGGGAGAGATAATGTTATGAGCTCATTTGTTACGGATTAAATTAAAAATGATTTTGATATTAAATAATTTAGAGATTATTTTTAAGTTTATAAAACATCAGAATCTATTCAACGTTTGTTTATTGTAACAAAAAACTTTTTTTTTAAAAATAATTTCATTTATTTGGTTTTTTTTTTAAAAATCAGAATCTAACAAAGTGAGTTGTTCATCCCCCAAAAAGTTAAATTACTCTTGGTTTTTTTTCCTAATGTATCCTTTACAAACTGTATAAGCTTTTTTTAATGGCAAAATAATTATTTAAAAATAAAAATGAGAGGCGTCTCCGCCCTAAAAAATAGTACAAATAAAGCTACCAGGAACAAAATCCTGAAAGATCCACACATCACCAACAACAAAGAAAACAACACCAAGATCCGAAAGGTTCAAACACCAAAAACCACAAAAAAAAAGAAGGAACGAGAAAACAGCACATCTAAAAGGACAAGGCAAAGTTCAAATCCATCTTTGCATCCACACCGAACACTATTGGCGCCAACTCAGAATTGGCTCCACCTTCCACTCATAAAAAGAACAACGATGCGAATGGTGTTTACCATTGAACCAATTAGAAGACGGGAAATAGACCTTGTCCACCAGATCCTCAGCCTCAAAAGTCTTACCTAAGAAAATAAAGTCATTTTAAACTTTTCAGATAGACCACACAGTTGCATGTCAGACTAAAGTGAAACCTAGCATATCTTTTCTCTTAGTCCCTAAAGACAAAAAACACCTAAATTAACCCCACTAAATTCCTCAACAAAACCAACGTCCAACCTAACCACCTAAATACCAATACCAAATCCTAGCCGCAACCTGGCAATCAATAGTATATTTAAGAGTTGTCTCTTCCTTTTAAAAAAATAATTAAGAGTTCTCTCAAATAATAAATTTTCATGAGCGTTGACCTTATTCTTAAAAGACAAAAATACGACTTGAACAACACCAATTTAGTCGAGATACTCGAATTTTGTCCTATTTTAGAGTCTGTTTTCTATATATTCTGAAATAAGTGTGTAACTTTGTTCTTTGATACTCGAATTTTGTCCTATTTTAGAGTATGTTTGCTATGTATTATAAACAATAATTTTGACATTCAATAATTTAGCAATTATTTTTTAGAGATTTTGTAAATACAAAAAAAACAGAAATTATTGTGTTTGTCTACCATCAAAAAATTAACTATGAAAAATATGCCACCTTATAACTCGTAGTTATTGTTTTCTTTGACAAGATGGACTCGTGATTATTTAAACTTTACAAAGTTTTGTTTACCCAAAATTACCTTGATCGAAACCAAGTGTAACGAAGTAAAAGAACAATGACAAGCATATGTTATCTCTTGATCTATCTAATAAGGACAATATCCATCACAATTTTGACATGGTTTGTTGAATAAGTCTTGCAAAATTAATGACATTGCTAATTAATTGGATGGCTAGCCTTCAAACAATTTTATTTGAAGGGAAGGGGTGACATATACGAAATTAAAATCATCTATCCAAGATGGAACTTGATCAAAACTGAGTAGCTAAAGAAGATAGTAACTATAAATGAAATTTGGCATCTGAATTTTGTAAAACTTGGTCCCTTAACAACAACATTTGCACTTTATACAAGAAAGCTTGCATGTACAAGAAGGACAAGAAAAACAATTGAACCAATTGCAACAATTACAACTTAAGTTGGAACAAAAATCACATTCTTCTTCGTGAGAGTGTTGTCTAGAAATATCTTGCTTCACATAACTATTCCCATCTGTTTCTGTCAAACTGCAACAATTCCAAACAAATTCAAATCAATGTGCTTGTATAGTTTGAAATTTTAAAGGACTTTGAGATTTCAGGACAAATATAACCTCTTAGAGTTTGTGCAAAAATGGTCAAATAATAAGTACATACTTATGATCAAAGAAGCAATAATGAATATGGTAAATTACTAAATTGTATGTGACGAGAACAGCTATAAGTTTTCCAACTTGTTTTATGACTGAATATGAAACATACTTAAAAACAAGAAAACATACATGGGGAAGGACCGATCACTGTTGCAACAACCGCAGAACAACCAGGCACATGAACACTTGCAGCTTGGCCATGTGTGGCAGCATGTTGACCGTTTATGGTGGCAGAATACCCAACTACAATTACAACAGTCCCACCATCGCCGTGAACGCTTCTTTCTGCAATGCACAAAGTGGATATAAGCTTAGATATTTTAAATTTATATATGAATGTTCTTTGAAGTTACCATACTCAAAAGATAATGAACATTTGTTTCTCTATAGCTTAGTTGCAAAGACATAATCATTAAGATACATACATAAGCCTTTGAGGCATGGATATATGCATAATTGCTTCATATTTATAACACTGTACTATTGACATGTAGGTATATTATTGACTTGTTTCAAAAGGAAAAAGAATAAAACAGACTTACAATGGGACAAAAGCGTGCCTGATGCTTCCGCTTTGAAGGGAGGGAGTCGTCACACTTGACTTAGTAGACATGCTTCTTGCAGGTTGATGAGGAGTCCTTACATCATTTTGGTCGTCAATGAAATTTGGTTTGAACTTGAAAGATTCTTCTGATGTTTGCAGGCTCTCGATATCATCACTTTTTCGGGAACTTTCTACCTCCTCTATTGAAACTGATTGAATTCGGTCTAACATATGTAGCTCAATAGGTTTGGTCAATTCTTCTGATTTGCGTGGTTCAGCGAACTTAAAGGCGTCTCTGGAAAAACTATTCTGGCCTATATGAATGCTAAATAACGAGTCATTAGAAGCAATACTCCAGTCATTATTAATATTTCTTTCAAAGATCGAAGACGGAATTCTGGCAGGGTCATATCTTGCTGATCGATCCATCACTTGGATGGGAGGGCTTATGGTTGGTGACATAATCGTTTGGTTGTAGGCCACATTGTAAACTTGATATGTTGATGTTGGAACTGGAAGTCTACTGTCAACCTCAGATTTGGCAGAGCTCTCACTACTAGAAGCATAATTTTTCTCAGATTTTGATGCTAGTTCAGATGCATCGGATGCGGTGAACTTCAATGCATTAAATAAATCATCGGACGATGCTTCTGAAGAAGAGGAAGAACTTGATCTTCTACCTGATGAAGATAAGCTTTTGGTTCTATTGATATGTGTATCAGGGTAATTATTCTCACCAATGATGACATCTATTTGCCTTTCTGAATCACTACAGCTTTCACTTCCATCTACGCTTGAATTTTTAACTTCCATCGATAGTTTCTTAATATATTTTTACGTGATTACCATTTATGCTACGATCAAATGTTTCTGTGTACATTTGAACATTTGTAGCAGCCTTTCTTTTCCCTTCAATGACCCTGCACACGTGTTCTAAAGTTTTTATTTAACCAAAATTAAAGAGCAAAACTATAGAATGACAAGTAAGAAACAAAGTCTTTCAAAATTGTTAAAACATACAAGTTCCATAAATTATCAATGAAGAATGATCAAATTCCACATCAAATAACACATAAAAAATTCCTATTAGACCAACCATTTTTCTGGATTAAAAATCTAACCAAAAAATCTTGAAATTTCCAATATACAATTCCAATTTCAAAAATTCAACAACAAAATATCTCATCAATCAAATTGCCTATCATAAATTTGAATATGTTCCATTTTTGATGGCCATTTAAATTTTTGTTTTGCCCCTAGTTCATATCTATTCCCAATACAATAATATGCATAGATCATTATAAATAAAAACCACATAAAAAACTCGAATTTATGACAAAATTTGAAGAATTGTAAAAACCCTATGATTTTAGAAGTAAAAAAGAAATCGTGAAGGTACCTGGAAAATGATCACATGAAAACAATAAGTTTTGATTTGGAGGTTAGTTTGCGATTGCAATTAAAAAAACAACAATTGATTGAATATGAAATTGAAATGGGTTGAGAAAACAATCGATGCGACATGAGAAATTGTACGTTTTTGTGAAAAAAAATTAGGTAACGAAAAGCGTTGCGACATTATAGGAAAATTTCAATTCCATGCTGTTTATAACTATTTCTGCATTTACCGCCATATCACTGACAGATCTTACTAACAACTAATGCCTAAAGCCGTCTTTCCTGCTAATTTAACCGGATCCTACTTGTATGACATTGTGGTAGAAATGTTGACCTTCCCCAACGATAATGTGTTACGTGATTTTTTTGTTTTGTTTTGTTTTCTCTCTTTCATAAGACTTGTTTTAATTTTTTGTTTTGTTATTTTTTTAGTTTAAAATGAGAAAACCACATGTCACATTTAATTGGACAATATGATTCATGGGTTATAAATGATTAAAGGAGGTAAAGTGTGAATGTCTAGGTTCAAATTCTAACAAAATACTAACATAACAATTAATTTTGACAAAATATTAATGTAACAATTAACATATAAATTTTTGTCATTAAAAAATGGTATTGATTGGATCAAGCACATAATGAGTGTTAGAGTGCTAACAAGCCTATAGGCGCCCTCTGTTCCACCGCAAGACTTTGTCGACACCGCACCAGAACACCACGCCATTACTGTTGCCTCCATCCGTCTCCATCAGACAGATTAAGAAGACATTAGCTTTATGGGTTAAATAAGTTTTGATCCTCCTAAATATCTCAAATTTCTCTCCTAATCCCTAAAATGTTTTCTGTCATGAATTTTGGTATTTATGTTTACGTCAACTCTTGTGTACCCATGATGGATTTTTGTAAGAAGTTTTACCAAGATGTTTAGAATATTATAGCTAGGGGTGGGCATCATTCAGTTTTTAAAGAAAACTGAATCAAACCATCAGAACGGTTCGTAAAAACTGAACCAAACTGTTTGTGGTTTGGGATGAACCAAAGTTATGGTTCGGTTAACTGTTTCGTTGCATATGAACTGAACCAAACCAAACTAAAATTAATAATATTTTGAACCAGACTATACTTAATTGGTCACCGTGGTCATAATTAATAATCATTTTGAACCGAATTGAACCAAACCAAAGTTATGGTTAGGTTAACATTTTCGTTGCATACAAACTAAACCCTAATTGCACCTTACTGCCAATTACTACTATCTCTCAAATGTCTTAATTTCCTTCAAAAGTCCTTCTTTGTTGATTTGCTTTAACTGTAGCAGTAGAAGATGGTTGCAACTATGATAGGAGGAGCTTTTCTCTCTGCAACTATTCAGACCTTAGTCAAGAAATTTGCTTCAACGGAGTTTCTTGATTACATCAAAAAATAGTAAGTTGAATATCTCACTTTTGAGGCAGTTAAAAACAACACTGCTACGGTTCAGTCATGGTTCAAGAGCAGTTAAAAACAACACTGCTACGGTTCAGTCATGGTTCAAGAGCAGTTATTGAATTAATGGTTCGGTTCACATACCACTATAATGCTTTGGTTGTTTTTGGTTCAGTTCAGTGCAGTTTAGTGTTTCGGTTCAGTTCGTGGTTATTTTTGCCCACCCATAATTAGATTTTTTTAACAAATCATGAATTACTTATGAAGTTTAAAGCGCTAAAACTATAAAAAAAAAAAATCATATTTATTAACTTTTGTTAAAAAATGTAATTTATTTTTAACAAAATTAAAAATAAAGTAATTAAGATTTTGCAAAAGAGATTTTTTTAAGCTCCAAACTTACATATATTATCAATTGTCCCTACAAAAGAGATTTTTATATTATACTAAACATAACTAAATATATAATTCAAAATTTAAAAAATATCCATTGGTTTGCATAAAAGCAAGGATCAAAAGTCATAACAAAAAATATTTAAAGACCAAGAGCTACTCAAGTTGTTTAGAAGGACTAAAACAAATTTTTAAGGGCAAAAGCTACGTGGGAGACCTCTTTAGGTCTCCTACTATAGGAGACTTGATATTTTTCTTTTTTTTGCAAAATCAATGCCAACCATTGGATGTACGTAGAATATTTTTAATGGCAAAGATTTGCAAGTTTTGTGACTTACTAGGATTCTATTTTTTAAACAAACATATTGATTTAAAAAATGCAATGAATCACATTTAACAAGGGTATTTTTGGTATTGTTGAAATAATTGTGTGTTTTTGGCATTTAACAAAGGGTGTTTGTTTTCTTCTCTCTTCTTCTGCAACGCGTCCTCCCTGTTATCTCAACCATCACCTCCTCACCTTCTTTTCAACAAACCCAATCTTTAATTTCATCTCTATCCTCTTCTTCTTTAGGTTAATTTACTCTTGGTTCCATCATCAAACCCAATCGCAACACAACTCCCAAATTGATTCCATTGATTTGATTCTTCACCCCTCTTCCATGCTTCGAATCTGAAAAGCAGACGATTTCGTTTCAAGTCGATTCTGGGTCATTTTGGATTCAGGGGAAAATTTCATTTTGAATACTCATTTTTATTCAATTCAAGTTGAATTTGGGTTCTGGGTAGTTCCTTATTTGGACTGTAGCTTGTTCTTCCATTGTTACGACAAAAAAAAAATCTTAAATCTGGCTTCGAATTTTCTTTTTTATAATTTGACAATTTTTTAATAATTTTAATTGTTATGATTTATTTGTTTATTTTTTATATTAAAGGAAGATCAACATGCGGCACGATTTATTTCCAGATCTATGTGGGAAAATAATTTTCTATTTAAGAGGAAATTCCAAGATTACCCTGCAGTTAAATGAAGAGCTTAAATAGAATTTACCTCCAACAACATGTTATCAATGTCCACTCACCTATAAACACAGGTCATTTTCGTAATAAAAAAAAAGTCTTTCATATAGTCTCCTACGGTAGGAGATCTATTCACGTCTCCTACCGTAAACGGCACCATTCTAAATATTGTTAAAAAAAATGCACACCAACCAATTCCCCAGTT
>Ga0228711_1001841_pt1 | contig 31869 bp, 20 predicted proteins | sample MedpolnodulmetaG_2_FD_177996 | JGI IMG/M metagenome (GOLD analysis project Ga0228711, IMG submission 177996) | Root nodule microbial communities from Medicago polymorpha collected in Santa Monica, California, United States - brown nodules | ecosystem: Host-associated > Plants > Roots > Nodule... | reverse complement strand
GTCGGACCGGTCGAACCGGGAACCGGTGGGTAGACCGGTTCGAGCATACCTTCGGATCGGCCATGCAGTTGGCTCGGCGAGAACCGGTCAAAATCGGTCAAACTCGGTAAAAACCGGTGACTCGGCCGAGTTATGGTTGAACCGGTTCTTCTCTTTTTATTTTTATTTTTTTGCTTTTAACTTAAATCATGTTTTAAAAAATGGCACAGATGGGAGTTGAACTCGTGACCCTCCTATTAAGAAACAACTTCCTAACCACTGAAGCGCTTGTTCATTTTGTATTTGATTTACTTTTAATAAGATACATCAAACAAATTTTTTGATAAGATTATAGCTGTCAAAATATTGAATACTGTACCAAACAAATACCCATCAATTATTATTTTTTAGTTGATAAAAACGCCTCAAAAAATTACCGTTTAATACTTTACAAAGCAAATACCAATCAATTTTTTTATCTTTTTTATAAAAATAACTCACAATATTAACGGACAAAAACATAGACATATATAATTATAAAGCTTCCCTAAAAAAATATAATTATAAAGCTCAAATATTTTATTTAAAGTTCGTGAATAATTACTCTTCGTTTTTATTATCACATGAATAATTAGTCTATGAAATTATGTTTGTTGGATATTTATTTTTATTTTAAATATGTTATTATTTTAGTTTTTGGAGTAATCGAGTCACCGGTTTAATCCGATTTAATATTATTAAATATCTATACAAATTTAATCTAAACACCGGGTTATCTAACCGAGTCGTCCGATTTAATCCGATTCTGTCATGCGGTTCAACCAATGACTCAATGGTTCGACCATCGACTCAGTGACCCAGTGCCTCTGCCGAGTCGATGACCGAGCCGAGTTTTAAAACTATGGACTATCACTGCTCTAAAAAAAATCTGTTTTTTATCTTCACTTTATACAAGAAAAATAGTCTAACTTTTCACATTCTATACATAACATTTACCTTAGCATGTTATCAATCCAATTTCCCTCCATCTTAATTACTTATTCCTCATTTCATCCTAAATATGCTCATACATTCATCTTAATTCTTAGTTACCCTAGAGCTACAAAACATCCATACATATTGTGTTCTTTAATTTATCAATCTCATATTAACAATTATTTCATCAAACATTTTTTGTACATGCAATTCTATCAAACTAGTCACAAAATTTTGTTTTTCAATCATCAGACCTCAACTTCAACTATTTAAATAAAATATCAAACGACATATGATTTGAGCAAAAAATATTCTATGAAAAGATCAGAATGCCTATATTACAGATATTATTTTTGTTTAAAGGTTTAGTTTAAGTATTCAATTGGTTCAATTTTTGTTCAGAACGTGTATAGGTAAACATGGCATAAACATTTACCCAACTTGTAACCTGGATAATTCCTACTTTGCTTAATGGAATTCAACTTTTCTAGTGTATATTATGTATGTAATTTTGTCTACATTCCATTGATTCAAGTTTAACTTCAAAATGATCTCTACTTTTCAACTCATTGAATCTCATAGTATTTGCATTCAAGTGTTTCATCATTTATTAATATAAGGAAAACCAAAACTATTATATTGTTTTTAGTTCTGTAAATGTTGTATACATCACCATATTCAATCATGATCGACGATTTGCGATTCAAACACCTTTTAGAGTTTATATTATTGTAGGAAGCAATATCATGGTGCATTCATCATATTCATTCAACTAACTAACACCTAATTTTATTTTATTTTTTTATAAAAAAAACCTATGAGAAATTAAAAAGTACATATTAAACCATGAGAATTTATTAATACATCTGATGATTGAGAACAAACACAATAATAGTAGGGAAATAAATAGAACACAAACAAAGAAACAAAAGAAATACATTTATGGTTATCAAAATCTCTAAGTGGTTTCATTTGTGTCAAGTTGATTCATCTTTGAAGTAATTTCCTTCAGCTTCTCATTAATTTCACATGCTAGATCATTCAAAGCGTTTGTGTTCAAAGTGTTGATAAAATTTTCTTGAACAAGACATTGAAACAATATCAAGGACTTCTCCATCTCCCAATTAGCCTTCTCCCGTTTCACCAATTTCTCTTTTGACTTCACAATCCTCTGCATCAAATAGCTCTCTTGGTTCAACTTCTTCCTTCCTTGCTCAAATTCTGAATAATTTTTGAACTTTGTGATAATCCTTTGAAACTCCAATGGGGAAGGCCAGACCTCTGGCTCTGAATGAAATTCGCTAGAAACTATAGCACATACATCAATCCCACATAGGGTAGTGAGTTCATCAACCATCTTTTTCAGACTCTTTTTTCTTTTGTTGTAAGTTATTTTCCTTGCAGATTCATTGACCATGAATGCAAGTTTCACCTTTGTTCTCATCCTCAATGTAGAAAAATTTTAGAAAATGTTTTTGTTTTGTTTTTGTGTGTGGTTTTCTTCCTCAAACATGAAGTTATTTATATAGCCTAAATTGAGGTGCTCATAATTAGATGACTCGTATAATGACATCATCAGAACAACTTTCAAATATATTTTAAAATGCGAGATATCCGATCAACATTTGTTATCAATATTTTCCTATGAAGTAAAAGTGATATGAATACATAATTTCCATATAAAATTCTTTAATTGTTAAATTATCTATTCCACTTATATAGAAGATATATAAATTTGACACGTAAATGAATAGATGCAAGCTGTACAATTATTTTAAAATATAATTATAAGAACTTGTTTGGAAATGTATAAATTATGAAAAAAGTTATTTGTTTAATTTGGAAAGTTTTATTAAGAAGGTGCATTAAAAGTAATTACTATTTGACATAAATTATAAAGTAATCAAATATACATTTCATCCGGTCAATTATATATGTAAGAGTATCTACTAACATTTTTTATTTTTTTCATTTTTCATTCATAAGAAAGTTGAAGTCCACCAAATTTCCTTAACAGTCCTTCTTTAAACTCATGATCACTCTAATTCTATGTGTTTAATGGTCATTTCCCAAAATTTAAAATTATTTCTATTTAAAATTGAAAAAAAAGACAAACCATTCTTATCCGATTTTAGATGTAACTGATTCTCTATTTTGTCACAAGAATAAAATAATGATTAAAAACAATAATAGTTTATGAAAGAGTTTATAAGTTCTCAAAGGTTAAAGTGTGGTTTAAGAAATGAATAAGTTATGTCAGAGTTTTGCTAAGATATAGAGAAATAAAGCTTTATATGACTTTCTGATAACCTAGACGTCTTAGGGGTCTTTCGACTCAGTTATCATGTTAAGTGTGTGAAGACACACCTTTTGGAGTTCAATCACAGTATTTAACATGCAACATTACTAGGTTAGGACATCAATAACTCTCCATCTAGGGAGAGGCTGAGTCGTGGTCCCTAATAAGAATCCTAGATAGATCTTGGCATATCTTATTCCTTTCCAAGATGTGGTTTCAGTTCAAACAGTCTTTCTTGTTCTCATCTCCTTTTATTCCTCGTAATGCAATGATTGGCGCCAACTTATATAATGTAACCCTTAAGCAGTGATAGACAAGGGCCCATGAGTACGTACAATCGTGCGACCATCCTGGACGATACAAAGCGATACAACTTCAAACATTCTTCCTAGTGCTCCATCTTCACACATCACCTAACTCCATTTCCATGTTGTATCTTCTTGTATTTCTAAATCAAGTCCTTAACCTATTCCACAAAACATCCACAACACACATTACTAGTTCAAAAGGACTAAAAATTAATTAAAACCATAAATTCCTAAATAATCACTGATTATATGCTACAGATGCAATCACTCCATTTCTAGTAGATTATGGAGGATAAGTGCAACGTAATAACCTACAAAACTGCTAGTTATCAATAATTTCAAAAGAATAATTATAGTAATACATTTTTTATATAAATAATTAAGTAAAACATTAAATTAAATATTAAGGGGACATGATGAAAGTAACATACGTAATTTTTTTTAGATATTCAGATAAAATAAAATAAAAAAGTATCTTACTTATATACACTATTATTTTTTATTTAAAAAATCCACGTCAACGTCTTAACGGTCAAAATGTTAACATGCGACTAGCAAATGCAAAATGGAGTAACCATGAGGGCTAAAATCGAACAATTGAAACTTGAGGTGTCAAAATTGATTAATTGTAAATTTTGGGGCTACAACCGAGCAATTAAAACTTGAGGGGGTAAAATTAAATAATTGTGAAACATGAGGGCACAAAATATCATTTAATCCTTGTTAATGTTACGTTGAGAGTAGGGATTAAACCATCGATCCTCTTATCATTTTGCTCACCTTAACCACAAAATCAACTATACATCATCTTTATATATATCTTAGTTTTGATTTTGGTTTGGCTAAATTACATTTTTGGTCTCTAAGTTAATTTTAGGTTTCGTTTTGGCCTCTTAAATCTATTTCGCTTTATTTTAGTCTCATAGGTTACAAACGTTATACAATTCGGTCACTTGAATTTTATTTATTTAATTTTGGTCCCTTACGTATAATACTTTGCTCCTTAAGTTACAAATATTTATATGATTTGGTCCCGAAAATAAAGACTAAAGTGTCAAATTTTGTAACATAAAAGATCAAAATATCTAATATTTATAAGTTAAGTGACCAAATTGAAATGGAATAAACTTAAAGGATCAAATTGTTTAACAGTTGTAATTTAAAGGATTAAAATGAAATGAAATAAATTTAAGTGATCAAATTAAAACCTAAAATTAACTTAAGAGACCAATGTTTTATTTGCGAGTTTGGAGGGAAAGGGAGAGAAAGACTAGAGAAAAAAAGGAAAGAACAAGTGGAAGAAATAGAGGAAAATGGGAGGGGAGGGCTTCGGGGGTTAACTTTTCTTCATAATATTAAACCCTCCTCATTTGAGGAACTAAAAATTGTATTGGAGGAGGGTTTTAGGGGGTTTTGAAGGGTTTATATGAATTTTCAAATTTAATCTATGTTGTTATATTATTTTTTAAATTAAAAATATAGTAATCATATGCATTAATTTATCATTTTCTAAAAAACTACCCTTTTAAAAAAATTGAAAGATTTCTCCATTTTCCCTCATATTTTCCACCCCTCAAAGCCTTCCCTTCCCCCTTCTCCAAACTCGGAAACAAAGCCCAAAAGTATAATTTAGCCTTTTGGTTTTTATTCAATCTTCTTGTTTTCTTCTCTTTTTATTCAAACTTGATATTGCTACTCTTAGATGTTTTATATTCTATTCTATTTTATACAATACCTATGTTCTATGTACCTCATGACAACCATTGAGCTAGCCTATACCAAAGGTTGGCATAATCTCTAGCATGAGGGTGATTCCAACTATTGATTTAAGTCTATTTCTATTGTTCTTAGTAGTTTATAAATGATCGACGTAATTGCTACTATTGTTTAGTTAGTTAGTGAACTCTCAATTTCTAGTTATTTCAAATGGTAGTTATTTGCAAACTGATTGTAACAGTTTTATTTCATTTTTCAGTTACATGTTAGAGCTTCCTCACTAATGTGATATGAGAAGATATTTCTTAACAAACTTTCTTCCACTTTTTTCGATCTTTATGATATTTCTTCTCCTCATCGATTCCTCCAATGGTTAACCATGATGGTACTTTATGCATTCTTCCGATCGTCATGGTATAATCCAAGCGTCACAACTTTCTCACCATTGATAATTTCAACTCTTAGCGTTGAGCAATCAAAATGGCGCTCGATGGCAAGAACAATATAGGTTTTGTTGATGGCTCTCTTATCTTCAATTCCATTTTTGGAAACAACATCGTTGTTTCATCTTCGCTATTAAATTCGATCTCCAATCAAATTTTCAGTTGGTACCATCTATGTTACAAATGTTGCTGCAATTAGGAACGAGTTTCACGATTGAAGAAGAACCTTCTCAATTTCACTCAAGGTTCGTCTATTGTAAGTGAATACTTCACTAAATTCTATTGTATTCATCATTACAACTGTGGTGGTGTTCAAACCAATGTTGATGATCATCTTCAAAGTGATACAATAGAATTTATCAACAGGTCTTTGAATCAGGTTTATGGTCAAATCTTGCACATTGATACATAAACATCTATCAATGTAGTTTTATCAATGATTTTATTAAGATGAAAAGCAATGAGAGATCATTCATACCTCAACTTCTAGTGAACCAATGTAGCTTTTGCTATTCAAAACACTGCAAATATCACCGAAAGGGTCATTATATATGCTCACATTGTGGTGTTCCTAAACACACAAAGGTGAAGTGCTTCAAAATCAATGTGTATCCCCCCCTCAATCTACAAGAAAAGTCAGAATTCAAGACCTTCTTCCCAAGCTAATCAAGTATGGTGTTCTTGACAGTCCAGTAAATACTCCAAATGCTTCTGTTATGTCTACTTAACATTGTCAACAACTGATTCAATTTTTGGTTGAATGTGTTACAGATCTACTATGCCTCATCATCGCAACAAGTTCGCACAAAGGTTACAAATTTCATGACTTAACCTCTAGATCTTTTCACCTCTCTAGACATGTCATTTTCCATGAAGACATTTTCCCTTTTTAATCCTTACCTCACTTAACTACACCTCAGGGTCTTCTCCAAAAATGTTGTTTTACCTAATCCAATTCTTGATCATCATCATATACCTCATATTGTCCCTAACATTGAACCTAATAGTGAATCTATTGTCATTGATCCATGCCATACAAACATCACATATGAACCCCTAACTCAAACACGTAGGAAGATCCTCTAGACCACATAAAGCCCATTCAAATTTACAAGACCATGTCTATCACACACCTTATCCAATTTAACATAACCTTACCTATGAAAAACTATCACAACCATACAAGGAATTTGTCCTTCAAGTGTCATCAAGACAATGATACCATACATTTTCCACCACCATCATTCAACATGGCTTCCATAAATCATCAATTTATCACTCCTTGTTCACCAAAGGTATAAACCCTTGTTTTGTTGCCCTGTAACTATATGTAGATGACATAGTGTAAGCAAGTTCAAATCCCACCTTGATTCAGCAAACTTCAGAGTTACTGCAGAGTCTGCTCTAGCTGTTAGGTGGTCTAGAATACTTCATTGTCGTTCATGCAACGGGTTCTGCGCTATGAGAGGTAATCAATCAATCACGAATTCATGACCATTCATACTGATCCATCCAAAGGGAAATTTTAATTTTCCACTGCGATTATCTGTTTTGTTTTTTTTACAATTTACCTTCACAAATCTCTTCCTTTCCCTATGGAGCATAACTCCAAATTTAATATGATGAAGATGGAGTTTTACTAGAAGATCCATCTCTGTACGTTTTTGTTTTTGGTAGATAGGTGAAATAGCAAAGCTATTATAAACTCACACACACAAGTGGAGGTACCGGGGTTCGAACCCTGGTCATGGCATCCGGCCTAACAATTTCAGCATTATGTACTTGTGACAACAAAAATTATAGGTCTTGTTTTTTTTAACATTTTTTTTTAGGCTTAATTGCAGTTTTAGCCCCCTAACTTTCCCAAAGTTGCGATTTTGGCCCCTAAGAAAAAAACTACAAAACAGCCCCCTAAGTTTTGCAACTGTAGTAGTTTTGGCCCCCAAGGCTGATATTGACTCGGTCTACGCTGACGTGGCACCCTAAGTGAGGTGGCACGTGTTATTTTTTATTTTTATTTTTGCCTTGGGGGGCCAAAACTGCTGCAGTTGCAAAACTTAAGGGGTTGTTTTGTAGTTTTTTTTTCTTAGGGGTCCAAAATCGCAACTTTAGGAAAGTTAGGGGGCTAAAACTGCAATTAAGGCCTTTTTTTTTATTAAATGATTCATTTATAGTATTTGTAGTTCCCTGTATCCTTTAACTTTTCAATCAATAACTAGGACATAATAAATCGCATTTTCAGACGAAAAGTTAATCAAATATGAATAACTGTAATTCATATATTTATCATAACAACTATAATTTTCCTTCATTCTAAAATTGAATCAATAGCAACAACATACAAGATCAGTATATCTACACATCCATTTTTCATTCCCTTTTCGGTTGAATAGGACCTCTTTAGAACAAAATAATGAATAAAGAATAAATAAATATTTACAAATAAAGCTTTTAATGAATAAAACTCATAACTTTTCTCGCAAGAAACATAAGTTTAGTTTCTTTTTTGAGAAAATTCTTGAACCACAATGCAGAAAGTTTCTCGTATCTTTTCAAACCATTCTTGTAATCTACAAAGGTCATTCCAAATCTCACAGAATAACCTGAGCACCATTCAAAGTTGTCGAACAAGGACCATATGTAATATCCTTGGACGTTTGCACCTTGCCTGTCATACATATTTAAAGGAAAATGGTTTAGAACATCGTTAAATTGAGTGGCGAAAAATAGAGAAACCTTTTAGAGATGTAAAAGACTACTTACTCAATTGCAGATCGAAGATAATATAGATGACGATAATGGTAATCAATCCGAAAAGTGTCCATGAGCGATTCTTGGACTGATAGTGTAGGATCATCGTACTCATTAATACCTATAAGTGAAGTATACATGTCAACTTCATACATCTTTGACTCAACAAGTTTAAAAATCACATATAAAGATGTAAAATACTACATTTAAGCAAACTAAATATGATATATGGTTATATGTTATTACCATTTTCAGTTATGTAAATCAAGGGGTTATTGTACTTTTCCTTGGTGTATAACAAAAGGTCACGAATTCCTCTTGGATAAACATACAACCAATCAGAAGCAATCTGCATAATTATTGAAGCACATTAGTTTTATATTTTAGAAATGAATCAAACCGGCAAGATCGTTAGAAGAAAGGTCGATATGACGTACCTTAATACCTATAGGTTTCCCATTTCGCTCAACTGCAATTAACCACAAATAGAAAAGATATGCTATTGTCAAAATCTTTAAATTCAATGTATATAAATAGTAAGAGAACTCATAGAATGGTAGAAATTAGTTTCTTACATGCAGGATTAACCAAAGAATCTGTCAAGTAGCTAGGTTTAGCATTGCTTAGAAGTGGTGCATCAGAAGCATATGTTGAAGAATAATAGTTCAAACCAATAAAATCAAATGAACCAATGAGTAACCTAGCTTGTTTTGTAGTGAATTTTGGTAATCTTGCTCCAACAAGGGATCTCATGCTTTTTGGATAATCTCCTGATGTTAGTGGATCCATAAACCTGAAATCAATCAACTTTTGATTAAACATTTTGTCCACAAATTCATTTAACCATATCACAAAAAATATATGAACTAGAAATGTTTATAAACCTTAGAAAACCAATGATAACAAAACCCTAATGTTAATCCATATTTTCATGTAAACCACATCCAAGATTTTTTGGTTTATAAAATCAAAATATGTATTTACATTTTGAAAATAAATCAAAAAAGAGTGATGGGAAGAGAAGCTCTTACCATCCATACATGAAATCAACAGCTCTTTCAGCGGCTTTATGGTCGGATTTGGAATCTGAGAGTGGCAGGTACCAGTTAGCTACCAAGGTTATCCCTATCACACCCTTTTGAGATTCCTGCACATGTAACATATAAATACTTTAGTTTTTCGTTACCGTTTAATGTCTTTAAATAGAAATATAAATAAACCGTTATCGATAAATCATCTACTAATTGATACTTTATATGGCAAAAGTCTAACAATTGTTTGAGCTATAAGATTCTCAAAAAAGTAACAAACCTGATACTTTGTCTTGTACACATTGACGGCTTCGGCATGAGCTAGAAGTTGGTAGTGTGTGACTATATAGGGCTCAATCGCAGAATCACCACCGGTACAATTTGGATTCAACCAACTAGAACAACGACCTGGTGCCATTCGTCCATTTGCATAGCCATTTTGACTGTAACTCCATGGTTCATTCAAAGTAACCCAATATTTCACCCTATCACCAAACTCCTTAAAGCAAAGTTCTGCATAGTCTTGGAAATCTTTTCTGAAAAATGGTAACAAAAATTACAATCATATCTTGATATATATTTTATTTTCTAAGAAAACATTAAGTTATATTGTTTTGGAAACTCACACTATGAGAGGGCTTAAGAAGCCACCATACTCATCTTCCAAAGCTTGTGGAAGATCCCAATGAAAAAGTGTCACCAATGGTTTTATACCTAAAATTATTGACAATTTATTATGATCATCAACAACAAAATATAGGGTAATATAGTCAAATTAAAATAAACATTGAATTTCAAGATCTTACCATTAGCCAATAATTCATTGATGAAATTGTTGTAATAGATGATTCCTTCTTGATTTATGCCACCACTAAGCTTTCCTTCTATTATGGATAAATAGTTAAAAAATTGAAATTGTTAATTAAATTAAAATTTTCAATAAGATGAAAATTAGTGAAGAATAGTAATTTATCAACATGAAACTTACTTGGCAATATTCTAGACCAGGATAAGGAGAATCTGTATGAATCCAAGTTCATATCCTTTATGATCCTAACATCTTCCTATAATATATATGAACAACAATATATTAATTATTTTATTTCACCAAAGTCAAAATTAGTTTATTTAAGTTTTGTTCATTACTTTTGCTTTAAAACTTTACACTCCATAATTAAAATAGAAAGAATAGCTTTAGATATAAGTATAAGTACTTTTTTCATCCCATAATTTATTATTCAATTACTTAAATTTTAGATTCAACTTTTTTTTAGTAAGAAAACACAAATATATACTTTTTTTTTGTTACAAAAACACAAATATAAATATATACTTTGAAGCTAGTTTACCTTGTAGTTGTGATATGAATCAATGGCCACATCTGCATTGCTTCTATCTTTGATCTTTTCTGCATGTCAATTAAAGTTGCACAAATTGTAAATTATTATGCTTATGAAAATATCAAATTGAAAATTGTAAATCTTTAGTAATAAGAAAAATAGATAAATTGTAAATTTTATATATTTACCTGGATATTTATGGGTGAAAGTATCCCATATACTTGGTGTTCTACCACCTTCATTTGCTGCACCTTCAAACTAATTATAAATAAATTACATTCATGTCAGAAACACACAATATATAATCAAGATTATGTTTATATAATATGTAATTTTTTTTTGTAAGAAATTCTTTAATTTTAGTTTCTAAGTTTGTTATATTAGAACTCATTTTAAATCAAAATTGGAGTAATTAATTACCTGGTATGAGGAGGATCCTGCTCCAAATATAAATCCTTTAGGGAAACTGTTTCTATTCAATGAAGCAACATCAAGAAGTGGCTCAACTTCAATAGTTTCTATGCAATTGACAATAGATTTGCTAAGCACAATTGCAAAAGCAATTAGGTAGAGAAGGTAATTGAATTCCATATCTGATTAATTTGCTTAATTTGTTTAAGTTAATTTTTTGGTGTATGAATTGTTGTTGATTTATGCTTAATTCTTCTGTGTTTTGGAGCAAACACACGTGTGGTTTCTTATATAGGGAAGTAGTCAGCTAGTGAGCTTAAAATATTGTATGTGGTCAAAGTGGATAAAACAGTATTATAAAGTGCTCACTTTTGATTATTGACTAGTCCTAACTCCTGAGTGGAAAACAAATAAGGCGGCTATATTTTTTTAATTGGTCAAATATAAAAATCAGCATTTTTTGTTTGTCTTTTTTTAACAAACAAAAGATATCGATTCATTCGACTTAGTAGAGTATATCAAATTTGTTCAAAATGCAACTCATATATTCAACATAACTAAAAATATAAGAGATTAACCTGCAAACAATCACAACGTCTAAGTTAATAATATACTTCTTTGTAATAAGTGGTTTTTACATAAATCAAGTTTTTACTTTATGATTTTGTGATTTTGTCGTCTGAATGTGTCGTTTAATTGTTTGTCGTCTTGTACAACGTTGTTTGATTTATTATCATATTGTATTGTTTGTTAGATTTCTATTGAAAGATCGACTTCAATTAATTACAAATTCAATTAGCAGTTTCGGTGTCAACATACGCTTCTTAAGACATGGATATTCCAACCACTTTAATTTTTGTTGTTGTTGTTTCTTGTTTGTATTTACTTTATAAATTAATTTTTCAGTTTAATATAACTTTTAATGAAACCAAGAACTTCTTTATTTAAACCAAGCCTCTTGACCCAATAATAGTAATATAATCAACCCTTGATAAGTCGACCTAATAATTAGATTTTCCCAGCAACAACTACGCACCACAACAACTATTTAGTCTTCGTTAAAAGATTTAGAATACAAAGAATCTTAGATTCAAAGAAAGTCTTGGTGATATTTGCTTAATGATAATGTATTAGTCATAATAACTTCAAATTGCAAAAGTATATTACTCCCTCTATCCCAAAATAAATGACATTTTTTATTATGTGCACTGTTCGCAAAACATGTTTTAACCATATTTTTTTACTATTATATAAAGACAAATGATAACATATAAGAAGTTGGATTCGTCTCGATGAATATTTTCAGAATATGAAATTTTTTGAATTTTTGTTAATACATAATTAAAGATATTTAACATAAAAAATGTCATTGACATGTGTGAAACAGTCAATTATATATTTTGGGACAGATGTAGTAGTATTAGTCAAAAAAAGAGTTGATAACAAGAGAAATACTAGAAACACTCACTTTCTCGCTTTAATTAACAAATATGTTCTCAAACCAAACATGTCTTCAGACTTTGGTTTATAACTGATCAAGCATTCAACATCTATTCTTACCAACTATGAATCACGGACAAAACATCAGCCATGACATGGACAACGACACATCGACAATGATAATAATCTGAGAAAATGACATAATTTAATGTAATCACATGTGTCAATGTCATGTCATTGTCACATGACAGACACTGAGACACATCTTTGATCAGAAGTGTCGGGTGCTACAAAGTTACCAACCTTTTCTTATCAAACTTTGTTGTCTTGCTTTAACCAGTGTATGCAGATCTAACCATTTTATACTTGGTAGCTGTTTTCTGTTCCCAAAGGCAAACCATGCAAGTTTTCAACATTCACCGGACAATACCACATTCAAATCTCTTTTTCAGTCTTTCATGTTCTTTCTTACACAGTTAAACTTGATATCATATTTACTGTTAACTGATACAAGGCTAGGAGCACAAAAAAAATTATACCACATTCAAGTTTTCAACATTCACTGGACAATACCACATTCAAATCTCTTTCAGTCTTTCATGTTCTTTCTTACACAGTTAAATTTGATTTCATATTTACCGCTAACTGATACAAGGCTAGGAGCGCAAAAAAGATTAATATGAAACAAAAACGTGTACCATTCCACTCAGACCTATCAGTTTTATCAAGATACGACCATCCATTTTATCACGCTGCATATCACATAACTGTATACCTACACAATAACAACTGAAAAAAATGAGCATTAGCAAGGCAATTTGATCACCCCAAAAAAACAAAGCAATGTGATTTGTTGCGCTACCATGTAGGATCTCTCACCTGCATTTTGTAGGACACTTTAAAAGTTACAGTTTTTACATGTTACTATTTTCTATTTTGATATTCTGTTATAAGTATTTCCATGTAAATTTGGTCACAAGTTTTGTTAAATATTTGCACAAAAGTAATTGTCTATGCCTAAATACTTGTAATTTCTACATGCACATTTGCCTTACCCAAATGAATGGAATTGAATGAAATATGTTAGTTTTTTTTGCTGAAACGTTAAAAGTCTTTGACAAGTTACTCACTTGTGTAAAAAAAAAGTTGTTAGCATAATGGATGATCAAATTTATTTAAAAAATGGTTCCATGTGTAAAATATTGAAATATACTAACTATGTGGATGACACATTGCCTATTTTAGTACAAAGAAAGAATGAGTTCGATCATCACAACTTACCTATAGGAATTAATATTTGATTTTCCAAAGCAAAGAAGAATTCTCGGCATCGACAGCATACTTCAGTTCAGGTGACACGTTTCCAGAAATTCTATGTGACAGCAACTTCGATTTCAAAACTGGCAGCAAATTCTTATGACGTGATTCCTTTCTCTTTAGCACTTGTACAAAAGCATGAAATCCAAGCCATTCAACCTCTCCCTTCTTCAACTTCAAAATTGGCCAGATACTAGAATTCAGACGCATTGAATGCATCCTCCTCTTTATCAGCAGGTGCATGTATCTGATAGTTGACCATGAAAGAAAACATAACTGGCTTAAGTATAGTATTGCCTATTGGTTCAATAAGATAAGTAAATCAAATGAATTGAGAAACTAAAGTGGTAATACCAATTGATCAGTATGATATGACATCCATACCTCAAGGATTTCACAATAATATCTGAACAGTATCGTTTGTGAAGTTTGCAAACAAATGATAGGTGGCAGATGTAACAATGAAACTTCATTGCACATATCAAAAACATTTGATAAATATTTAATCTGACAACTGCTGCTGAATTGAGATTTGAATCGAAGAATAAAGGATGACATTTAGGTCTTAGAAAGAAACGCATCTTCTCCTTCAGACGAGTGCCTGGTTTTCCTTGCCAGCAAACAGTAAGTGTCGAGCTTAAATGGTTATTCAAGTACCTGTTTGGAATGTAGAATTAGTTATTCCAAGAAAAATAACCCAAATAAAACCACAATATGAATAATACTTAACAATAAAAAGCTTTCAACAATGCTTGTTCAAAAAAAATAAAAAAAACTTTCAGCAATAACAACCAAATACTCTTCCGACTAAGTGAAATTGACTATATGGATCAAGCCATGTTAGAGTGCCCTGTTAAATTAATCCTATTCCGTATTTGAAACTAATAAAACCCTCCCCCCAGGTCCTATTCCTGACAATAACATATCAACAGGATATCAATTACGGATAAATCATGCACAACAAGCCACAGCATGTAAGTTTTTCCTAAAATAAGTTCTCACAAAGCATTCTTCCATCTGAAAAGCCCTTACAAGAAACTTAGGGATCAAAACTTAAGATTTCAGTTTAACATACGTAGAATGCTTTTTTTTAACCAGGAGTTAACAAATAGAGATAAAACAGCATAATATGCTTAATAGAGATATTTTACTAGATCAGTTAAACAATTACATCAATCCCATGTTCAAAATTGAACGCAGAAAATCTATGAAATTTATAGAAGGTAGATATTTTCATAATAAAACAGTGAAAATCTTACGAAAAGCTTAAAACGCCGCAGTCAATGATTGATGGTCATAAATAGTAGAAGAGTATAAATGTATGAAACATGCTTGTAACAAGTATACACATATAGCCATAATATCAATCAGAAAGCTTTCAATAGAGATTTACTTTGTGTAATCAGCCTGAATTTCCATAGTGGTACAATTGATAAGAAGACCGCTCCATTGAACAAATGAAGTAGCACTGTCTTTGCCCACATAAACTCTGTTCAATGAGGAAGCTGGTGTCTGTTCTACATCAAAGTTTGCACCAAACTTTTTCTCATTCATGTAGCAGTTGTAACCACGAAATCCTCTTTTCAATCTGGAGAAAAAGCTGGCAGCCTGCTTCTTTGAGTTTGATATAAAAAAGAAGTCATCAATAAATCGCATTAGCAGGTAACATGGTGACAAGTCACCACTGTTGCTTTCGACAGAATTATTCTCCTTGCAACTGCCAGATTCAAGTGTTTTTTTAAAGAATGGAAATATCACATGCCTCTCCAAATGCCCGTAATATAAGGAGCAAAGCAAAGATGACAAAATCCCTCCCTGGGAAATACCAACACCTTGTAAGAAAAATTTTCCATCGAATTGCAACACATTGTGCTTCACATGCTCTCTTAGATATGAAAATAGCAATTTCTTTTTCACATTCTTCTGCCACTCCTGCGATATAATAAAAAAGGTAAACATAAGCATAGAATAGGAGCTTTTTCCATAAAACTCTATTGTCCGATAGAATTAATTAAATATATTCTTCAAAAGTAAAGAAACAATATGTTAACACTTGAGCAATTTGGAATATATTTTAAATCCATGGATCAAAGGGAGGAAGATCATAGAGGAAAGATAGAGATTATTTTCATACTCATGGGGTTGCATATTGGTCAACAATAGCAAATGGATTGAAAAGATTCTGAAAATGAATACCTTATAAAAAAAACATTGCTCTCTCTATATATAGAGTTTACAGATGATTCACTACCTAACTACTTACTAACTACCACTAACTCACCTAAGGAAGTCGTTACTAACTTTTCTAACCAATTAAATAATTTTATATTTCTTTTAAATACAGGATAATCCAGTACTAAAACCATCATTATAAACCTTCTTCAAGAGATTGGTGATTAACTCCTTGATTTGTTGATGGTTTCAAAGATGGCGAATGGACATGCAAGAGCATAAGAAAATTTCTCCTGTGATTTTGTTGTTCCTTGAACATACACTTCTAGATCCAACAACAGCCATGGTGGAACAATTATTGTCTCTTCCTCAATGCCGAAGAGATCTTCAATATCCAAAGCATGATCGTTATCATTTTCCGTAGTTTCTTCGTCATCACTATTTGAAGTGGAAACATCAGCAGTAGCTTCACGTATCACTCTAATATTATGTAACGAGGATGAAGATTCTTCAGAGGATGACCATCCCTATTGGGGGATTGAAAAACTTCCTACCCTAATTACAAGGTACCTAGAGTTGTAGTTTATACATTTGGATTGATTATGAACTTGTGTGATTTTATGATGAGCTTATGCTGAGTTGTGTGTTATGCATTGGATCATGACTTGTGAAGTTATGATTATGAATATTCTATATCTCTACTATCTTTTATGTTTTATGCATATATTTATATAAAAGTATAGGTTTGCTTTTTCGTAGGATTTTTTATCCATGTTACAATTACAAAGTTACAATCTTTCGCCCCTCCACTTGGTCCTACATAAGATCTCAAAAGTTGACAACATTGATTTGAATCATGTTTGATTAGGGACCACATAATCTTGCATAAAATTGTATCAAACTCAAAGAAAACCTCCGGTCTAAAAGAAGTGTAATTTTAATGTTATTGTCAGCTTAAGTATGGGTGAACAAAGGGCGTAATCATAAGAAAATTCAATTGAGATGCATGTCAGATACCCACTCAATAGTAAAGAAAAGTTTCAAAATATTTATGTATAATATGTAGAGGGAATAAGTACAAGACATTTAAATTTGAGTTTTGTGTTATGTATTGGATTATGACTTATGATCATGAGATACAACAAATCAGAATAGATGATAACAAAATATGCAAATAAACTGACCCAGATAACTTTCTCATGCGCCTATTAAGAAAAATGAAAAATTATACCCGATTAACAAAGACAGCATGCCGGGATGGAGCAAATGATCTGAACTGTGTATGGCCAGTGTTGCTCGTTTCATCCAGCATAGTAAATTGCTTTTGAACCCACAAAGAGTTCTTTGTGCAAATAACTTGATCACACTGTTTAAGAAAATATTCATTTTTCCAAAGAACTTCTTTCATTATGTCAAGCAGCTTCTCTTGATCAACAGAATCAAATGCTTTCAGAACATCAGACGTGACAATGAATAAGGAAGACATAGGTGTCAATCCCTTCTTCTGGCTAACCAAAAATGGGCAGAGTCTTTTATAAACATCATTGTAATCAAATACTGAAGAACCTAGTCTCTGAGGCTCCTTGAACTGAATTCCTTTCAGAATAGTATGCGCATCATGAAGAACGTCGTTTACAGATTGGTACTTTCCAAACATTATTTTCTGGTGTTTTTCTTTCCTTTGAGTTTTGCAGTATCGAACTCCCATAGTGGACTCAACCAATGGCAATCTTGAAGAACCTTTAAGATTCGCCACCAACCTTACTCCATTTTCTTTAGGTTGAACTCTGAGCTTTGAAAATCCAAATGGTCTACCTCTAAGAATATTACGCAAGGCCATATCATCCAACTGACTATATCTCGAGTCTTTGAGGCAAGCAATAGTGCTTTTAGTCAACTTCTCCCAAACAGGTTTCTTATAATAGTAAATATCTTGTTTTCCTTGCTGACTTTCAGTAACATAGAAGTTTGCTTGCACCAAAGGCACAACCAGAAATGAATAATACCAGAAGATCCACTTCTCCAGAAGCTTACGTTTGACACCATTTACATCATTGTTCCAATTTCTGAATTCTTTATGAAGGACTTCATCATGTCCTTCTAAATACTTCAGAATCCAAGCATTTTGACTACTCAAGAAATATTTATTCGATAGGAATGGAAACCTTGATGTTTTCAGCTCATGCAAACATAGCTTTAAAGGGAATTTTTCAAATTTCCGTAACTGTATGAACCTGGAAATATTTCTTCTCATTATTCTCCAATTAGAAGGAGTACCTAGTAGTTCAGAAGGAAGTAAACTTCTAGAAACAGCCCAAATGAAAGATACTACTTGACTTTTTGAGCAACATGACTCAACTGCCTCACGCTGTGAATGTTGGGTGTCTAATACATTGCACTGCAATAAAAAAAATCTGATAAGTACTACATATTCGATTGATAATGAAAAAATAAATATATGTAGTACAAACAAGGTAAAAAAATTCTTGTAACCTCAATGACTTGGTAAAACTACTTGACCAAGCCAAAATGCTATAACTTTAGGAGAAAAAAAATTACCTCAAGTCTGGAGTTATTACTTTCATCTGTATGTTGATCCAATGATGAAACAACACAGTGCTTATCCAAGAACTTTGCAGGCTGGCAACACCGTGCCCTACGAATGACATTCTTAAACCATTTAACAAGAGAGTGGTACCTACAAAAAAGCATTGCAAATATTAACATTTAGAAGAGTATGAGCCTAATCATTGAATTTGAATATTAACACTAAAAATGGATTATGGTATTGCTTAGCATATTGTGCTTAATCATAAATTCAACTAATATGAATATGAACAATTTTGATCTGTTTCTTAATTCCTCCACCACTTTCTACATCCTTTCAATACCCATTTCATTCTATGTACAAGGAACCATATCCAAGATTATTTATCAAAACTTATGTGTTCAAAGACAGATATTAATGTGATAAATCTGGGGCTAGATCTTCAATTTGCATGTTGATCAAGTAATGGAACAAAGTGCTCATCCGAGAGCTTTGCATCCCAGCAACACTTTGTCCTACAAATGAGATACTTAAACCACTTCACAAGAGACGATACCTACAAACCATTGAATTATTACAATTTCAAAGAAATACGAGCTTCTTTATTGAATTCGGATGCTAATCCTTGTAAAAAGCTTATTATCTGGCTGATGATATTGAAATTTATTTGTTGAGCTTTATCATTATAATTCATCAAATCAACTATAAGAATTTGAATGATTTTTATTTTTTATTTTTTTTAGTTCTTCACCTTCCCTACATCAAGTCAATAAGATTTCATTTTATGCACAAGGAAGCATATCAAGGCATTATTCACATAAATTTATACGTTCAAGGAAATAGTGTGCCATAAGCTTTTTCTTTTTTTCATTTCTTCCTTGGTCAGCATATCATTCACGAATTAAAGTAAACATCAATCAAGAAACCATCTAAATCCTCACTGCATAGCAACCTTTGGAACAAAGAATATCCAACTTCCAGGTTCTAGGCACTTCTTTTCCATGAACTCATACTAAGACCCCTCTAACACACAACACAGGAAAAAGATTAAGGTCGATGAATCTTCTAACAATCTTAGAAATGTTATAAATCAGTCTTGCAGCATCACAAAATCCAAACTGAAAGAGCGAAATGAACTGGGGATTTTGTACAAAGTATTTAACATTTTGTAGAATGCTCTGTAATCTAAAGGGCCTGCCTGAACTTACAGGCATGCAGAGTCAATGAGACACGAGCCACTGATGTGGGAACATGGCAATGGCTGAGCACTGGCATTTACATCTGAGAAGCCAAAAATATTGCCAATGAGCAATTTCGAACTAGCCAAATTTGGTTTTAAGGAATGTAAAATATCTGAAGATAATCTGTGAAGGAACATGAACTGCGGAAAGTGATTCTGAAAGAACTCCCATACCAATTTGCTCCCTTGTAAAAATAATCAAAGATGGGAATGATTAAAAAAATATCATTTCAGGGCGGGCATGTACACCATGTTAGATTCAAAACTCATTGGTGGAGGATACGTTTCTTCGGAAGAACTGAGAGTGAAGACTCCAGATTATAAAAGATGTATTTCCTATTGATATCAGTCCACTTAGGAATAGTTGGAAGAGAATGTAAGATCAAACAGCAAGAACATTTCCGCAACATCTGCAGCTAAACAACATATAAAGATGTAATAACACGACATAAAATGATATCTGCAAGACAATTTATGCACTATATCAAAATGAAAATTACAATTGATGAAGATTGAAAAGAATCCCACATCACTATCTTGCATTTCAATACTAATTAACTTTGGGTAACGTGACCTATAATCAACATCTCACTATTCCCACTCCCTTTATTATAAACACATTTCATAACTAAAATATGTATATAAAAAAAGAGAAATTTTTCTACTATTAAGTAATCAGAACTTTACGACGATAATAATGTTTATCAAATAGCTTTATCCAGACAGTCTAGTTTTCCTTGCTTTTTTGTGAGCTTTGCTCATGGGATATTAAAAGGCATTTCTAGGAAAAGCTTGCAAAAGGATTGAGTAGATATTTTGGGTACACACATTTTTCTTTTTCCCATTTCTGATTGTTGTAAGTCTACAAAGATCGTACGCTAACTTTATTTCCTTTTCTATCGGGATAGATTTTCTTTTTATAAAAACAAACGAAAATGCAGCAAAAAAGCATATAATTCCTACCTGAATTTCAAGACAAAATTTGGTAAGTGACTTTCACAAAATTTCACAGAAACAATTTGTCACCTTATCATGACAGCTTAAGCTGGTGTTGTCGTGTTGTAAATTAGCATGCAAGACATCTGTATTAGTAGGAAGCAAATTGCATTGCGTATTAAGATTATCTTCAACGGTTGATTGCTTCTGCTTTTTTCCTCTAAGCCTCTTCCAACGACAAGGCCTAGATCGCTTTCTAGGTTTAGTTGTAATACAGTTCAAGTCTGGTTTCCCTTCTAACTTTGCCTTCCTTGTAACAGTCACAGTTCTTGTAGACATAGGAGTTTCAGAAACACTGACATCATAATTCCTGCTCCCATGATGCCTACTCAGTTGCATTGATGACTTATCGGTCAAACCTACATTACTTCCAAAGCCAACAAGACCATCAGTATGGCAAGAAATATGGCGCTTTAGTTTTTGTACGGTTGTGTCATCAGTATCCGCAGATCTTTTTCTCTTTTGTGCTCCTGTTGCAAACATAACCCCATATATCAACATTATACCGGTAATCAAAAGGCAAAACGATATTCTAGTATGTAATGTTGCTCAAACACTCATGACATTAGAAAAGAAGACAAACGTTTAACAGAGAAATAAAACAAGGGTCACCAATTCACAAATTTATTAAGTTACTGGTATTTATTTTTAAATTGTACCAGTTAATGATATCTGGTAATTTAAAATGAAATTTCTAAAAGAATACCGACTGGACATGTAATTTCAATTGGTGATTACAGTAGTAATTAAGAGTTTAGCAGTATAGCTAATGAGTATGAATATAGAACTAGAAGTCCATATGTTTAAAAACAAAAACATTACAGCTTAGAGAAACTAGAGGAATTTAAATATGCCAAATGCATATCTTTTCTGGCAATAAGAAAAACCATATTCAGATAGAAAGTGCTTAATGCTATAGTTAATGTTTACTGAGATCACAGTATGATTAATAAATGGTTCTTATTACCGCTAAGTGAAGGCTGCTGATTGTCAAACTTTGATGAACATTTCTCTAACATATCAAAGCATAGACGACTGATTGGAGGACCTGCCACCTGGTAGTGTTTTCCATGGGGAGTGGGCAAGAATATTGATGTATTCTTTAGTAGGTAAACCATTAAATCATCTCCAACCTGCATGGATACAATTATAAGTTTTTACCTAAATTTGATTAGAAAAAGAATGAAAAAAATAACATCATATGTCTAAAAATATCTTCATAGAATTACATACCCTGCTCAAAAGAAGACACCACGATGGACAGGATAAAAGCTCCACATTAGGTCTTGAACATTTACTCTGCATATTGATAGCAAGCCAGTAGTTAAGAGAGTCTCTGTTAGGAAGGAAAGGGGAGTGGCTAACTCAATGCAACTGAATGAGTGATTTAGTTGGTAGCTATTAGTAGTTAGTTAGGCCGCAGATATATAAGAACCAGCTGGCTGACAGAAAAACTATTTTTTGGGAATCAGAAAGTTTAGCGTGGACAGGCCAGGACTCTTGAATTCCCTGGGCTGTAAAAAAATATCATCGCCTAGGAATTGGTAGCACTGAAAAGAATCACTTTTTAGTGTTGTCAAATAGTAGCTATAACAACGATATATCGCGATAGCATAGCAGAATTTAAACAAATTGCTATTATTCCTCAATACACAATTTGTACAAAGTGTTGTCACGTAGCATAATTTCAGGAAACGCTGTTTTATCACTTTTATGAAATCCGCAATTGACAACACTGATTTTCCTCTACTCTGCTTTACAGATGTTTCGCCTTCAATCTGGTGAACCAATTCAATCAAAGATGAACAAAATTATTTATTGTGATTGTGAAATTAACAAAAGTAAAACAAGTAACCAAAATACATCACACATTAGCCTTCATTAAAAAAAAAATTATAAGTCCTCAAAAACATTTCACATTTTGATCAGCAATGCACTACAAGGAACCTTCAATTTCCGAGTTGTATCATGTCAACAATCAACAGTTAAATAAAAGTCAGGGAAGAGAACTATCAGAAGATAGAAAGATATCCTGTAATAACATCTTGATGAACATATTATAGTACCAGTATCTTATACTTCCTCTAATAATACTGATGATAATGAACCATGGAATATCTGCTGATTGTATTGTATCATATAGTAAGGAGAAGGTGGGGATTACATTGTTACATGCATGGCCTTCAGTTCTTAAATGACAGGCAAACAAAAACCATTCAAAAGTATGCAGGCTTATGGTATGTATCAGCACAAAACCGACCCGCTCTTGATTTATAACCACAGTTGAAATTTTCAGGACAAACAACTCGGCAACTAATAAAACATATCAATCTGGGAAGAACCAAATTAAAACTGAAAAGTCACTGCATTATAACCTCTTGAAATATTTAATCCAACTTCAAGAATACACTCATAATGGGAAAAAAAACAGGAACTGAAACAAACTACAAAACTAAATAAAAGCTAAAGATGAGAAGAAATTTCTCACCTTATCATAACCAGAGCACATGACATTGGCGGAGACTGGGCCCACTTCACACATCAGTTCAACAATGCTATTCACAATCTGAAATCAAAAACAAAAATTCTTAAAACATCCACTCCAGCTTCCAGACTTCAATTTAAAAAAACCAATCCCCAATGTCTTCCGGTAAAAATTTGAAAAAATGAATTATTGAACGTAATCACATGTGTGAGTAAGTATCATGTCAGTGATGTGTCAGGACACCAGATCTAAGAATTTGTGTGGTTGGGTCTAACTTAACCACAAAACACCGGTTTGTGAGGTGAATATTGCCCCCACTTATAAACACATGCTCATACCATCTCTCACTCAACGTGGTAGTGTGGTACACTTTAACAACAGACACGCCTTTCATCAGAAGTGTCAGTGCTACAAATAGACATAACTTATAAAATAAACTATACAAAAGAAACAAGCCTATTAAAACACTAACAAGCTTCAATCAATATAAACGCTGAATCTAAGGATCTGTTTGATAAAAACGTGTTTTGAGTTTATAGCTTATGTCTTAAAAGCTCATTTGACTAAAAAAAACCTGTTTGGTAACTCTCACATTCTGACGCGCTTATAACTTATTTTTACTAGCTTATAGCGTCTTTGATAAGCTAATTTAAGCAGCTTATATCCTATAATTATTTATCTCAAATTTACAAATATTAATTCAATATATAATTTTTACGTCATTTCATATTTATAAGCTGTGTTCAACGACAAATTTCACAAAACACTATAAATTCAATCAGCTAGCTTATCTGCTATCAGCTATAAGCTATATTAGCTATTCGCTATTTTTTACCACTCAGAGCCTAAGAGTTAAAAAAAAGAAACATATAAAATAAAAAGCACTTAAATTTTTATATAACCTGATATTGGGAGCAATGTGAGTACGGAATGAAAAACCAAATAGGATTCACATTTTCCTTGACAACAACATAACAATTCTCAAGCAATTTCCTATAATCAACGGGATCATTCGGTCTGACGAGAAAAGACTTCGCGTCGGAGCAACAACCAAGACAAATCTGCCCGTTACAGCAACAAAGATCAGGAGAAGGATGTGGAGATGGAAGCAAGGAAAGGATTGTTTCTGTTAGGGTTCTTGCTCTGTTTCGGAAGAGACGCCATAGTACTCCTGGAATGGGTTGTTTACGTTTTCGAGGCATTTTCCCGCGGAAGTTGAAGATGAAAGGGTTTTGAAAATTGAAAATGGAAATGTGTGGTTGGAATGGGTTTTATAGAGTGGTGAATGATGGAGGGTGTTTTTGTCTTTGTAGCTTTGGTTGAAAAAGGTTATGGTTTATTGGAAAAGAAATTAAAGTTACAATGGTGAACAATTTGACTCATCTCCTCAAAATCATCATCAAATAAACATTAAAAAAAATAAAAAATAAGGTATTCGGCGGAACACCTTCATGCTCTCTCCAATCCATTTCAAATTATACGACGTTTTGGACATTTCACAAGTATTTAGAAATGTAATTAATTATCTATGAAAAAATATTATGAGTTGTTTTACAGAACTGTACTTAATAAATTGTATGAGAAGAGTAATCAATAATTAATGGTATAATTGTTTGCCTGTGATCGAACTAGTTCTGATTATTACAAGCGAGATCGAACCAGAAATCTCAAGACCGTTGTGCAAAGGTTTTTTTTTTATAGGAAAAGGTTTTGATAAAAGGCCACAAAATGCACTCAAGTTGCTTAGAGGGTAGGTCGAGTTTGAATAAAAAGGCATTGTCTCTCGACAGGTTTGAGTTTGCAAGTAAAAACTTAAAATAAAGTAAGATAAAAGTAAGTTTACGCACGTAAACTCAAGGAAAAGGTAAATTGCATTGCATTAAAATAAAAGGGGTGGTCTACAAATCAGTTTACATACATTATATATAACTCGTTTCCCTAGACGCCGGTAGTTTGAGTGTTGTAGAATTTTGTATATGATTTGCGACCCACTTTCCGGCTTGGAAACTACTATTTATACTAAAAAACTAGATGGCGAACCACTAAGCCCATGATCAACACTATCTCCATCTTGGACAACTACTTGTCCCACATTTTCCACTAAAAGGAAACTATCTCTTTGCTTGAAATCGTGTTTCCCGCCTTTTACTTGTCTTCGACGCGAAACATCCTTTCAGCCTTGCTTTGTCGAGATTCTGACCACACGCTCGAGGCTTGATGCTTTGTCGAAGCTATTCAATTTGTATGCGAAAGCTCTTCGATTCTGCAAAGTTAAAGGTCAAACAAATGTCGACCATATTAAATGAGCCTGTCAAATTTACAGACTAACAATAATAAAAATTAAAAAGAGTAACTTTAATGTTCATTGGTATTGTAAAGCAACTTATAATTTGGACCAATTTTTTTTCAAAACAACTTATAATTTAAGACAGAATGAGTAATATTCAAGGACTCTATCTCTCTTCAAATGACCATGTCCATCAAATGGAGAGAATCTCACCTCTTTATTAATGTGATCCATATTAAAATTTCTCTAAAAAATAATATGACTGTTTTATTTCTCAGTAAGGAGGTAAGACCATCTACGATAAGGTCCTTCTCTTGTCAAATAAGTTGATGTCTATAGAGGTGAGTGTAACCACTTCTATTATTTTTTGGTTTCATGTGCACAATTAATTTTAAAAGTAATTTTCTCCTTTCAATTGCTATATTATTTTAATATAAAAACTAATTAAAAGAAGGGTTAATTAAGTAAATGGTCCCTATAAATATTCAGAATTTTATTTTTAGTCCCTACAAAATAAAATCACATTTTCTAGTCCTATAAAATTTTCCATCAACATTTTTAGTCCTACAAAAAATTTCCATAAGCTTTTTTAGTCCCTGTCAAAAAATTTCATCAACATTTTTGGTCTCTAAAATGCTTAAGGAAAATGTCACATAGACTAAAAAGTGTGATTTTATTTTATACAGACTAAAAACAAAACTGTGAATATTTATAGGGACTAAAAATTTAATTAACCCTTAAAACAAAGCAAGGAATTCTATCAAACAGGACAAATTAATTTGTCATGTTTGAGAGATAAACAAGGCATTACAGAGAATCGGCAGCGGCCTGTTTGCTAGAATTCCTTGCTTTGTTTTGTCCTTCTTTTATGTAAGTATCATTGACAAGGTTATAAAAAATGGGACATTACCGAAAAAATGGCCGTTGCAAAATGGTATCGGCAGCAGCCGTTACCATTTTTGCCCCTTTTAACGCCGAGAAAAAATTCACAGAGAAATTGCCGTTACAGAACGACGTTACGGATGCAAACGCCATTACGGCTGCGAAACGCCGTTACGACAAAAAAAAATAGAAATTTAAAATTGCTTGTAGTTGTTTCATCTTTCAATATTCCAAATCTCCTCAAGGTAATTTAAAATTGACTCTCAATCTCCTAATTTAGGTAGCGAAAAACTATATGCGATTTGAGAAGGAACGAAAAATAAAAAAAATTGGGGTTTTGATTGTGTTGTGACTCTATTAATGGGAAAGAAAAACAGAGAATAAATGAACATTGATAGATAGAGTTAGAGAGTGAGTGAGTGGGTGACCTTCTTTTTGTTGTTGTGTGTTGCGTTTTTTTACCGTTTGTGACTCTGTTGTTTATTGTTTGTTGCGTTTGTTTTGTGTTCTTGTCTGTGTGTGGTGTAGGAAGAATTAGATTGTATGTATGTGCTGCGTGCGTTTTGATAGTATACGACGAGGTCATGTTTTTTATTTTTTATTTTTTATTTTGAATGTAGCCTAGTTTTATTATTATATATATTTACTTTAAAGATGTTATAACAATGGGAAAAAAAAAGAATAATTTAAGTTATTATACTTTATATGCTAATATATATAATTTTAATAGGATATGTGCAACGTTGTGATTAATTCACATCGCGAAGACCGTTATTTATATCGCAATGTCCATTATAGCCGAAATCACGAAAACATTGACGCGACCGCGACCATTATTTAAAACTAATCTGTCCGGTGAGGATGGATGAGAGGCAACAATGGCGGAATGTGCTCCGTACGGTGGCGATGAGTCTTCATGGTGGAACGAAATGTACCTGCAGACACGTTAGCACTCCAATGCTCAAATCAGTAATGGAAGTGAGAAAGACTATGTAGAAAGTGTTGTGAAAAGTGAATCATGCCTTGAGGGTGAAGCTAAGTCACCCTTATATAGGCGCACGTGAAAATAATTGTCTTCGGGTTTTCCGGCGTGTGATTAGGGAACAGTTAGAGGACACATGTAAATTAAAGTGGTCCTCTCACAGTGGCGTTCTTAGAAGCGACGCGGTGTACTGAATTTGGGGTGTTCTTTCAGCGTTAAGCCTTAAGACATTGTAAATATAGTCCATGTGTTAACATGAGATTGGTCTTCTGACCGGTTCAGAACAAAAACCTTGATCATTATCACCTATGTCCGCTATCATGTGCTTTTTAGAAATAACATGTGTCAATTTTGTCTTAGACTGGCTTTTGTGTAATTCTTTAGTGTAATTTGGTTCAGACCCCCTCCTCACTTTTATGGTATTTTCTAGACCTTTATAAAAAAATCTGTATTTTTTTAAAATTAATTTAAATTATAATTGTTAACAAATAAATATAATTTTGTCCAAGGGTGATGTATCATATAGGCATATTATTGTCTTATCTACTATATAGAATATATTATAAAGGTAGAAATACTGACATACTATATATTAAAATTTTAGGCTAAAATTTGAGACAACTTTTTCCTAAAATGGATAAAACTAAAAATTGTGTGCAACTTGGGAGGAATGAATGCAACATTTCAGCAAACAAAAAACACAAAACACCACAAATAAGAACATTGAGAGATAAGTATAATTATACTCTTTTTTTTTCTTTAATTCTTCACTTTCTTAGGGAAGGATGACTAATAATCTAAATTTCAACCAAAAACTAAATAAAATCTAACAAAAAATTGTCCAACTCAGAATCAAACCCAGATTCTCATATAGAATTATTTTCTATTTTTTATATGCCTCTCACCATGACATGATATGATGTATCTCTTATATTAACAACAAAATTATACTTGTCTTCTAAAAAAAATTATACATGTATTTATAAATATATTTTATTTATAAATATATTTTATATATAAGTATTATATATAAGTATTTTTAAAGAGAAATTCTAATTAGTGTCATTGAGGCATTGGTCAAACTTCAAACAATTAAAAGTGGTAACTTTTGCATAAAAAATTGTGTAATTATTAAATTCATATTTGTTTGACTTATATTTTTATTTTTTAAATAAAATTTCTTATAATATGTTAACGTTTGACTTATATTTTTATTTTTAAAATAACTTTTTTATAATAGATTCTTTAAAAATTTATGCTTTTAAAGCCTTGAACTTTCCTGGATATCTCACTATCTCTCTAACCTTGTCAAACACCATCTACCTTCTTCTTAAACATTGAGTTAAATATTTTCTTTGAACCTTACCCATCCAAGAAAAAAAGGCACAAAATCCAAATACCCTTTATCTATTTGATATTAAAGTTGTTAACCTTGTCTCTTTTTATGTGATTAATATCTTTGTGGTGGTTATTGCAGAATTCCAAAGAAAAAAATGCTTCAACTTTTGTTGACGATGTCTTTCTCTGCTGTTCCTTTAATTCTCTATATTCCACCAATCAGAAGCTTAAACAATTTTGTGGAAACCATGGAAGAAATTAAGAGAGAATCAAGACTATTTAACAACATGTTGAATCCACGATTACAGGCTGGTTTGTCTAGGATCTTGAATCGTATACTTTTCAACACAAGGTAGATTCAAGAATATAATAATGGTTTTGGTTAATTTGAACCATGCAGAATGTTAATTTAAATGTTTTTTCTGTTCCCTCACTCTTCTAGATTGTATTTACTTTGAATTTTAATTCTATGTCACCTTTAGTTAATGATTTTGATGTTATTGTGGAATCATGTTGAGTTGAATCGAAAACTTTTAGGTGATGTCTTTTAATTTGGCGATTTATTCCTTTTCTTAATTTTACTATTTGTTTACTAAAGGTATTGTGAAACATTTATGATGATATTGTTAAACAAGTGGTGGAGCTAAACTGATTTGTTTCAACCGGCTAAAGTTAGTGGGGGATCAAATTCGAGTAGTGATATTTGAATAATCATTTGAAATAATTTTTTCTTCTTCTGTTTATTGGTTAAAAATAATGGAGAAATAATAAGAAGATAATGTGAGTATGATATAAAGTTGTCAAAAAATGGTACGAATATCATTCTCATCGAACTCAACTCTAAATTCCAAAATCTTTAACTCGATACAAGTTTAAAAAGTAAGGATCCTTTTCATTTGTTTAAAATAAATAGAGAATGTCATTTGCTAAGAGATAAATAAAAAAAATTGATAATGAAACTTACAACTAAATTGATCACACTATTAATTTTTTTTCAAGCTTGATTGCAGAAGAAATGATGAGGATACTAACTCAATTTAAAATTGTTGTCGGCACTAGTAATTGCGGCTATAATATTGTTGTTGTGGCACCCTCCATAAAAGCATTGCACCGCAATTGTAGTGTGATTTTGAATTATGTGTAAAATTGCACGACTATGCATCATACAATCTTGGCCATGCTCCTTTAACATGACTCATATCGAATAAAAAATCTTGCTTTTAACAAACTTTTAATGTGTGTTTCAAACACCTCCCATCCCAATCAAAAATCAGTGTGCAAATTGAAACTCTATTGTGGTGGATAAATATTAATGGCGCAATGTGGATCACAACAATCACAATCTATTTCGTAAAAAAAAAAATCACAATCTATCTTTTAAAAAAAACAAAAAAAACTAATACCACCCCACCATCTCACGCTTTTCTCTTCAAGTGTGGTTAATGACCTTCAGTTCAAAGTAAATTGTTCGAGAGAATACAAATGTAAAATGTAAGTTTAAATAAGTTTTAACCCCTCTATTTTGACTAAATCTAGATTTTAACCCCTTTATTTTAAAATTTGGAACTTGAGCCTCCTTATTTTATATTTTTTATGATTTTCCAACCATCATATTTGGGCTCATATTATTTTAAATAAAAATTTGTAATTAATAATCAGAATATTTTTTCTTCAAAATATTTTAATTTTTAAAAATAAATAATTAAAGAATTTTTAATGTTAAGTAATTATTTTATTTTTTTGTTAAAAACTAAGAAACTAAAAACAGGAGTGGCCTGGAACAATTACACAATATAATGTCTAATATAAGGCATGCCTGAACTATCCCTAGTCACTAAAGGAACCACAAAAGCATGTGGTAAAGCCCACCATTGTGAGAAAAACATAGGTAAACCAGACCATTGTTTGCAAGTGCATTAGCTGCAACATTGCCTTCTCTAATAATATGGGAACAAAAGCAGTTTAAATCTCTAGCAATCCTAAAACAATTAGTAATGATTCCTTAATCCAAAGGTTACTCCAATCAAACTTTTTGTTTTTCTACAACATACATGAAAGCACAAAGTTTTGCGGTGTAGCTACTGCATTTCCAATGTTTTGGGAAAATCATCCTAACAAATTGGAGTGACAGTCTTTGGAGATGATCCAAATAGTAGATAAGAAGGGGTGAAGGTGAGAAAAACACAAGAAAAGAGGGGGTTGAATTGTATTTTTCGTTTTTTGAAAACTTTTTAAAGAACATGGATAGCAGCGAAAAGTATAGATATAAGGGATAAAAACGACACAGAGAGTTTATCCTAATTCACTCCACAACCTGGGTTAACTTTCATACTCATTACAATTCCAAGGGATTTTCTGCTATAATTAAATCCAAATTACAACAATCAACACAAAGATGACCTTGTCTTAGATTTCCTTGCTCACTTAATTTTTTATTGTCCTTTTGTTGTCCAGGTTTGATATATGATAGGTATTTGGGGAGCCATTCAACATTCTATTCAATCTACTACTTCGGCAGCTGAAACTATCTTTTTGTTATTGGATACTGTGCTCCTGATTTTCGGGTATCAATCCATTGATTGGTTTTGAACCTTCAATCTTTGAACTCTTAATTTTATTTGTGGGAAGGGAAAAATAAGTAAAAAACCCTTAGAGATTGTGGATCCGGGGGTTGGTTTCGAAAAGGGAAGGTTTGACGCACCCTAAACGACTACGGTACTCCGTAGGAACCTTTTGCCTAAATTATCTTGTGCTAATTTAATTACTTATTTGAAACTACTTGCCTAAATGTCTAAGTGAAATAATGGAGGGAGAAGAAGTATGTTTTTGTTATTTTTTATTTGATTTGGAAGGATTGGGTCCTTTGCCTACATACCCACAAGTGGGATCAAAACCAATGTAGTTCACTCTCAAAATTTATTTTGTGAGT
>Ga0228711_1001838_pt1 | contig 31886 bp, 19 predicted proteins | sample MedpolnodulmetaG_2_FD_177996 | JGI IMG/M metagenome (GOLD analysis project Ga0228711, IMG submission 177996) | Root nodule microbial communities from Medicago polymorpha collected in Santa Monica, California, United States - brown nodules | ecosystem: Host-associated > Plants > Roots > Nodule... | reverse complement strand
ATAAAGATTAAATAGTTAAATTATTAAACTAATGATATTACAAGGTCTTATCAATAACTTGTCATCAATTTGCAATGAAAAATTTATGGGAACCAAAGTTAGGATAAAGTTTTTAGAGGGACACATATCAACAATTGATAGCCCCCCGTAAGCCTAATACAGTTGATAGGGACATTGCATAATATATATGCGATCGGAGTTTAAATCTAGAACACCCCAGTTATTCACCTTAAGAGCTGAATTTTTAGCTACTAGACTACTTGATAAAAAAAAACAATTGATATATTTAGAGGAATTAAAAACTTATTTCATACATAGACTTTATAGATTATTTAACAAATTAAGAAATATTTAGAGTTGGGTCGAGATTTAATTCACCTTAAGTGGTTTATTCATTGAATTTTTCTTTTTGCCCTCTTCAGTAAGAGGCAAAGATTTTTTCTCTTTGCCCTCTCGAGTAAGAGTCAAATAATTTTTAGGTGTTTTTAGGTGGGTTCATGGTTATCATGGCGTTTGTAATCCATCCTCAATCTTAAACACAATGTCTGCAACTATTGAATCCAAAACAAAAGCGAAAAATGATACTATTTCTCCCAGAAACTTTGGAGAGAAATTTTTTTCTCACAAAGTTCAGTTAAAAGGCCAAACAAGATCCCAAATTACAAACAAAACCACCTATCTAAAATATCGTCTCATCTTGAAATACCCCTTTGCAAATCACAAAACCACCTATATTTACATGCTAATTTTTAAATGCATTCTAATAAAACCACCTATATTTTTTCCTCAAAAAATAAAACCACCTATATTTAGATGCACCATTGGTGTAAACTATTTTATAATGTCAACAAATCACAAAGAATCTTTTTCATAATCACGAGTTACTCTTTGTATCGCAAGCAATTGATGTGCAGTTTTAAACCCATCAGTCCTTTTTATTTTTTTTATAAAAATTTAACTTTTGAAAATTAAATTGCTTTTATAGATGCTAATTGATTTAATCGAACTTTTGAAATAAATTTTTTATTCCAAAGAAACAAAAACGAAAGTATATAGATGCTTATGGAACTCTTTTTGAAGGTTTAGGTGTCTGAATCTTTGTTTAGGGGATTTAGAGGTTCAAAACTTACTATTCATGAATCGTTGATGTCGAGTGTGTAAAGCTAAAGCTTATTTAATTATTTTTAAAAGGATGAGCTTATCTAATTTAATCAGTAGAGTATAATTTTAGTTTAACTTTAGGTTTAGTTTTTTTTAGGGAACTTTAGGTTTATTTTGTTTATTTAAACAATAAAACGATGATGACCAAACAATTTTTTTTTTGAAGGAATGATGACCAAACAAGTAACAAGACCCTCAATAACCATTTAACGAAGTCAAACTCAAATAGTTAACGAATAACTTGACTCATTTAAACCAATATAAACACTTATCATGTATAGTTAGTTATGGGAAAGGAGTGAGGAAGAGTTTTGGATTCATATCTCTGAATTTTTTCAATGAATAGGTTCCTTACAAAAAGAGTAATTGTATATAGAACAAATCCCTAATTTAAACTTCAATTTTTTTTAAACATAAAATTTATGCTTGAAAAATGCATGGACATAAATTAGCCCTTCTAAACGTCATTTTCTGTGATCATCCAACAATGACATAAATTTTGTCTTGGTATAGACTATACAATCACTTTTAAACATTTTAATGTTAATTAAATTAATTTTAATTTGTATGTAGTGACATGTATTGGTGGTCTTGAACACGGTTGAGATATAAACGACTTTCAATGACCCCGTTTTTTAAGGGACACCACAAAACATTTACTTAGTACTAGTATGCATGCATAAATAATTTGCTTTTGGCAAAAACAATGGAGACAACGATCCTCTCAAAAAATAAAAAATGGAGACAATGATAAAAACATTTATATAATTTTTTGTTTTGTTAACTTAGTAGTATGTATATATATTATAATCAAATTTTATACGATTTAAATTATATAACATTTCAAAGAATCACACAATATTTTAGAAGCTGGTGGATCTTGATATTAATAACATGAGGTCAAAAATGTGAGAATGGTTATCGTATACCTGCAAGTTTATAATGGAAAACTTTCGTGATATCTCGGGTTCAAACCCAATATCTCCCACTTTATGTAAGTTTATGGCGTCGGTTGTTATTTGTCTATAAAGACCAAAACAAGAAATGGAGATTGAATGTCATGGCTCAAGGAAATTTTTTGTTCCCAATCAAGAAGTTCACTAATCACTTCTTTTTTATGATGAATTTTCTAATCACTTAATGTAATATTTGAGCGGTATGACACATATGTGAAAATTTTAAAATCTTTGTTTAGTATTAAAATACTTATACCACTTTGATAATGACCAGAAATTTTCTTAAACTTATCTAAAACATTACAATTCTGATAATCTTGATAGTGAAGTTCTATTAAAATAACTAAAAGAGATTTAACTTGTTTAATTAATATCATAGCTAACAATACATGGATAATGCAGTGATATTAAATTTTAGGTATAGGATTGATTGTGATTGCTTGATAGCATCAACAATTTACACTGACAAAGCATTCCCTTTATGCAGAAACAAATTCTATATCAAGGACAAATCTTTGTTTATTATTAAAATACTTATATCACACTTTGAAAATGACTAGAAATTTTGTTTTAAATATCTTAAAACTTATCTAAAACATTACAATTATGATAATCTTGATAATGAAGTTCTATTTGAATAACTAAAAGACATTTTAGGTGTAGGATTGATTGTGATTGCTTGATAGCATAAAAAATTTACACTGACAAAGAATTAAATTTAAGCAGAAACAAATTCTAAATCAAGGACCAATTTCAGATGACAAAAATTAATGTTGAGCTATAATGTGGTATACCTAGTTGCCAGTGTAAAAGAAGACTGATGAATTGCCAAAGAACATCCGACCATGAGATATTGCTGGTTGGTGCACAGTCACTTTGATCAACTTGTTGCTGTTGTTATTTTCTATTCTATCACATTGTAGGAGAACTTTTTTGTCTGGTTTTTTTTATAGCAAAATTTAGCACATATATAGTGTTACATTATCACTTCAATTCTTATCTCTCATCCTCCAAATCAATTTATTCACCTTACACAATAAAGGTCATTAATGTTTGCATGTTTGGTAAAAATAAGTAGTATAAGCTAAAAGTTAGGTTATAACCATTGGGGGAGCAGGATTATTACACAGCCTCGGCAAAAAAAGTTTACAACACATTTATAGGGGTTTATATAAGAAATTGCAAGCAAATAATCAAAAAATCTAAAAAAATTGCCTAATTTATAGGGGATTTATATAAGAAATTCAGAGAAATTTACATAGAAAATTACAAAAAATTTGGGCCGGAGCCCGGACGAAAAAACCGCTACTGGTTGGTTATAACTTATGACCAATAGACAAAGCTAGATTATTTAATTAAGAGTATTTGGTAAAATTAACTATTGAAAAATATGATAAATATAAAATTACTTAAAAGTATATGCTTGTTTAATTTTTTTATTTTTATTTTTTTATAAAATTATACTTATGAAAATTGTTTGCTTAATGTAGTTATTTTTAAATATTTTAATTTATTTCCCCTCAAAAAAAGATTTAATTTATTGAAAATTATTTTTCATCTCTAAAATTTTTCCTCTTCAATATTTATTTTTTATTTTTTTAAATTACCGTGCACTAACTTCACTAACTTCAAGGTCATATGTTTGTAATGAAATTTCAATACCACCAGGTTTGCTAAGCTATCACAGGACACATAATATGATAATAATATTTATTTTAATTAAAAATGGTTAGCAGTATTTGCAGATGAATGTTAATGCCAAACTAAGATAATCTTGTGTTTGTTTGTCAAATAATTTAATGACTATAATTCCACTCTTAAAATAAATAAGTGAGGAATTGTGTATTCGAACTCCGTTCCTCAATATATAATGCATTTTTCTCTACCAAATAAATAATAATGCCCACATGGTACGTGTTCTTCTTCCATTCACAGAGATATGCAGAACAAAATAAAAATATTTTTTCCTTCCATGAATTGTCGAACTTGCACTGTGGATTTAAGTAAGATATTTTCTTCACTATGATCATGTGCAAAATTACTACAATTTGTGGCTTCATCCTTCATATTATTATTGAAGGGCAACTAGGCGTCATCAATACTTAAATTTCAATTTTTGGTTTTATCTTTGTGGAAAAAAAATTCTTCACATAGATATTAATAATTTGGTTTTATCTTTGTGGAAAAATGTTTCTTCATATAGATATTAATAATATTGAAAATCATGTGGAAGCAAATAATTAAGAAACAGAAGGTGCTAATAATTATATATTCAATGGAACTATTGCTCGCTACATGAATTAGGTCTTCATTTTCTTATTTTCTTGTTGTCCAAGATAACAACAATATAAGCTATAGTCCAACATTGTCTTATCAATGCAACTATGTCTTCAATAGCAATGTAATTAATTTTGTAGTTTTTACGAGGACATGTCTTCAATAGCAATGTAATTAATTTTGTAGTTTTTACGAGGACAATTTTGAATATACATTCTATGCCAAGATTAATGCTCATACGAAATTAAAAGTTAATTGATTATATAAAGTGCTAACTAAGCAAAAGAGGGACAATATTGCTGGCAAACCTCCACAAGGGCAAACTAGACATTCACTAAAAGAATGTTCCATGAAAGTGAAAGCTTAGCTTCAAAGGTTTCAAAGAAAGATTAACCAAGAGGAAACAAAGTTAAGGGAAACTTGGATGCTATTCAAATTAATGTTGCTCGATGTTGTTAACTATTGCAATTTAAATAGATCGCTATTGTTCCACGATACTATTTAGTATAGAATATTATAATATAGATGCTATAACAGTGTTTTCGCACAATTAAGTAGTGGAATTTGAACAAACTAATAGAAATATTGATTGATTAGTGACTTAGTTACCACTTTCTTAGAAGCTTTTTTTTTAAGAAACAAAAACGGAATATATTAACAACGACAGTGGAACCTCTTTAGCATAAGACGTATTAAAGAGGCCAATACAGTAATAACGGTCAGCCGATACCCATACATAAAAATGGGTCCGACCACCATCTCTGAAAACCATATACAAAAGAGGCATTATTAGTCTTCAACCACGAATAAGAATTATGCCTTACTTTTTCCATAAGAGCTATGATGGGAGTTTGGATATTATTGAAGAACCTGTTATTACTTTCATTCCAAACTAGCCAAACGCAAAGAAGCCATAAAAGTTGAAGAAAAGATCGTCTCGCCTTCGAACCACCTAGATAATGAGTAAACTGAATAAAATGATCCGAATATTGTGTGGTTTTACTCCTGAAACACCAATCCAAGACCTGACATGCTGCCACAAAGAACCAAAAATATCACAATGAAGAAACAAATGTGATGTAGTCTTGGCATTGCCGCAACCTGCCACACACATGCTCGCCTCGGTCGATATGATGCCACAGTTCAATAAATTTGCCTTTGTCGGTAACCTGTCTCACAACAATTGTCAAGAAAGAATGGAGACCTTTAAGGGAACCTGCTTATGTTAGATGAGATCCTCCGTAACATCAACAATAGGGACAACCTGAGAAGTAAGAAGTTGATATGCTCCACGTACCGTATAACCCCATGAATGTCGAGGTGCCATATCCACCTGTCAGATACATTAGGCCGCAAAACAATATTGTTAAGTAAAAGTCTACACTCTGCCACCAGCTCCCCCTCCCAAACCCACAACCTTCTTCTCCAACTCCACGCCTCACCCCCTCCTCCCAACCTAGACAGAACATAGTTGCCACCGTACAAGACTTATCGACTGCAAGATCAAAAAGGCGGCTAAACCTCCTACAGAAAAGAACATCACCTAACCACCTGTCATACCAAAATAAAGTATATGTTCCGTCCCCTATCCTTCGCGACACCCTCTCTGAAAACCAGCCACCCTCATTATCACCTACACCGTCCCTAATCTTCGCTACCTCCCTCCACCAAGAAGAAACACTCCAGCCCCCAACCTCCCTGCCTCCTCACCATACCTCACAACCAACACCCTATACCATAAACCTCCTCTATCAACCACTTTCTTAGAAGTTAGTTACAGTCTCTTAAGAGTTAGTTAGTGGTTTTTAATAAGTAGTCACAAGTCCTATATGTGAATCTCATGTACACGTTTATTATCTTTTATCAACTAATACAAGCTCTCAAATTTATTTTTCTACTAAATAAATCTTGATCTCTTTGATCCTATGATTTATAACACAATGCAAGCTGTTATTTGCTGTTATTTTTTGGTGATCAGCAATTGAAAACGTTGATGATGCTACATTGTTTTTGAGTTTTGAACCTTAGCTAATTGTCAGGTTGCAGCATTGAGTAAATTCCATGCAGTAATAGGGATGACACCTTTGATATATTGTCTTTCAATGGGTCTTAGTGTTGCCTTAAAAACAAATAAAATGCTTTGGATTCTTGTTAAAGCTAATTGGTATATTATCTTTGAGTATTTGAAAGGATATGTCACACATAATGTATATAATGTCATGTGGGTCATATATATGAGCAGAATACTAGCTTCCATTTTACTAGCATACAAACTTTAGTCACTACTAAAGCAAAATCTATGGTTGGAAGGAAACATGATTCTATGGTGATAACAGTGGAATTGTATAAATTTGGACACAACATTTTAATGACCCCTTAAGAGGGATGTTTTAATTTTTTTTGTAACTTTTTGTGCACAAAAGGGAATATCTAGTCTAGTGAAAAAGTTAAATAGCATTCACAAAGGAGAAGTGGGGCCTCGTCTAATATGAATTTTATTAAGTGTTCCTAATTGCATTGAGTAACAAAAAATTAGTGATATAGTAAATGCACAAACAATTATAATTAGAAAAATTCTATGGTGAAGTCATGAGAATAACTTTTGTGGCGAAATTAAACCGATTTTTACAAGGTTCCAAACCTTCAATTAACAAAATCCTCCTTTTCTTAGAAATCCTAAAAATTAAATCTTTATAAACTAATGTTCTTCAATTTCCTCGGAAAACAAACAAAATAATGAAAATTCTAAAAAATCATCACATCCTCCTCCATATTGCCTTTCGCCTTCAACACATAGATTCTCATTTGTGCACTAAGATTGAAATTCCCTTTAATATTTTGTACGAATACTGATTTGTAATAAGGTAAAGTTTAGTCTTAGAGTGGTCTACCATCATGATATTAATCAACATGGCATTAACAATTATACTATTGACTAAATAAAATTACTTTTTCAAAAAAATCAGTTTTCTAGCTGCACCATAAAAGCCCCTTAGATTCCATTTTTTAATTGTGTAATCTTACTAATGATGGGACAAAGACACTTAGAGACACCATATCCACGTACATATGCAATTGTTGTTCACTTCTTGTGGTTTCAAGTTTGACCACATCACCACATGGATCTCATCACTTTCCAGCTCTTTGGCACACATCCCATTCTCTTTTACCCATTGCCTTCAAACGGTATCAAGGTTTACCTCTAACTAATTTCATTGTCCAACACAATATTCATTTTTTGTTTAGATTAAATTTGAAGAGATTTGGGTTAAATTTGAAATTTTAAAAGGTTAAGGGACCAATTTACAACATTTTAAATGTTAGGGATCAAATTTGCAAATTTTGGAAATTTATAGGACCAATTTACAATGATTTAAAATTTATAGGGATCAATTTGTAAAATTGAAAAATAGAGACTAATTTACAAAATTTGAAAGAATCGTAAAGACCAATTATAGGTTCGTATTTAATGAATTAAAAAAGAATTATAAATTCTTAGTTTTTAGAAATTATTTGACACCAATTGTTAAGCTTAGAATACTTATACAATATCTCTTTGCTTTGCAGAATGCGAATTAAATCGATCCAAATTGCTGGATCATGTTATATTATTTAATAATCATATTATATGTTAAAATAAGATGATGTGAGATGAAATATCATGTAGTCTTAAAATTCGATGAAGTTTTATAGACTTGATCAACTTAATTAATGAGAACTTTTAATTTAACGGTTGGATCACTTAATTGCCTTCTACAAAGATTTTTTGAAGTTGTAAGTATAATATGTTTTACATTTGTTGTCAATATATCTTGACTCAAAATGCCATTACCTTATATCATTTCAATATCATATAACATGTTAAAAGTGCTTAATCATTTTGCTGCTAAATTTTTTTTGCAACTTATTTATAAAAGAAAAACTAGCTAAGTTGACAAAATCCTCAAGGGATTTTGAATTATTTGAAGAGTGATAATGTTAAATTCAAGATGAGATTCTCAATAGATCATTTAAGTGATTATGTTCAAGTTCAATGATCCATAGGAATGAATGTCACGTTGGCATATCATAATCATTGACCATATAATGGAGGTAAAGCAATGCACTTTCCTATCTTTTTATCCCACTCTATATCTTAGAGATTTTGAAGGTATGAACCTTCTAAAATAGGTGTTCTATATCTTGTTCAATGGATATGCAAGATTATTCACATCACATAAGACCCACATAGAAAGCTTGAAAGTAATTGCTTCGTGGCATGATATGAAGTTGGAATGTATTCTCTGTATATAAACAATATCTTATGCTGGATAACCACTAGGGTCTAGGGGCATGTAGTGGTGACAAAGTTAGGTAATTTGTGGGATCTAGGATGTTACGAGTCCAGGTCACTACAGGTTTCAAAGTGTTATCAATCACTTTCAAAATTATAGTGTGAAGGATTAATTAAGTAAATGGTCCCTACAAAATAAAATTATGTTTTTTATGGCACCTACATATGAAAGTTTGGAGTGAAAAATTTAGGTCTAGGAGTCTTATATTATTTTATAAACAAAAGGAAAAAGCAGAAAACTGATCGAGGACATAACCAAAACTTAAGCAAAGAAAATGACAAAAATATGAAGAATAAAAAATAAGGAAAAAAAAACTATAGAGTATTACGAAAATCTCTCCTAGAACAGGTATTACGAACAACCAAACGTATTAGGGTTTTTTCTTCTTCTGAGTTTTTGATTTTGGAGTCGGATGCTACTTCAATAAAATCTTGATCAATTCTACAAAATTCTTCCAAATTGCGCATATCATCGGTACCATTCACGTTAAGGATTTGATTAACGATTTTTGATAATCTTGTTCATTGTTATCTTTTGTCACCGCATCACTTCAAGACCAACAATGTGCATATTGGGAAGTTTGTTCCTTTCCATGTAGCCTCTCATCTCTCTTGGCTAGATGATTTTTCTTCGTTATATGAATATATCTTCCAAGAGTTTTGATTCACAATATGAGTTGTTGCTGCAAAAAAACTTCATGAATATTATCAGTTTCCTCAATCTCATTTGAATTTTTATGAATAGAATTTAATATAGGAGCAATATCACGATATTATACTCCATCACTAACAACCTCCTCAGCAGCTCAAGTGGTATTATCAATCTCCTTTGGTGCAACAAAATAACTCTTCTATGACATATCAGCAACAAATATCAATAAGATTATTACTGTGAGGTAAATTGCAATATTAATTAGTGTTGCTACAAAGCTAGATATAGCAACTAACTTGCGCAAAAGGCTCAACTAACCAGTTTACTTGGGAAGCAAGTTACCTCTAAATACTAACTTCAAACTAACTAATAGCTAGAAATTCTAACAATTATCACCATATAAATTTTGAGCTCAGACATTATTCATAACTTCTTATAAATAACGTTATTGATACCACACAAATTTATCATGGCTAACATTATATATATACATAAGTCAGGATCCATTGACATCGTGTGTGAGTCATTTGACTTACACACCAATTATTATTATTTTTTTTTTGGTCAAGTAGTCTAGTGGCTAGAGCTCACACAATTAAATTGTGGAGAAGTGGAGTGTCCATGGTTCGAACGCTGACCCCCGCATTTATTATGCAATATCCCTACCAACTGAGTTAAGCTCACGGGGATACTTACACACCAATTCTAGTATGTTGAAATCAATTCATTGTGTGGTTGATAATCAAGCTTGTTCTTATAGTTTAATAAATTATAAATTTTGTTTTAAATTATTGTGTTTGGTGGCTTAACTCTTTGTTGTATATGGATTTCACCTTGTATCTTTTCTCTTTCCAAGTTGTTTTGCTTCGTTTTTTATTGGCTTAATTGCAGTTTTAACCCCCTAACTTTTTCAAAGTTGCGATTTTGGTCCCCTAAGAAAAAACTACAAAACAACCCCCTAAGTTTTGCAACTGTAGCAGTTTTGGCCCCCAAGGCAAAAAAAATAACACGTGGCACCTCACTTAGGGTGTCACGTCAGCGTAGACCGAGTCAATATCAACCTTGGGGGCCAAAACTGCCACAGATGCAAAACTTAGGGGGCGGTTTTGTAGTTTTTTTCTTAGGGGGCTAAAACTGCAATTAAGCCTTTTTTATTTGAGCCGGTAATTTAACCGTTGTTAAACTCTTTATGTAACACACCTTGTTGGGTAAACAGTTTTGGTCGTGTTTTTGGCTTATTCAAAAAAGAAAAAGGGTAATAGTCATTTTGGTCACTGAGTATATAACGAGTAGTCACAGTAGTCCCTCAATGTATCGAAATTTCAAAATAGTGTCTGATTGTGCATTTCTTTAGTCAGAATAGTCCTTGACATTAAATACTTGGTTAATGTTGTCATATTAGTCCTTCAATATACTTACTTATTGTCATTTCAGTCTCTATATGAAAAGAATTATTTTCAGTATTGAGCAATTATTTTAACGTCGGGTGACTATTTTGACTAACAAAGTGCACAATCAGGGACTATTTTATAATTTTGATATATTAAGGGACTGTTGTGACTACTCCTTACACATCCAAGAACCAAAATGACTATGACTATTACCCCCAAAAAAATTATAACAAGAAGACAATGAGTAGTGACATTAGGTATATGAGTCATCTCTCTAATATATCCAACATTTTACTCATTCATAGGTGTTGTGTGACTTAACCGCTCACACTTGAAACACAACAAATTCCTGCCTCAAGTGTGTGTTCCCACCTCCTATACTTGATCCAAACATTAGCATCCACTCTCGCTTCCCCACCAAGCCGAACCAAGCATCAATACCACTTTTTGGAGAGTCATGCGGAGAAGCAACAAGTTAAAGTCCAAGACCCTAAGAAACCTTGACACCACGTCTTCATCCAAAACCTTAAAGAATTAGGTATATAGATCACCACTCTTATATATCTAACATTTCCTTGATTCGAATTTATGTGAAACTAACCACTCAAACTTGAATTGTAACACCAACACTGTTGTAATATTCATTATTTCCTTTGCTTTGATCCATTTTAGAATTAGATTCTCTCCATTAAAAATTCTCTAAAGTTTTCACAATTTGAATCTCAGCCATCAAACATGAGAAATAAAGTGAGATTAAATTATAAAGAAAAGTGATGGTGTTGTATTTTAATGGTGAAAATTGAGAATAGAGAAAAATTAAAAAAAAACTTTCAAATAAGTGTAATTCCACTACAATTTCGTTTTCATGAATAAGGTTATTTCAATTGGTGATTAGAAGACAGTATATAATTAGATTTACAATAACCAGTGTAAAAAAAGTAAAAAATTATTGACCTTAAAAATTCAAAAGTTTCTAGGACTTTTCATAGTAAAATTGTTTTTTGAAAATAAAATATAAGGTCCGACCTGTTTTGTTCGCAACTCGTGTAGGACCAAACTTCGATAGTATTTTTTTAGTCCATATTTAACCGGTCTTTTAACCCCGACCAATAAAATCCGAAGTCCATTAAGATCCACCTCAAACGGGCTAAGTACCACTCAATCAATATTAATCTCAATATAATCCAATTAGCATGAGGAAGAGACCATCTCACATATTTAATATGATTTGCAACTAGATTGTGAGGGACGTGCAAGGGATAAAGGATTTCTACCTTGAGTATCGTCTAATACGATAAAGCACCATTATTTCAAGGAGTTTGATGAAGACTCATATAAGCTTACTTCATAGAGAAAGTATCATTAGTAGAATAGACCAAACAAGTTCATTAGATACTTCAATAGAAGTAGGAATATATAATGAAACTGTTTTTTGTTTTCGACATCAAAATTTCTAAAAATATTATATCAATTTTTAAAAATAATAAAAGAAAATAGTGCGAGTAATACAGATCCATATTTATTTTAGCCAAAAAAAAGATCCATATTTATTTATATTTTTTAGTTGAAGTAAAAAAAAAAGATCTTTTAAGCAATTTTTTACAGGCAAGAAAAGCCTCTTAAGAGAATTATGCAATTCAAGCTTATTTATACGCTTATGAATTTTATTTAATTTTTGGATAATGATTATAATAACAAAATTGATTCAAAGATGTGATAGATTAATCTTTTTATTTTATATAAGATATAATCTTATAAATATTAATCATTAAGATAATCAAGTTCTAGTGCATGCATGGATCTAGGTATTAGTTCAAACAATCATATACTTAAAGGAAGCCAGAGAGTGAGATTGTTATGCACAGGACAAGCAACTTTCTTAACTGTAGGTGTTACTATTTGAACTACTCTTGTTGATTACTTTCTTAACTTATATTATATATGATACTGTTTTTTTGAAGAAACTTATATATGAGTATGACACTGTTATTTGTCGTTGGTGGTTACCTTGCCTTCCTCGAATATGGTCCAATATTACCTACAAAACGACATCGAAATTGTGTTTTCTTCCTAATTAAGAAGAAAATTATGAGAGTAATGATAAATTGTTACATATTTGATTTGACCACCTTGTAATGTTATGCATGCTCTTTTGTTTTCTTCTTCCCATTTTCTTGACATTAATGCCGACGTTCATTAACTTTTATGTCAAAATCTTTCAATCACATTACATAATCACCATTTTAACAGTAGAAGGTAAAATGATTGTAAATTGTTCTCTAATGCTATTAATTATCATTATTCTCTAATGTTCTTATCGTGGCAGGCAACTATATCATGACCAATTAAACATTTCACTGTATTACGATAACACAATTTACCAAATTATTAGGCTTATGCAAGGGTACTATAAATACTATATTAGAATATAAAATATTACAAGGCTTATGCAATTGTACTATAGATATACTATTAGAATATAAAATATTCATTGTCTAAATTATTAGTATATTTTATATTAGTTAGAGATACTTGATGTCCAAATCGTTGCATAAATACACATACAGTGTAATGAAACACTAAAAAAAAAAAAATCTTTCATGGCATCATAGCAACTTGAATGTTGGTTGTTGATGAACGTTGAATGTTGATAGGAAATTAATAATGCAGAGCAACTTGGTTCAGTGTGTAACAAATAAAATAGAATTTCAATCACACATCAAGAGAAAATTGTAAAAGGAATCGGATTCAATAGGCACTTCACTTTTAACTGAGATTCATTTGACTTTGTTTACAAAGTTGGGAATTCTTTCATGTAAAAATACAGTTCCTATACCATAGGAGAAATCATTTCAATTCACATCATAGCTTTTCATTTTGCTTCCTGTGCTAGAAGTGGCTCAATCATTATTCTTACTTAATTTAACTTAACCTCTCTTACTTATACTTTATTAAGATTATAATATTCTTAATCACGGATTGCCAAATGTCAATTAACAAAACTTCATTGTAACGTCCAAAGTTGGATTGGATTAGAATATGACAACATATGTCGTATTCATTATTTTAAAACTCTTTTATTTTGACACCTCTTATTTTTATATGTATATTCAACTCTTTAATTTTCTATATTATTATCGCATTATCAATCTATCACATTACAATTTTTTGTTTTTTATCTACCACGTATGGAATTGAATTTCAATTAAATTGTATTTGCTATGGCTCTTCCTTCATGAATTTGATTTTCCTTTTTTTGTTATGTTGTGGCACCCCCCCGTTTAATGTGTATTGTTTGTATTTGTTTTGCCTACATCAATTGATTTGGTTTACGTATTCATGTCCATGTCCAGTTTATGTTTTGACATCAGTTTTTTTTTTTGTGTGGTAGTTTTGTTTTATTTATTTGTTTTGTTTTAATTGCACGTGAATTTAATTTACGTAGGTGTAGGTAAATTAAGATCACGTATTTTGATATTTTCGTGTACCTAAATCGATAATAAGTGAAATTTTAAAGGAAGTAGGAGCATTTTTGCACTTTGGGGTGTAACCTGAAATTAATGTGGTGTAATTAGAAAAAATCATATTTCTTTTTTAGAGATACTACTTTGTTATTTAGTTATCATTAAAATGTCTTAGTGAGTTTAATTCGAGTGGTAGGGAACAAGCCATAATATATGAGGTATGGGTTTCGAACTTGGGACACCACAAAAAAAGTTACTATCATTAAACTACCTTTTTAAGACTGCAATTAAACTATGCAGTCAGTACATATTCCCAAACATGCATATTTTATCACCCTTTCTGTAACCCAAATGGGATACCAAAGCATCAGATTAATGCACAATGCACCGTTAAAATGAATGACAAAACTATAGGATCTTTGGTTCAATATATTAATTATTAGTAATGTCTAAACTTCATAAGAAAACAAAGTTAAAATGAATCTAGATGAAAATGAAATGCTTATTGAATCTGATTCCTTTTAACAATTTTCTCTTGCCGTGTAATTAAAATTCCATTTTGTTACAAGTTGTACTGCACTTTTAGTTCATGTCCTATGAGGTCATCAACATTCATTCACCTATGTATCTATAAATACATTTGCATAAGCCACATAATTTATACATTTCAACCAAGGTTTGATTTTATCATTTCTCAAAAAACATGGCTAATAACCATCAACCCTCACTTCGACCATGGTCGCGCTTTGCCTCATTGCGCTCTGTCACTGAGGCAAAGGGCAGAACACCTGAACCTTCTTCAGCACAAAATGTAGCTGATCCCTCTCTCAAAACATTCCAATCCCAACAAACAAACACTTCTTTTATACTCAACAATGCAAATTCCAATGCCACAAAATTTCAACCAACAACAACAGAACATATTCATATCCCAAACTCAAAAATTGAAAATCCTAATGTCAACGGAAATGATTTGTTGCAAAATGTTCCTAACAAAAATTGTTCTTCGGATTCTGAGGACTACTCTGGCATAAGGAAGATAACAATTGGTGGTGAAAACAAAGGTGTTTATATGAAAATAATCCAAACTAGAAAAAAACCAAATCAACTTCACAAAATGGGAAATTTAAAGGTCAAAGGCTATGATGATCAAAGTAAGAAAGTAAGAACAATATCTTCACCACCAATGGTTGGTGTGTACATGAATAGCAATGTGCAGTGTGTAAATAATTCATTGTTATTACATGCTTCTTGCACCCACCATGATCCAGGGGTGCAACTTACACTTTCAAAGAAGCCATTTGATAAAGGCTTCAATATCAAGTAGTGGTGAAACTAATTGATTTGGAGGTGGTGTTTCAAGTTATTAATCTGGTGTTTTCTACTATACTTATATGGTTTATAGTATTGTTGATGGCGAGTTCATTGATGGCGAGTTCATGTATGGCCCATTTATCTTATGCTCCATTTAGTTTATTTAGGGTTTTGGATGAAAGACATGTGGCAAAAATAATTCAAAGGTGGAGATCTAAAAATAAATTAAACATGTAATTGTTTAATAAAAAATAATTTAAAAGTCGTAACACTTTCCCTCTTTTCACCTTCCTCATTAGAAAACTCTTCCTCTGCCCTCTCATTACCTTCAACATCCACCGATAGTACCGTCGTTCATCCCTCAATAACAGGATCGCTCCTCTCCCCTCTTCTTTTCGTCGCCCCTTCTTCCTCTAACCGTTGTCTTGCCGCCATCGTTTCAAACCAGTGCTTCGCTGCTATTTCTGCTTTATTTGGTTTCTGCATCTCTTCTAATCTGTATTTTATAAACATCACATGCGAGAAAAAATACATATTTAATTTATTTGTAAATCAAAACCCTTGAATCTTTTTTTGTCACATTTCTTTCATCTAAGACCCTAAATGGACTAAATGAAGTATGAGATAAATGGAATATATCTGATCTTGTTAATGGCAAAATAATGGGATGGTCGTCCTTTTATGGCTGGTTTAGGTCTACAGTGCCAACATGGTTGGGATGACTTACCTTCACGGCTTCACCGACCAACGAAAAATAATGGGATGGTAGTATGCATGAATCCGTATGTGGCCTTTAGCGCCCAGACAATTACTTCATTTAGCTTTCTCTATACATAACAATACGTACGATGTAAGATATGTCTATATTTGTTCTCTGAAGTCTACTCCTAAATTGGAAACAAATTCAAGCTAATAGAATCTAAGCATGTCTTCCATATTTTTATTTGGGAGAATGATAAAGTGCACGACAACAAATTTCGTGCATGTTGCACGACTGCATATTTCAGTTTTCATTAAAATTCAGCGGTTTACATTTGAAAGTAATAAAACATTTACTTTCTCATTTGTTATTTTCCAACAATTTACTTTTAAATCATTTACTTTTCAAGCATTTATATTTAAAAGTCTTTAATTTCTAGGAGTTTTACATTTCATTGTCTTTGTGTTTTTCATATCAATTTTAACTTTCAGTCAATTCCTGTAAGAAAAAAAAAACTTCAGTCAATTTATGTTTACGTCAATTACTTTTAACACGTTTACTTTTCACGTTTATAGTATTTTCTTCAAGTCTAAGGTTTTTTTGTCATTTCCTTCAAGTTACATTCAAAGTATTTATGTTTTTACCACCCATATTTTATTGAGTCCACCCACACGCAAGCAAGACCGTCTTAAACAATTTGGAGGCCCCGTTATAATTTTAGAAGTTGGCCCATGATCAAAGTCACAACAAAAGCAATTTTTTATATAAATTATAAATAACATCTAAAATTTATAAATAAATAAAACGTCAATTGTATGTTATGTATTACAGTTATAATGTTTCTATTACTTAAAAATGCAAGGTATTTTTTAATTAAAAACATCAATTTAATTTGGGTTAAATATATGATGGACTCACCAGAATAAAGAATAAGTTTATGAGGCCAAACAAACTGAGGCAATATATAGAAAAGTAGCTGACTAAAATAATTATAATAAAAATAAAAAAAGTGAGCCTATTGGGTGTTGAACAAATACCTAACAGCAAAATGCAAGATGTTATACCACTGGACCAAAGCAGCACACTTGTATATTTGTTAACTTTGCTAGTATATAATTAAAGTTTTTGGTGTTTAAATTATAAAAAAAAAATATTATGGGCCCCTAAAATTTTGAGGCTCAGTGGCCTAGCCCAGCCTCGACAAGCTATGGGGCGGCCCTGCACGCAAATAAGATCTTCCAAGTTACCTTTGTTAAAAACCTGCACTCAAACACTAGATGCGCAAGGATGAAACAATACACAAAGTTTATTAAACATGTATTTGTGTTTGAATTTGGTGCTCTTTAATGTTAAGTGTTTCATTCTAATTCTTGTACTTCTGGAAATGAACCAAAATTTTAGTAATAGAATTTTTCATTTCTTATACGAAATGGAAATGAACCATGTTAGATAATAAAGTATTGGGTTTAAGCTATTGGACATTTATATTAGTAAATTAGAGTCAATTAGGTTTTATTTATATTCTCATATAACCTTTTGTAATGTTAAGCTATTGGTTTTCTATGAAACTCTAGCCGTCTTTGTTAGTCTCTTTGTTACTTTCTGACTATCTATATTGTTAATATGGTATCAAGAGTTATGGTTCGATCCTCCTTAAATTAGTGGTCGCTTTCGCCGTTGAGTTTTCAAATGTTTGGGAACGTGTTTGCACCTTTGTGTCTCTGTTGCTAAAAAAAAGTGTGTTTTGTTTGGTGGTGTCGGTGTTATTTGGCTTTGATTCGGTTGTTATATGGCTTTGTTGCTCCATTCTTAGTGTCTTATTGGTTCTCGTTTGGTTTTTATAAAAGCCACACTCTTGTGTTTACAGTGTGTCGATTCATCAATTTGTTTTATTGAAGGTATTTGTCTAGCAAGTCAAAGTTCTTGAAACAAAAAACACCAGCACAACTTGATACTGTATTTTTTTTTTTGGTGTCTGAGGTTCGAACCCCGGACCTTGCATATATTATGCAATGTCCTTACCAAATGAGCTAAGCTCACCGGGACACAACTTGATACTATATTACCATGCTTGTATAGTTTCCCATGTTGATTGTGCCCAATTTTGTTTTGATTTTGTGTCCCACCATTTGTTAACACATGTAAATAATTTTCTTTGAGACGTATTTTTTTGTTTTTGAACAATAATATTGATTAAAAACCAGACCTTCGCTTAAGATGAACCGAGATATGTAAATTAAAGACTACAAAGACAACGTATATTGGCGGAATACCCAAAATAAACACCAATAAAGACACATATACAATCATCACCTAGCTAATGTCTGAACCTTGAACACCCAAAAAAACCCATCACCACCAAAACCAACTTCACCATCTAAATCAAACTCCTACACAAGTATGGTAATATGGTAATTTTCTTTGAGACGTTCAATTTGCAAGCATTTATCATTTATTTTGTTGTAAGAAGCAATTGGAATTTTGGTTTGTCCAATGTTCTTTCTTTTTGTTAGAGTTTTATGTTCGGGTCAGTCTCTTTTTTTATTTTATTTATTTGGGTTTAGTTATCTTTTTATGAGTTATTTCTTTTAGTCTTCGTGTGTTTCTTTGTGTTTGTGTTTGGTTAATTGATTGTTCGTCTATGTTTGTCTCGGGTTGCTTTTGTTCAGCTTGTCTTGGTTTGTTTGGTTCAGATCGTTTTGGTTCTTCAATTTGTCTTGATTTAGTTTTGCTTGGTTTAGTTTCGTTCAGTTTGATTTGGTTCAATTTGTTTGATTGTTGGGTGACTCAAGAAGTGCTCACAATTGATTTGTTTGTATGTTTGGTGGGTTAAGTGCTCAAAATTTGCTTGTTTGGTGAGTCAAGTGCTCACACTTTGGTTGTTTGGTGAGTCAAGTGTCATTACTTTGGTTGTTTGGTGAGTCAAGTTCTCACAATTTGGTTGCTTCGTGAGTTAAGTACTCACAATTTGGTTTCTTCTCCCCCTTTTGATTCTTCAGATTAATTGCACTTCTCCCCCTATTGATTCTTCTTATTGATTGCATTGCACTTCTATCACTTTTGATTCTTCTGATTGATTGCACTTCTCCTTCTATTGATTCTTCTGATTGATTTCATTGCACTTCTCCCCCTTTTGATTTTTCTGATTGATTGCACTTCCCCCTATTGATTCTTCTATTTTATTGAATTGCGCTTCTCCTGATTGATTCTTTTGTTTGGTTGCTTCTCTCTCTATTGGTTCTACTGTATGGTTGCTTCTCTATAACGGTTCTTTTGTTCGGTTTGACTTGGTTCTTCTGTTTGGATGGTTCGCTCTTTGATTGGTTGATGATGATGGTTCTTGTTGCTCTCTTTAAGATGATAACTCACTTTGGTTGCTGCTTTCCATTGGTTCTGTTAACAGCTGATTTTTTGGGTTAATTTGTAACAAGTTTAAAGCTTAGTAAACTTCAACTTGAGGGGTAGTGTTAGAACTTTATATTATTTAATATGTTATTTGTATTTTTTATGACAAACTCAAAATGTTTCTTGTTGATGCATCGTGAGTTTAATGGTAGGTGTTAGATAATAAAGTTTGGAGCTTAAGCTATTGGGCCTTTATATTAGTAAGTTATAGTCCATTACGTTTTATTATATACTCTCTTATAACCTTTTGTACTGTTTAGCTATTGGTATTTCATAAAACCCTAGTCGTCTTTGTTAGTCTCTTTGTTACTCTCTGATTGTTATTGAGTGTATAAATATACTTGAGTACCCCCATCTTTTGAACTAGCTTTTGGAATGAGATCAAAACCTATTTAACATGGTAGCAGAGCCGGGTTAAGGATTTCAATTTGGGGATTGGACCCTGATGTAAGATTTTTACATGTCATATTCCTATTTACACGTGAGTATGTTAGGATCGTTTCCACAGGGACTAGTGTATACCATATGCATTTCAACGACACTTATCATCTTAAGTGTTTGGTTTGAAAGTTTGTTTGTTTAAAACTATTTTAACTATTTGACATCAAAATAAATGGAGACGAGAGAAGGCCATTTCGCTTGGGGTTAGAGTTAATCAACCAAGCGTAACAACTGTAATCTCTTGACCATATAACGGATTCTAGCTTTTTAAACGATATTATCACAATCACTCAACAACATTATTCATGTCTAAATAATGTCATGAGTTCAATTGTATCGTTTAATCGACTATGTCTCAATCTATTAAACGATACAATAGCATTAAGTTCTTGATTACAAAGTGATTATCAAAGCTTAAACCCTATGTCTAGAATAAAAACTTTGATAGATTATTATTCCAACCCTAGATCCAAAAGTAGTTTTCAATAACATTTTAAATCTTTTTTTCCAGGGAAATAACATTTTAAATCTTAAATAAAGCATTAAAAACAAGAATAATAACAATATTGAATAAATAAGCTAGAACCTTATATTAAATGATCAAATATTACATAATAGCTTGTTTGAATACCTCAAAACCCACAAGGGTAGATTTAGCTACATATGTCTATGAAAGCTTTGCAAAAGATGGAAGAAAGATGAAGATTTCATGCTAAGATTCTTGATGTCTCAACAAATCATCGGAAGAATCTACTCCTAACACCCTTGCTTTGTGTTTCTCTCTCTAGAAGTGCCCTACTCTCTCTCTCTCTCTCTCTTTCTCTCTCTCTAACCAAAAAATGCAATAAAATAGTAAAAGATTCTTTTGGAAAGAGAAGGGAAAACTATTTATATGGACAGAATTCGGGCAAATTCGCTTAAGCGAGCTAAAGAGGCTTCAAGCGAATTGCCAAGAAATCATCCGTTGGCCATTTGAAGGTTTCCACGTGGACCTTATCCTCTAAGATTGATGAATCTCGCTTAAAGCAAGTTGGAAGTGAATCAAAAGTGAGTTTTTCTTGTGCTCTCTGGAACTTCCTCGCTTAAAGCGAGCTGAAGTCGCTTTAAGCGGATTGGCCTTTCATCAGAAGCAAGCTGGAAGCGTGGCATAAGAGAATATTCTTTTGCTTTCAACATTGAATTTGCTTAAGTGAGATGAGCTCTCTTTAAGCGAATGGACTGATTCTTTCAGGAGCAAACTTAGAGCGTAGTAGAAGCGAACTGAGGGCTGCCTTCGACGTTGAAGTCGCTTAAGCGAACTGCATCCGCTTCAGCGAATTGGTCTTGGCTCAAAAGCTTCTTTCTTGGTCCTTGCTTGTCATTTCCTGCATAAATTGAGTAAAATCACGCATGTAAAACATAAATGGTAAAAGTGCAACAATTGGTAGCTTTTCCTTATATAACTTGCAAGACAAGTCACTAAAATGCCTCAATTAACACATGAAATCTATTACTTTTGAGCACTTATCAGACCCAGGCCCATGCTAGATGTGAGGGTGGGTGTTAAAGTTGGTTTTGAAGTTGTTTGTAGTCTGTTATTTGTACCACATTGCTTAGATTTGTAGGTTGTTGAGTGTATAAATATGTTTAAGTACCATCATCCTTTAGAATATTATACCCCATACCCTTACGTCTATACCCTCATCCATACATTTAATATTAACTTCCTATTTTACCCTTGTATAAAAACTTAAAAACCTAATTTTTTTCTTCTTCTTTAGATCTGGTTTACCGAAAAACACATAAGGATGATTACAGTTCACGGGGTGACGTTTAGCATACAAAAGTGCATCTCTTTGTGTATGGTGCACAAAAAAATAAATACTTGATATTGGCTGTAAGCAGGTTTATGTTAATTAGGATATTCACCCCATATCTTTAATCTAATAGTTATATGGACCTGCCACAACAGTTTCGATAAATACAAATTTACCCCAAATAATTATCCTTTTTATTTTATCAATTTAACAACAATTTATATACCGACAAACAAACCAACAAATGTTAGATTTCATATGAAAATCATCCTATAACTCCATAACATCACTTTTGCCAATCCAAAGACGTCTCACATTACTGTCCAATCCAAGTAATTGAATTTTACTCTTCAATTGCAAAAATATGAAGCCCACGAGATCCATACAAAATTAATAAAACAAAATCTTAGAGGGGTGAAGTCATGGGGAAGATAAACACTAACAATCCCGAAAACTTTTTTCTACTATTCCAGAAATTTATTGAAGTTTTACCTACCAGGAAATATTATAATATTATCTGGGGTATGGTCAAATGATGGAATGGGTAAAATTGAAATTATTGTATAGTTTGTAAGGCTGAAGGTATAAATGTAAAGGTTTAGGGTATAATCTTCCATCCTTTGAGCTAGTTTTAGGATGAGATCCAAGCCTGGTATCGAAGATGGATTAAGAAATGCAGGAAATTTTACCATATACCCCAACAATTATACTTGTACCCTACAAACCATAAAAAAAATACCAATTTTAACCCTTTAAAAAAGGGAAATGCTAACCGGTGTCCCCGGGGTACTGGTTAAGGATACTAAAAAGGGAAATTATATAGTAATTATTGCATTGAAAACTGTGTAATTAATCCATAAATAAGTCAACAAAGTTTCCTTTTATGTAATAAATTCCTTTTTTTGTATGTTTAACCAGTGCCCGAGGGCACCGGTTAGCCTGACCCTTTAAAAAATTACACCCATTCACCCCATCAAAATTTTCCAAAATTTGGTATCCAGTAGCGATTGATTCCAATCCTTCCAATTGCACACAAAAACGAATCACAATCTCCAAAAGTTTAAAACTAAAAAAAAAAAATCCAAAATTGAAGTTAAGAAAAGAGATATGAGTATGAATTAAATTGAACGGAATTCAAAAGAAGGGATTGAAATGAATCTTAAGTATGAGTAAAATTGAACGATTATAATGCATGAAATTCAAAAATTAAGGAATAATTTAGGTTTATTTCATGTTGTTGGGGATTTGCATCTATGATTGAGGTTGTAGAAGAGATGAGAAGGTGAGTGTATATGTTAAAGTGCAAATGAGAAGAAATCCAACTTTCGCAATCTGTGTCTACTTCACACAATTTTGATATGCTACCACCCATTCAACTTGAGAATAATTAAGCAGTTGAGAATTGGTTTTTTTCTTTCAAAAAGCTATTTTGTCCAGCCATAGAGAGAGAAGAAGAAGAATCGCAGATGTGGGGGTGAAGCCCAGAAAGAGAAGTGATGGTGAAGCCCCCGCAAATGTTTTCCTAATATGAGGGCAAAATGCACAGTTTACAAAAAACGTAGGGGTGAATGTATAATTGTATGGGTGCATGGTAAAATTTCCAGGAATGCAATGTGGGAATTGGACTCAAGCCCACGCTAGGCGTGAGGGTGGGTTTTGAAGTTGGTTTTAAAGTAGTTTGTAGTTTATTATTTGTACCACATTGCTCAGATTTCCGTGTTGTTAAGTGTATAAATATGCTTGAGTACCTTCATCCTTTGAGTTAGTTTTTGAGATGAGATTCAAACTTATTTAACAAATCCTACTCTAATTAGTTTTTTTAGAGGAACCTCCGTGAATTTCAAATTACCATTTATCTTTATTTAAACTAGCAAAAAGTATAGCACTCATGTGCCCCTGTTTCCGCTCGCTAACGCGGAAAAATTATGAACGGTTTTATATATGAAATTTTGATTTTGATTAAAATTATAACTATAAATATTGTGAATTTCAAATTATAACAAACCCAAAAAATCATGTTTATCTTTTTCAATAACCCAAAAAATAATTTAACAAATATAATATAAATCCTTATCTTTTTCAATACCACCAACAATATAAAATTAATATAGGAAAATTTGTTTAAGGGTATAATTGGAATTATAAAAAAAATCAGCGCAAAATCTATATCCCGTTCATATATAATATTGATAATGTTGTTTGGGCTACCGAAAAGAAGATGCATCTTGTTGATATAGATAATGGCAAATCATTCTTATAAGTCTTCCTTCAACCATGCAGTCTCATACTTGCACTCCCCGCCTTTGTCAGCCTCGAGTGTTACATGCACACCAAGCGGAGGTGTTACATGCCCACCACCTTCCGCTTGGTTCGTCCTCGAACCACATCATACTATGATAGATGTGCTCTGATACCACTTGTAACACCCCATATTGCTTTACTTGCACGACTTCAAAATCCCTCTCATCCCGATGTAATTCCGTTTTTCCTAGAAGTTGTAGGAGCCGAACCACTCCCCTCCCTTGTCAGCCTCGGATGTTAGATGCCCACCAAGAGGAGGCATTACATGCCCACAAGCTTCCGCTTGGTTCGTCCCTGAACCACATCGTATTGGGAGAGGTCTACTCTAATACCACTTGTAACATCCCAAACTGCTTTCAAGATTGTCGACTGACCCCACAAACCAGCACAAGTCTTTTCAACGTGTTTTGTCCTATCCCACACACTTTTCAGGAAACTTCCCATAAGGTCACCCATCCCAAAATTGCTCCAAGTCAAGCATGCTTAACTGTGGAGTTTTTATGGTTTAGGCTATCGAAAATAAGATGCATCATGTTGATATAGGTAGTACCAAACAATTCTTATAAGCATTCCTTCAACCATGCAGTCTCATACTTTCACGGCTTCAAGATCCCTCTCAATCCGATGTGATTCGATTTTTCCTAGAAGCTTCCAAGAGCCGGACCACTCACCACCCTAGTCAACCTCGGGCGTTACTTTCCCACCAAGCGGAGGCGTTACATCGCTTACTTGAAAAAATTAGTCGTTGGTTATATCCTCTTGTTTTTAGGGATCTTTCTTTTTCCTTGTGTTTATTTTCTTTATCTTTGACAAGGAGTATCAATCTCTAGGGAGATGGAATGTAGAATTTAGTTATTTATCTTTTTTTATAACATTTATTTTTGAAAAAATATCTTTTTTTGTAACATTTCTTTTTGAAGAAATATCTCTTGAAATGTTTGCAAGTTATTCCTTTTGTTCATTTTCATTAAAACAACATTGATGGGACTAGCCACGTGATTATTTGGGTTGGAGTTTTCTAGGTTTTGATATGAGACACTAATACTTGATGTTCTGATTTGAATTTTATGGGTTTGATGAAAAATATGATGATGGTGAAGATGATGAACATATGAAGAAGATGAATATTTGTTTTTTTAACGATAAAAATTATTTATAATAAAAACTATGACTAATGATTATGCGTGGCAAATCACCTCAACGCTTATTTAATATAAAAAAAATGAAAAAGGGACTAACTTGTACATGTTTTAATAGATAAAAGATTTGAATAGGACAAAAATAAAAGAGTAGTGATATTTGAACAACTATTTAAGATAACTTTTGTGACAACTTCTTTTTTCTCACTTTTCATTGGTCGAAAACAATGGAGAGAGAAAAAGGTAGAGAAAGAACAAAAGCATAATGTAAGTATGATGGAAAAAGTTGTCAAAAAATTGTCATAAAGTGGTTGTACAAATATCATTTCTATAAAAAAAATTCAAGTGTTACAAATAAATAAGGTAAAAATTTGAGTGGGACAAAAAGATAAAAGACTTAATTCTGACAAATTTATTTTTAATCGAGTACTCAGACTTTTAGTACAAAATTACGAGTTTCTATGTATACCTCCCTTTTTCCTTCATTGAATCTCTTCTATTGTTTTTTTTGAATCGGCCAATATTATTCACGTCGAGCAGTACTAATAACAGTACCACCCGTGGTAACGAAAAGAAAAATACAAATGCAACCACCAATAAACAAAACACTTACTAGAAAAGTACCCACAAAAGTCCAATAAAATGCAACCACCAATAGGCTAGTTATGATGCTAAAGTATGCAAAAAGGACAGAAGCACTAATACTACCAAAGCACTAAGTCACTTCCAAACCCAACATGGTATACCCAGGCTTCAACACCAGCACACAAAAACAAAACAAGCCTAACGCCCCACCACTAACACCAACATAAAAACCAAAACTCTATAATTGAAAGCAAACAGCCACCAACAGAAGTGAGCACACTCAGGCTTCGCACCAACAACCTCTAAGCAAGCTAAAACCATTACCTCCTCAAGCACTCTTGTGGATTCCAACTCCACTCATAATATAGGCAAGTTTGCATAGAAAGTCTACTCAAACTCCACCTCCACGACATCACCATTATTTTCGGTAATAAATCATCAACATATTTCACTTCATTCCGGAAAATTATGTGATTTCTCGCTTGCCAAATCACCCAAATGGTAGCATGCCAAATGATCCACAACCCCTTACGAATCCTCTTATTTCTTCCTTCATTACTCCAACATGCCCAATGCACAAACAAATTTGGTGGAGTAATGAAAGAGAAATCAAGCCATTTCAATTGAATCTCTTCTGTTAATAATATCATACACAACTAGATATTTTAAATTGAGCTGCTTATAGAAAACATTTTTTTAAATGCTTAGAAAACTTTTTGTTTGAAGCAAAATGCAAGTTGGTAGAATTTTATTTTAGCTATGGAAAGAGATTGCAATGAAGTTTCAAATTCTTTATTTTTTGTTTGTGGTTTTTTCCTTTAAAAATAGAAAAAATTGGGTCCAAAATCAAACGACACAATAAAAAAAACCCAGTTGGATGAACTTATCAAAAGCCCAAAATAAAAAAAATAGAATAAGAATTTCTTTTCTCACCCTCCGTCCTCGTGTGTCCTCCAAAATTTCAGTTTTACCCCATTCAGATTATGTAATCAGAAGCCAGTTTTGGTATTTTCGGATTAAATAATCTAAATAACAACCAGACTCCAACAAACAGCAAAAAATGCATGTATATCTATGTATATTTAACAAATATTCACAAAGTACAAGATTTAACCAACAAAAACATATATAGTTATATCAAAAAATAATTATATATAAAATTAGTGTTTGGTTCCATAATGATATACATTTGAACTAATCTTAGGCAAGGTCTATGTTACCCCAAGCATCACTTTCAAGACTATTATTATTTTCAGCTTTTACTCTATCTACACCATTCTCATCATCTACTACCTTCTTATTATCTTTATCCTTCTTTAGGTGTTCAATTATCACCACATCATCGTCTCCGCTCCGACTATCACATTACCCGCAACACAACTTAGTTTATTATAACTAATCATCTTATGGATATATCTAAACTCATAAGGCCCTGCACCATCTCTACGGTGGCGATCTCATAGTTGAGATGTGGTAGAAATTGTTGTTGGTGTTCTCTGTTGCGGGTTGCTTTACAGGTTGTTGTAATCACTCCTTCCAGCGGGATTAAACCTCTTTCGTCGAGCTCTCGTTGTTGCTTGGTCGTCGCAAGGTTCGTGTCGGATGTGGGTTGTTCGCAGTGGTTTGTGCGGTGGTCTGCTCCAGGTTGCTATCAGATTGGTTTGGTGGTAGATTATTCTCGATGGTTTTGTGTTTTGTTTGCCGGGTTTTGTTTTGTTGGTTGCCGTTCGTTTGCCGCCGGCGGCTTTTGTTTGTGTGAGGCTCCGACTTTTGCTGTTTTTTTGGTTCAGTGATTGGGTGGATCTAGACCGGTGACTTGTTGTGTTTCATAAACCCGAAAGAGTATGGTTCTATGTGATTTAAAAACCCAAAAGGGTTTGGCTCTTAAAACCCGAAAGGGTCTAGTTACTAACTTGTTGTGTTTGGTGGTTCATGTCTGCCTCCACACTCGTACTGAGGCTCGAAAGAGCTTAACAGTTGCTGCTTTGCTCAGGGAGTTGGCACTTGGATTGATACTGTGTTGACGGTCAGTCCATTCGCCGGTTTAAACCCTTTTTTGTTGCTTACACATTTTCGCTATTCATATTTTTTTTGTAACTTGGTTTCGCGCCCGTACGCGGGTTCGCTAGGTTGCGTCTGTGATTAGTGAATTTGTGTTATAATAGATCAGGGTGGTTACATTTGGTTTTGTATTATCACGATGTATTTCCGTTTAGGGTTGTTCCTGGATCAGGTTTAATGTCCCCCTAGTCTCTGTAACTCTTTCTTTGTTTATTCAATTTTATTTTCTTTTGAAAAAGAAAAAAAAAACTCAAGTTCTTCTAAACTTTAAATATTCCTTTCAATTTAATTTCAATTCATAAAATTCTCTATTAATTATTTTACTTTCTCATAAATTTAAATTCTAAGTCATTTCAATTATGCAATTTAGTTTTCAAGTCATTTATATTTTTTGGTCTTTTAAATTAAAGTTTATTTTTTACATTCATGTTTATTCAATACAGTAGTCATTTCAATTCAAGTCATTTTAAGTAAATTGACCTTAATTAAACCATTTCATAGCTAATTTTGACCATAAGACCAGAATTCAATTCAAAAATATATTAATTTGTTTAGACTTTCTACACTCATGCTGATTAAACATTTATTAGTATTTCAAATTTGATTGTCTTTTTTTAAACCAACAAGACTCATAAACACTTGTACATGTGGAATTGACCATTGTACCATGCTCTTATATGTTGTTGTTTGTATTGAATAAATTACTTGGCAATATATACAAGATAAATATTTGTATTTATTCCCCAAAAAAGTTTTGTATTTAATATTCATAATTAAACTGACCTATACAATTAAAGTTAAGTCATCAAAATAGTTTATTAAATTATCGTCAATTTATTAATTAAATTAAGTTATTATTATCCAAATAAAATATTTTCTAAACAAAATGAATTTAATTGAACCAACTAAATTATAAAGAATTTAAATTTATTAATTTTCTTTTAATCAAATCATCTAATATACACCTCGGGATTTGAAATGTCGATGGAAGTTCATACGATAATTCTGTTATAGCAGGTTACGGGGGAGTTATTCGAGATTATTAACAGGAGTGGATAGTAGGATTCAATGAGCATGATGAATATGTTGACAGCCTACATTTTGAACTCCTATCAATTTTGAATGGATTATTAGTAGGGTGATGTTATTTATAGCGAAAATATTTATAACGAAGGCATTGTGAATTGTATATGACCATTAGGTCTTGGAATGTAGCGAAATTCATGGGTGGAACTTGCAATATTAAAGGTTCACTACAATACAATTATATTGTGATGTCTCTCGTGAGCATTTATTCGCTCAAAGTAGCATTATTCTTATTAGTGACTTGGGATATTGAAGTCAACTATATATAAGATTGCATTCAAGCGTTGTCATTGATTCAAGACTCAACAGCACCTCGACCACTTATATAATCTAACATAATTGATAAGGAGCTTTTTTCTAGAGATTGGTTAGTCTCATTTACATAAACAGAAGGTAACTAATGTCCAAATATGGCAAAATTGAGTGCTCATGCGATGAAATGTATGAGATTTTTTCCCAAACTTCCAATTTGTGCACATTCTCTACTAGTGTCCTATGTTATGAGAATTCAATACACAAGGACATAGTTTGTATGGTTTTAATGATGTTCTGTAATTATATGCTTGCCGTAGTGAATATTGTGAATTTATATTTATGTCAACCACTTTTGTATCTTTTTTTTATAATATATTTTGGGTTTTAAGAAAAAAAAAATGCTAAATGACACGACAAATATTTTCGTGCTACACACACGAATGTGGCAACAACCTCCATATATAAGGGTTTCTCTCTATTTCTAGGTTAGGTTTTCATCTTCATATCATCCTTTTATATTTTCAATCGATATTGAGACCTCCTTTTATAACTGTTCAAGTAATTAACTTAGCTAGCCATGCACTTCCTGTAATGGCACTTCTATCCTCTCACCTTTGTTGTGCTTCATCGCTTTGATCTTTCTCTTGCTTAGATGAAACAGTTTCATTCTTTATACGACCATAAATGACAGCAAGAATAGTGGGATGCAAAAAAACAGTGAGATGCAAAGACAATTTCTATGACAAAGATGACAACAAAAGTTGAGGTGATGTGCATGCGGTTGACGGTGGTACTAGAATCATATGCTGCCACGATTATGAGGATCAATTTTGGAGCATTTTTTATTTGCCTTTCTCTTTAATATTAAAATAATAATTAAAACAAGCCTATAAAGTGTGTTTGTAAATCAAGCATGTCTTCGTGTGTTTTGCAAGACAAAAGCTTCGTGCTATATAGCACTCCTCGAAAAGAAAATGATGGAAAGTAGTGATGGTATCAATCTAATGTATACATTTGTTTCTTGGGTTTATGTACCCTTGCTTTTCTGTATTTTTTTTTTATCATCTTAGTAAAATTGTGTATTTTTTATCTTCATTTAGAAAATCAGTAAGATTTAATTAATTCCCGGGGTATAGGAACATCGTCTTTCACATCTCAACGTAACAAATTACTTATGTCATTTCCCTCATTATCTGATTTTTCCATAACAACAATAAATCCTAGCTTCCTCACTTCATCTTGAACCTATGTCAGTAACTCATCTTGTGAAGTAAATTTTCTATTAGTAGTAATCTGCATAATGTAATCAATAGAAGGATTACCAACCGGAGATGGAACTCCCTTTTGGCATTACCAAAAGGATTATTAACTAGAGGTGGAACCTCATCTTTGGCATAACCGAAAGGATTATTAACTTAACTAAAGTTGGAAACTTGACTTTCGCTTTGTCGAGATCATCTGACACTTGAGGTGCAATGTTTGGCTTCACATAAACAAGGGTTACACAATTGGAGGTGTGATGTGAGGTGTTAAATCATATCTATATATACATGTATTCTAACCTACATTTTGCTTATGTGTCACCTCACCAATGTCTCCCTTTTTAACTATTTCCTTATATGCATTCTCTCTCATTATAGGCTACACTTTGCTTATGTGTCACCTCACCAATGCCCTTATTTTATAATTTTTATTTCTTATATGCATTCTCCTTTTGCCTTTTTATTATTTATTTGTTTTTAATTTTGTTAATTTATTCATTGCTTATTATTATGTCTCCTAATATTGTCAGTTACACATACACAAAATATTTAAGCCACAATATGTATTGAGGTGTATATTAAATACTAAATTTCCTTAGTTTATTTTCGCAATAATATGAGAATCCCCTAAATTTTGGTCAGAAATTGGTCTATATTTTTTAAATTTTTTGGCAAAAGTTGGTCACCCCTGAAATTTTATCATCGATATTTCTGTATGTTTATATGTTATATATTTATTTCATATACAATGAATTATGGCAATCTATGTGTACCTCTCATTTACCAAAAATCATTTACTTATTTTTTTATTAATGATTGCCAAAACTTGAATGATTATGTTGTAGTAATGGTCAGTTACACATCTTACTTATTACCTTTATTATAAGCAGCTGACAATTATATGTGTAACTCCTTTTTACCAAAATTATGTACCTGTCAATTATTTCTTATTGTAACTCCTTATTTAGTCATGGTGGGGACGAGTTAATACAACAAAAAAAATGGCCACTACATAAATTTTTTCAATTCTACATTCTTATAGGTTACGGTTTTAATATACCATGCCACACAAAAGTAATGGTCACAATAATCAAGGTTCACAAATTTTTTATTTATATGACAAAGAATGCAATATAAATATAAATAAATAAACAAATAACAAACATGCAAGGTTACAATTTCGATTTGTGCCTCTTCACATTCCTTCACATAAAGCCTAAAAATATGTTACAGTTAAACCATTTCAATGACAGTATTTCCCTCGCACCTATATAACCAGCACTGGTGTCGTTCCTTTTCCACCCATT
>Ga0228711_1001837_pt1 | contig 31886 bp, 20 predicted proteins | sample MedpolnodulmetaG_2_FD_177996 | JGI IMG/M metagenome (GOLD analysis project Ga0228711, IMG submission 177996) | Root nodule microbial communities from Medicago polymorpha collected in Santa Monica, California, United States - brown nodules | ecosystem: Host-associated > Plants > Roots > Nodule... | reverse complement strand
TTTTTAAAAATATTGTCATTTTTAAAATAATGATAGCATGTATTTTCTATTATAATTAATAACATGCCATTTTTACAATATTTAATTAATGATGAGAGCAATTTTTTCATTTAATTATAATGATATCTTGTTTGTTATCATATGCGCATCAAACACATGATAGGATTAATGTTTATCATGTCCTTATCATATCCTATCTCTATCCAGCTTTATATCATATCCTGCCTCTATCCTATCCTGACCATCAAACGGACCCTAAATTCCTAATTTCGTTTGCAATCTCGAGGGACTAGTCTTGCTTTGGAATTTCCCCACCACTCTATTAAACATTCTCTTTAGTTTTGTAATACTACTTGACACAAATAGTTTATAATCCTTGGATAGTCCCCAGGATTGTTATTCACAGTTGATTTGATCTCCTCTTCCATGACTTGCCTCATATTTTATCTTTCACAATTTCGTCAAAACCAAAAGGGCTCACTGTCTACCAAAAACCAATATTCAAGGTTAAGACTAAATATCCCTTCATAAATGTCATTGACGACTGTTTGAATTGACGATGTATTAAACAAAATTACGAAGACACCATAATTTCATTAAAGTTATTTACAAAGTCCATGTGATGTGACCAACCATGATTTGGCAAAGTCCATGTGATGTGATCAAACTAATTGTTTACAGCCTGCAGATTAAAACAAGTGGTGATTTTTTGTCTACAACTCCACAATTTGGGTAAAACATCCAAATTAACTTTTATTTCTCTATATATAATTTATTTCTCTATATATAATTTTTCTTCTTGAGTAAGTATTTCAAAACATTCAATAGTTTTCGAGAAATCCAATTTTTCGATTTTTTTCTGTGAAATTAGTACTAGTTAGTAACTCAAACAAATTGGAAGTGTTAAAGTTAAGAATCCTTAGATATTCCTTTAATCGTACAACTTCATAGATTAGTGCTTACGCATTAAGCATTCAATTTATTTATTGTAAAACTATTATAGATAGAAGGTGTGTGATCTCATTGTATACACACAAATTTACACAAGGTTTTGCATATTTTACATGGTATCAAAGCATGTTCTGATTTTGCCACATTTTCTCCGTGCTTCACTGTTGTTGCAACAAAATTTTCCGCCGGCAGCACCACCTTTTAGTAGTGTTCGGTTCCTAAGGATCTTGTATATTTTACAGTAGTTGTTTATCACTGTGCTCATCCCTTCCGGTGACTGTCACACCCGTTCCGTTGTGCAAATACCGTAGGTCCCCCTGTGCCACATTTTTAGGTGTTTTCTATCAGTCCGAGACTATCTACCCACATATGATTATTAACTGTGCTTTCTCTTTCAGTTTGAGGAGGGGTGTCAAATTAAGAATCTTTAGATATTTCTTTAATTGTACAATTTCTTAGATTGATTGTCATTACTTTCAGAGTATACAACTTCTTAAACTAGTGCTTACTCATTAAACATTTAATACATTTACCGTAAAATCATTATAAATACGAGGTGTGTGATTTCATTATAGACACACAAAATACACAGAGCTTTACATATTTTGCATGAAGCTTTTTCCACTTTCTTTTCCCTTTCATATCACACGCCAAGCTTATCTTTTGGAGAAGGGTTTTGAACATGATCGCCACATACTAAGTTTCTTCACAAGCATAGGCATCAAAAGCCATGTCATGAACTAAACAAGGAGATATCACAAATTAAAAGTTGACGAACTTCTTTTCTTTCAAACTTTCAACAGTTTCCTTGATGCTCATTTCCCAAGAAGTATACTCAATTCCCAAACTCTTAGCCTTTTCTTTGGAAAACTGATATGTAGGCACATACGGCTTATCGTCCGCACACCTGGTAACATAGTTGATATTAGAAAAATCTAAACAAATTAAACTAGAAATATATAAATGTAAATACATAAATGGACAGACTGATGAATCATTTTATAGTAACCATTAACCTATGATTTCGGATATTAGACAACATTTGTAGGACTAGCCACATTTAAAGTTGCTATACTTGGCCTTATTTTAGAAACACTTAATTCAGCTATGAGTTTCAATTTCAAACGAAAAATTGGCAATTTTGCATAACAATTAATCTACAGAAGACATAAAAATGGAGGAAGGTGCAAAGTCATCATGCCATTCAAGTTACCCAGTAGCAAAACTTCGGTGAAACCATGTTTTGCATATTGAGTCCAGAAGCCGAATATATGTTAAAAAGTTATACTGGAGTTAACCTCTAAATTGTTGAAATTTTTCTGTATTTTTCACTTAATTATTTTTTCTGTATGTAATATTAAATAAACAACCTTGAATCAAATATTAGTGATGACTGAATCCATTCATCATTTTTAGCACTGAATTTGTAACAAATACCGAGGTCTAACTCATCCTAACAAAACCAGCTTGTACGGGGAGGAGTGCCCCCTCTTTATAAACTCTTCTCAAGAATCCTATCTATCCAATGTGGGACTAAATCCTACTCGAGTGTTGGCCGCTAACAGAATTGAGTTTCAAACAGGTAAAGAAAGCTTTAAAGAATGACGCACACCAGATAAGAATCCGCATTCATTTAGGAACATAATTATATGCAATCTTTCGGTTATCGAAATTATTAATCTTACTTCTCTGGGAGTTGCAACGAAGGGTACAGTTCACGTAAAATCTTCACAATTTCTGAGTAGTGCGCTACACTCTCAACCAAGCAATGTCTTCCACTAGCTGAAGCGTTCTCGTATGCCAGAATATGGGCATTTGCAACATCTTTCACATAAACCCAGCCCAAAGTAGAATTTGGAAATGTTTGTGCACCTGTATCAAGGAAGTGAGAGAGCTTCTATTATCTACACAAGGACAAAATCTTGTTTTCTTTAACAGAAGCATATTTGAAGCACACAGGAACCGCTAATATTCATTAAAGTAACAACAAAATAAAATTCAATAAGCAACAATGGGAGATTTTGGGGAAAAATCAATAAAAAGATTAAAATGTGGCTATCTTGTACAGCTGCACTTATCTAACCCTCTTGTTTTTCGATATCTTTTCATATTGCTTGATGCAGAGAAGGCATTTGACTAGAAAATATTGTGTAAGATGCAAACAGAGAAAGATAATAAAGTATTTGTACAGTATTAGATGTATAAATGTTAATTAAATACCATTAATCAGGTTTAGAATTGCAGCAGCACTTGTGTTTAGAACTGGTTGCAAGAGAGGCCCTATGACCATTGCCGGGTTAATAGTAACCATGTCGATGTTATTCTCTTCTACAAATTTCCAGGCAGCTTCTTCAGCCAATGTCTTCGAAACCGCATACCACAGCTGAAACCAACGGTAGAAAATAGAAAGAAGTCAAAGAGCATCATAGTATAATTTATTACATGGTTAATCATGGCACACACTTTGCTGACATTGGAACAAAACCATTAGCATGTTATGGACTAGCGCATTGGCTGAAGAAGATACATTTAAGATTGAAACACCAACTCCAAAAACAATTTATCCCTTGCTATGGACTAAATTGACAAATTTTTATATACTTTAAGTCTAAATTGCATGATTTTATAAGTTTAGGGAGATACGTTTAATTTGGCACAGAAATCAGCATCAGTAAACCAAGTTTCATCAACAACAACATCAGGAGTTCGAGGCTTTTCATTGTACACAACAGTAGCAGCAGAAGAGGTTAAGACAACACGTTTCAGTGATGGCGATTTTGCACATGATTGGAGAACATTAAGAGTCCCGTTGAGTGCAGGATCAATCAACTCAGCCTGAGGGTCTTTGACATCATGGTAGAAGGGAGATGCAGTGTGAAAGACACCTTGACAGCCTTGAACAGCAGAATCAAAAGCTCCTTGTTCAAGTAGATTTGCCTTAAACAGTTGTAATCTCTCCTTAGCACCTTCAAGCTTAACCAAGTGGTTGATCTTCTTCGGATCATCTACAGACAGCCATAATAATCAAATCAAACATAGTCTCAAAACGTATGAAGCACGGACATAGACACAAATATCGGACAGGACGCAGACACATTAACTTTAAACAATGACTTAATCAATTCAGTGTAATTATAAGTGTCCCTGTCTGACACTAGAAATATCTTTGATCACACGCGTTTGTGTTATAAAGATCAAAACAGAAGAGAATGAAATTACTTGGGTCGCGGACGGTGGCCTTAACAGTGTAACCACGATGAAGAAGGAAACGAACGAGCCATGAAGCTATGTAACCTGAAGCGCCAGTTACACACACAACGTTGCTGTTCATGTCTGATTAGTTATTAGGGGGGATAATTTCATAGTGCTTTTTGAGATGAAGGTCTACATACAACAAAGTACACTCTTTCTGCGGGACCCGCCGTTATTTTTCCTTAAAATATCTATTGTTACCTGTCATGTGGGACCCACTTGCTATGACATAATTAGAAATAGATGGATAATATGAAAAATAGAGAATGCATAGGTACATTTTAAACTAAAATGAAATATATTAACAACGGCGAAGGACGATCCTCAGTACAAGTTGTACTAAAGACGCTAACCCGGCAAACAAAGTGTCAAGCATGTATTTACAAATAAAGGTCAATCGATACCCAGACAGTAAAAAGGGTTCGACCACCAACTTTGCGATCCGTACACAAAAGTGGTATTATTGACCTTCAGCCACCACAACGAGTGAAATTTGACTTTATCTAGTAACTGCTCAATGAATGTTTCAGTATTTTTGAACAACCTATTATTTCGTTCATTCCACACTAGTCAAACGCACAAAAGCCATAATAATTTATCATTTCAAATAATCTACAAGGAACATAGGCACATAAAATAGAAACTAATCAAGGAAACGTTAATCTATCATTTCAAATAATTTGTAATTCTTAGAACTTGGCAATATTAATTTTAATTTTTTTTAATTGTTCAAAAAGTCGTACAAATAAATTTCGCGATTTATAATTTAATATTATAAAATAGATAATTACGATTTAATCAATAACAAATTATCGTTGAAATGTAATAATATATAATTATTGATGAGATCTATTTAGAATTTTTTTTTAAAGGTGAGAAACATTAAATGTTTATTAAATACTATTCAAAAATGGATATCTCCATTGTGAATGTTTTAGAAGGATTAGGGATGACAATGGATACCCTATCGGCAGAGTACTATAGTGTCATTTTCCATATATTCACGTTTGTAAAAAATATTTGTACCCGAACTCGTGCTCTCGTGGATAACAACTTTAGTGCTCTTTCCCATCATACCCTATGGGAACCTACCCATACCCACACCCATTGCGCGCGGCTTAACTATGAAAATACAATAAAAATTTCACAGCTGAAATAAAACTACGGTAAAAAAAAAATTCAAACCAACTAATAAAATAGTACGAATCGTAGTATTTAACCAAATAAAAACATCCAAAATATCCCTGCAAAATTGTATACCAGTAGGACGGATCAATTACTATATTAAGTAGTTTTTAGGTTTAGGCTTAAATAGGTAAATAAATAAATTAATTAATTTCACATTCCAAATAAATAAATTATTTATCATATTATATAAATATGTATATGCGGGTTGCAGGTTGGGCAGTATAGTACTCTTACCTGTGTCCATACCCATTTAAATCTGCGGATAATTACCCGTACCCATGAAAGCGGAGTTTTACCTTACCCATTGCTAATATTTTTTGTAGGTATCCATCAGATCTGGGTTCAATTATCTTTCCCAAGGAGGATCCAGTCTGTAAACTCATACAATCTAACAAACAATAACACATGATACTAACGATAAAATTGGACAAATAAGCAAAACACAATATCGTAATGTTTCTATTCTATAACAGTGCCTCGAGAACACAACCACCTGGTAAAATATACTTCGTCTTAGAGAAATTTGTAACCGAATTGTACCCATGTGAGTGACATGAATAAGCTTCATATTCAACTTCATACTTTTCATACTTTCGTTTGTAGTCAATGAACCTTGCTTTGAATTTTCCTTGTTTGAAAATATAAGTTATTTTGGGACATCCATTCTCTACTATGTAAACTACAAATAGTGAATGTTGCATTAAAAATTGAAAATATTCGTTATTTGGAGACAATTTTTTCTTTTAGCAATTAAGTCAAATAATTTAGGATGGAGAGGGTATGAATAGTTTTTTAGAGGACGGCCCATTTTTCAAAAGGTTCACTTGGTTTAGAGTTTCTCTATTCATCCTTGAGATACTCGGTTCGAGACTAGACATCGAGAATAGTTTTCAAGAAATTCGTTTTTTTTTTTTTTTTTATAGTTTTTCCAAGTTATTAGGAACTAAAACAAAATGGAAACCTGTTCCACTTTCTTTTTCCCTTTCATATCACTGTTCCATCACGAGTACAAACCAAACCATGAAGAATGACTTATTTCAGTACTTAGATTTAATTTAAACCTTATTTCACATACTAGGTTTTTTCACAAGCATAGGCATCAAAAGCATGTCATCAACTAAACAAGGAGATATCACAAATTAAAGGTTGGCGAACTTCTTTTCTTTCAAACTTTCAACAGTCTCCTTGATGCTCACTTCCAAAGGAGTATACTCAAGTCCCAAGCTTTTCGCCTTTTCTTTGGAAACCTGATATATAGGCACATACGGCTTATCATCCGCACACCTGGTAACATAGTTGACAAAGTGAAAACGATATTAGAAAAATCTAAACAGATTAAACTAGAAATATTTAAATTATTATATAAATGTAAATACAGAAATGGACAGAATGATGAATCATGTAGGGCTCATCTTATAGTAACCATTAACCTATGATTTTCTAGGACTTTGCACATTTAAAGTTGCTATACTTGGCCATATTTTTAGAAACAGTTAATTCAGCAATGAATCCCAAAATGAAAAATTCAGTACGAATTAGCAATTTTGCATAACAATTACTCTACAGAAGACATAAAAATAAAGGAAGGTGCAAGTCATCATGACATTCAAGTTACCCAATATGATAGAAGGTGTTATATTATTGAAAAACAAATTAGCAAAACCTCAGTGAAACCATGTGTTACGTACTGGGGTCCAGAGGCTGAATATGTGTTAAAAAGTGCAGAAATAATAAAAGTTATACTGAAGTAAACCTAATTAACATAAGCTATAAATCGAAAGGTGATCAAGTCTGAGGAACAGGTCATCAGGTAACATAAAGCAACCTCCCAATTCATCCACATAGATGCGCTCAGTCACAAGCAAGCACATATAAAACAACAACTCAAATGAATCAATTCGTCCACAAACACTTGGTACCCGTACTTTAACTATATGATAGTCTGATAGAGAACATATCAACTAGGGGACAAAGAAATATGAAGTTGCATTCACCAAACCTCTATGGGGATGTCAGATTGATTATACAGACCAAGTTGGATGCATAGAATATATATGCTCCCGCTAGAAGGTGATTATAGTCAAAATAAAATTCATCTCTTTGTTTATTACCATTAATATACTTTCCCTTATTTTGAGATATTCTCTCTTGTATATAAACCTTTACAATCTCCCTACCAAAAAAAAAAACCTTTACAATCTTGTTATGTAAAGCATGGCATTTATTCTAAAATATTCAAATCATTCAATGACCTCTAACTTGTTGAAACTTTTTCTGCATTTTTCACTTAATTACCTTTTTCCATATGCATTAAAGAAACAACCCTGAATCAAATATTAGCGATGACTGAATCCTTTCATTTTAGCATTGAATTGAGTTTCAAACAAGTAAATAAAGCTTTAAAGAATGTGGCACATCAGATGAGAATTAGCATTCATATAAGAACATAAATTATATGCAATCTTTCAGTTATCGAAATTATTAATCTTACTTCTCTGGGAGTTGCAACGAAGGGTACAGTTCACGTAAAATCCTCACAACTTCTGAGTAGTGTGCTACTCTCTCAACTAAACAATGTCTTCCACTAGCTGAAGCATTCTCGTACGCCAGAATATGGGCATTTGCAACATCTTTCACATTGACCCATCCAAAACTAGCATTTGGAAATGTCTGTGCACCTGTATCAAGGAAGTGAAAGAGCTTCTATTATCTACAGAAGGACAAAATCTTGTCCTCTTGAACACAAGCATATTTGAAGTACATAGGAACTGGTAATATTCATTAAAACAACAACAAAAGAAAACACAATAAGCAACAATGAAGCAATTGGGGGAAAATCAATGTAATATATGAAATAAAAATAAATAAAAGATTAAACAACAATGAAACTATAAATATACTCTCATCCAGCTCAACAATAAAAGGAAATAGACTCTCATATCATCCAGCTCAGCAATAATATCTTGTACTTATCTAACCCACCTTTTAGTAACTTTCAATATTTTTGATATCTTTCCATATTGCTCGATGCAGAAAAGGCAGATGACTAGAAAAATAATATGCAAGATGCAGACAGAGAAGGATAATAAGAGTATTTGCTGTGTTCAGAATTGTAATTAAATACCATTAATCAGGTTTAGAATTGCAGCAGCACTTGTGTTTAGGACTGGTTGCAAGAGAGGCCCTATGACCATTGCTGGGTTAATAGTAACCATGTCGATGTTGTTTTCTTTAACAAATTTCCAGGCAGCTTCTTCAGCCAATGTCTTTGAAACCACATACCACAGCTGAAACAATGAATAGGAAATAGAAAGAAATCAAAGATCATCATGATTAATCATAACACAAACTTTGCTGACATTGTAACAAAAGCATTAGTATTGTAGTGAGAGGCACATACGTTTGATTTAGCACAGAAATCAGCATCAGTAAACCAAGTCTCATCAACAAGAACATCAGGAGTACGAGGCTTTCCATTATAAGCAACAGCAGCAATAGAAGATGTTAAGACAAGACGTTTGAGTGATGGGGATTTGGCACATGATTGGAGAACATTGAGAGTCCCTTTGAGAGCAGGATCAATCAATTCAGCCTGAGGATCCTTGACATCATGATAGAAAGGAGATGCAGTGTGAAACACACCATGACAGCCTTCAACAACAGAATCAAAAGCACCTTCTTCAAGTAGATTTGCCTTGAACAATTGCAATCTCTCCTTAGCACCATCAAGCTTAACCAAGTGGTCAACCTTCTTGGGATCATCTACAATAATAATCAAATAATCATAATTTCAATTGATTATATAATAATTCAATATAAGAAAAGAGAAGAAAAAGACAAATACTTGGATCGCGAACGGTGGCTTTAACAGTGTAGCCACGATGAAGAAGCAATCGGACGAGCCATGAAGCGATGTAACCTGAAGCGCCAGTCACACACACAACATTTCCCAAGTTGCTGCTCATTTTTGCTTAGTGCTTAGTACTCACACGCGTCTGTTTATATATACTAGAAGAAGACTAAACTATTTTGATCTTCTCTAATCTCTAAGGCTGCGATTCGTTTAATCTATGTCAGTCAGTCCAATAAAAACACTCCACTACACTCCTCTTTTTTTATTTTTTGGTTACACACCAACTCCTTTTTCCCGTAAACATTATACTATACTATAATCGTAGTATTTAATAATTATTATGGTCCCCACCTATATCTTTTTTGAAATTAATAATAAGGTTTTCGGAGGTGAAGAAGACATAGAGAACTAGATAGGACCATCTTCATTTCATTTATTTATTCTTAGAGAACTAAAGATAAAGGAGTGTTTTAACACACTATCTAACATTATTTTTTTATTATGTTAATATCCACGTAAGTTTCATCTAATAGAAAAGTGAGTGTTAGAAAGAAAATGTTCATATCATTTTTTTATAAAGATAAATTATAAATACTATTAGTGTTCAAAAAGAAAGAACAAATAATACTTAGTTAGTGGATTGAGTCCTCCATTGAAATGAGGCAAGATCTGTCTATAAGGAGAACATTAGATGTAGCTGTAAACTATTATAAGATTTGACATATTTAGTAGTAGGCCTATTGGTGTTGCTAGGTTGTAGACTAAAATAGACTTTTATAAAGGTTTTCATGCTTCATTAGTCCTTTAAAATGGTCAGGCCAACCCTTAAAAATGAGCATATGAGATGTAATAAGTCAGACTAAGGTCTATAATTTTTAAAGTAGCCCAAACATAGACTTTGCAAATAGGAATGAGAATAGGTCAGACCTGCCGACAAGGGCGTACGGCTTAGCTTACGATAGACCAGACCTGACTTTTTTCTTAAATAGAGAAGACTTAGGCTTTTTTAAAAGTCTATTTAGCTAAAAAGATCAGGCCACATATCATAAATAAAATATAAAAAAAAAGCCTCTTAGACCTATCATGTCAACATACTTAAGTAAATATGAGTAACATTATTTAGTATATATTAAATTAAATTATAAATTTGTTAACAAAAATTTAAGTTTATTAGTATATATTTATTTTTCACATATTTAAATGTTTTTATCATAAATTAGAATTGAAATATGATTTAAATGTATTACTTCAAACTAGAATTGAAATGTGATAAAATATATGGTCAAATTCTCTAAAAATTCATCTAAATATCAAACGGAATTTTAATCTCGTTAACATAATATTTCTTTAGTCTATTTAAACTTATTTCACAATACTTATTTAATAATGTTCATGTAAAATAGACTTTTTAACTGGATAACCAGTCATATCGGGCTTTCGAAAGATTCAACTCAGACCTTAAAATTTTCGACAAACCGACCTTAGATCGTGCAAAATCTAACTCTCGTGTAGCTATACCCAACATACATAAACACAAGAGAAAATGGGATTTGGATATAACGCAGTTACTATGTGGACGCAGAAGTTGTTTTGCACCGTCCGATCTGAAGTGAATGGTCGAGATTTGACATTGTGTGAAATTGTTGAAATCTGTATTGTAAAATTGAAACCGTCAAATCATTGATAAATCATAGATTGACAACCGAGATTTGCTACTGCGGCAAACCGTATGAATTTGCTACAGCAGCAAATCCAGATCCGAGAAAATGAGGGTGATACATCCAAATTGACTCCATTCATTTTTGTCAATTCCTTCAATAACAGTCACATCGCCCCTTTCTTTATTGAAAAATGATATTTAAACAACCATTTTTAACAACTTTTGTGACAACTTTCTCTCTTACTCACATTACCTTTTTATTTTCCCTCTCTATTGTTTTGGTTTTTGTGCCAATACCTCATTTCCTTTATAAAATTTTGATTATCACAAAAGTTGTCATATATATGGTTGTTCAAATAACACAACTCCTCTTTAATGCACAACTGCCTCAGTAGTCCCTTACAAAATAACTTCATGATGAAACATAATGTATAAAAAGACATACCCAATAAAAAATTGTTGAATATAGTACCCCTCACAACTAACAAAAGACATAAATTGACCTTGGCATTTCTCTTCGCAATAAATAACTCATGAAACTCGTACCACACACACAGACACTATAAATAACGTTACCGTACACTATTCACATCGCAAAACTACATTGCACATTTTTTTTTAAAAGAAAAGGCTACATTGTACATGTGAATGCATACATTGACGTATTGGTCCTCACATGCAAACGAACAAAGGCATACCTTTTGTCGAGATAAAGTGTGAATTAAGGGAGGGGCGGCTATTTTTGAAGGATATCAAAATAATTATTTTTATTTAGTAATGAGTGCTATATAAATGAGTAAATAAGCAATTATCTTGCAAAATTGTAAGTTTCATCAATTATCTTATGACATTAACAAATAATTGCATAATGTTGATCAATTTATCCATCCGTCAAATTCCTTTGTTAGTCAATATGACGTGGCATTTGACTGTCTATGTGACAGCGTGACATGTTGACTTACAGAAGAATTTGACGGATGAGTGAATTAATTAACGTTTACAATTTCAGAGGGCAATTAAACTCTTGTTAATATCAATGGAATAATCAACGAAACTTACAATTTCGGAGGTAATTGTCTATTTACTCCTATATAAATATATATTTTTAATTTGTTTTGATTAAATGAATTGAAGATATGTTATTTGAAAACCTTGATCTTTTATAATAAAAAAAAGACATTCAAATGATTAAAATAACACTATATTTAATTAATTTGGTGTGAATCGTCTTCATGAATCTTAACTCACTTGGTTGAGACAATGCATAAAATATGCAAGGTCCGCCACTACCAAAAAAAAAAAAATCTGGTGTGAATCACAACCACATATTGAACAAAATAGGACGACATCTTTGATGAAAAATCAAATTTTTCATTCTCGGACGAGCTTCCCAAAACCACTTTCAACATTTTTATTTCTATTATTTATAATTATAATTTATAACTTATCCTTCAAAAGTTCCAACTAATCCCTTTCAATTGAAAAATTTGGAATGGTTTGGTTCATTAAAGATTTCACTATTTGCTTGGAGGTTATTACGTCATAACTGTTATGAATTTAATCTCTCGTAAATTATTAAAAAAATGTTATAAAAAAAAAAACGAACAAACAGACACATTATGACGCAAGTAAAAAGTCAAGGATTAGGGAGATAATGGAAATAGAGGAAGAAATGCGACGTACTTCATGAGCCAGCTAGATGACCAAAATGGTTAAGGAAGACAAATACAATCGTTAGTGCTATATGCATGTGATTTTTTTCTTTTATTTCATCGAAAATATTTTTAATAATATGAAACAATTTACAACTTCCTTTTGATAATTTTTTTTCTTCTAACTTCCTTACGTACTTACCGCTACACTTCCTTACGTACTTACCGCTACCAACATAGTTTCATAGGCTTTGTAATTTCAAGTCAGTCAAATTTTCCTCTTATTCTCTCATACTTCATATAATCACAATGATGTTTAAAGGCCATTGTAATTTTTTATTTGATTTTTTATTTTATTATTTTTGGCTCTTAAGCAATAGATTTTTAGATTTAGTTCATTGGATAAGATTTGTTTTGTACATATGCAAAACTATTTAGTACTGTTATATTAAGAATTTATTCATACGTAGTATGGTTGATGCTATTTTATCCATTCCATTAATGTTGGAGGAACAAAATGATATGGTGATGTTGAATGAAGAGGCGCATGGTAGGTACACAACAAGGTCAGGGTACCAATATGCTATGCAAGAGTTGATGAATGAGGAGAGGCATTATGTGCAAGGGACTGGAATTGTTTATGGAAAGCTCGTGTGCCTCCTAAAGTCCGTAATTGGATGTGGTGGATTTGTAGAAAAGGTGTTTACCGATGAGAGAGATTACAGGAGCGTCATGTTCCATGTCCGAGCAATTGCGAGTTATGTGATGGGCTGGTAGAGAATGATCGACTTATATTTTTTCAATGCACAAACAGTATAGATTGTTGGAATAATGCAGGTTTGTCACAAATTATTCAGGCCTGTCTGCAACAGTTTGATTCGGTTGGAGAAGTTTTGCTAGATGTGTGTGTGCACGTAAGCAGGATGAGATTGTTAACCATGTGTTGATGTTGGTTTGGAGTATACGGAGGAACTGAATGATTGTACTTGGAATCAGAATACTGAGGAACTGAATGATTGTGCTTGGAATCAGAAACAAGTAAATCCAACTCAGATAATGAGCATGTCGCAAACCATGCTGACAGAATGGCAATCGGTGCAGAATTATGCAGGAAATAATATGGAAGACTGTAGCAGATTTTCTGGCAGACATAGTAGAGTGCATGCTGAGTTTCATTGTGCGGTGGATGCTAATTTTTTCCGTAACAACGGGTTGATGGGTTACGGGTGCTGCCTTCTAAATAGAGCCAGTCAGTTTGTAAAGGTGCTCGCAGATTGGAGCCGTCCCGAATTGCGAGTCCCTGAAGGTGAGGCTACTGCGTTGCAGAATGCTATGCGATAGGTGCAAGACATGGGAATTGGGAACACATAGTATGACTTTCTTTTCTGATTCTTAAATTTTAAGTGATGCTATTTATGCAGTTAGGAAGGGGTCTCTGAGTTTAGCATCTTCGTTGCTAATATTAGGCATATTCTAGCTTTAAACTGTAATTCTGATGTTAACTTTGTTAGTAAGCAAGCGAATATAGATGCTCATCTTCTAGTTAAAGTGACAAGTTCTTATGCCAGTCACCAAGTTTATCTTTCTTGTAAAAACACTTGATTAAAATGACCTATTGTTTATCTTTCTTGTAATTGTATTTCTTTATCAATTTCATTTCCCTCGAGTTCCATTTTCCCAATTATATATGCATATTAATTTGGTGCCAACTTAGCTTTCTGCCAATATGAACTTCTCTAGTTACTTTTGCCGACATGTCTGTCTCATAAAACTGTTTATGGATTCATCCAAATTACTTAGAAAACATTGATTCATGGACGCTGCAAACTTTTGTTGTGTTTGTGGATTGGATATAACTATGACTAGCGCAAAACTAATCTCATACTTACATGCAACTACTGTCAATCATAATTACAAGAATTGGCATTCCTCTATTGATAGAAAACTAAAAGCAAGACGGAACATTGCTTCGCAACACAAACATTTTACATGCATCAATTTGTCTCTAAATCTGAATTATTAGTACCTATGGGTCTTGCTGGTATTGCTTTGGCTTCCGGCTCAATCATGCGTACCCATAAGTTGCAAAATCTCCTCCCACAAACCTTCAGAAGAATCTGTCAAAGCCTTATACAGCAAACTTGAGCTACATGCAGCCACATACCAATACTCTGACTCAATTTCATCTCGCAACTGATCCATTTGCCATCCAGCATAACCAACAAAGAAACTGAAATCATGAGGCTTGATAATCCCCTTCTTAACAAGACCTGCTGCATCATCTAAACAGTTTCGAGCACCATAATATAGACCAGGGACTACCTCTTCAAATCCAGGAAGCTTCAACTTGTCTCCTGATTTTAGCAAAAACATGCTTGCCTCAAGAGGTCCACCAAAATGAAGAGAACAATCAGAGAAGGTGGTTACTAAATCATGATTTTTAGGATTCATCTGTTTAATCTTCTTGTGAAGAGGACGATTGATGACAATTCCAAAAGGACCTTCTTGTGGGTGTCTAGTTCCAGATCTAAGAAGGAGAATAACGGTTCTTTCAAAGGTGCGAATACCATCAAGCTTGTCGGTAGCCACAAGTACACAGCCAGTCTCAGGTAAAGGAATAGGATGAGCCCATTTTGTTTCAAGAGGTTTGGAAATGTGTAATGCCCCCCCACCTTCTTTCAAATGTGTATCGGCGGCATCTGCTATTTCTTTCTGTTAATTAAGTCATCAAAAACAAACTCAGTTAATGAAATCAAACCTAACATCCAGTAAGTTACAACTGTATTTAGCATTACCAGCTCATCTCTATATAGTTTTGCTCTGAATTCACGCCAATCTCCATGATTATTTGATTTATCACCATCTCCTCCTGCGTTAGCATTGACAACAAGAAATGGGATGCGGCGGCGTCGGCGTTGAAATTGTTGTTGTTTACAGTTAGTGATCTCGGCGTTGTTGTAAAAAGATGATCTTGTTGTTCCAGAAGAAAATGAATTTGTTGGGTACAAAAGATTGTTCTTCACATTAACACCACACAGATCCATATTCACTTTGATTTTATCGTTTCTGAAATTAATTCAACACGATTCGATTGGTAAGTGAGTGAGTGAGTCAGATAGATATATTTAAAAAAAAATTAAAAAAAAAATAGTTGATTGGATTATAAAGAAAGAGAGATGGGGAAAGAAGAAGAAGAAGATTACCAAGAAAGAAGACAAAGAATGAAAGTGACGTTTTCGAAAGGAAGAAAGAGAATATGCTTCTTTCTTTTATTACTCTCTCTCACTGCGACTTAACTAACCCAACCTCCCTCCGTTCCGTTCGTTGCTTTTTCTTATCTATCTCCCGCCCCCGATAACAAACTATACTTATTGTACAAACTATACTTATTTTTTCAATAATACCAATAACATAACAAATCTAATATAAATTTTTATCATTTTTAATTACATCAATAAAATAACTTTTTTTAGAGACTAAAATAACATTATGATTGTCAAATTTATTTAAAGATATAATTGGAAAGAGAAAAAGGTAACTTAAAATAGTCTACTTTCTTTATAAATAGTATAGATGATCTAAATTTTCCTTTTGACAATTTATGTTGTATCATTTTAGAATGATAATTTCTTCAAGAAAAAAAAAAGTTATATTGTTAAAGGGAAACTTGTACGAAGAAGCATACGACCAAATTATTTAGTTATTTTTTAAATTCCTTTTATCTCGAGTTAAAGGGTCAAATTTTTTGTTATCGTGAACTTAACTTAGTTGTTAGAAACAATGCATAATATATGCAATGTTTAGAGTTCAAACCCCTGTCCAAAGGGTCAAACTTTTTAAGCGAGTGACAAATTCCCTCCATTTTATTTTTACCAAGCGAGAGGCAAATTCTCTCCAAAAGAAAATCCGTAACGGAAAATTTGATTGAAAAACAATTTAAAAGATAGTTAAGTAGCATTCCTTTGCTTGTCAAAAAAAAAAAGAGTAACATTCCTTTGAGAAACAAAATAGAAATGTGAACATTGGATTCAAATGATTGTTCTTTTTTTTTATTATTAATAATGAAAACTGCTGAACAGTATATTTATTTTTTTTACAAGAAAAATTAAGATGAAGGGATGGTGCTGCAATCTAAGACATGAAAATTAAAAAATGACTGACAAATAAATTTTACAATTATTTCTCCCTAAAGGAATAAAATGAGCTTGATAGAACAGGATCTACAACAAATTTACATCAACCAAAACAAATTAAAAATTATTTATTTTCAATCGGTTTTCAAATTGGGAGGAAATATATTTTTTTTAACAAGCAAAAATGAATTATATTAACACTTACACGCAATTGTTACAGCACAAGGTGTGCCTAAACAATCACGGAAAGACACAGTCAAGTCAATATTACAAAGTAATCAGTCGATGCCCATACATAAGAGCGGGTTAGACCACCAATTATGAGTTCCAAAACTAAATACAACATTACTAGCTTTCAACCACCGCAAAGATTAGGATTTTACTTTATCTAACATTTGTGATAGTGAGCTTTGTTTATTCCTAAATAACCTGTCATTCCGACCATTCCACAAAATCCAAACATAAAGGAGCCATATTGTGGGGGGAAATATGTTGAATTCGACTTTAAGCCAATATAGATTTATGATAAAATAGTTTTCGTATTTTTAGGAATAAAATAGATAGATTGTATTCCACGATCTTGACACATTAATAATATTTTTTTCATTATTGATTTTTTCTTTTAGAATTAGATTGCTTAATTCACAATCCTAGTGATAATTATTATTTATAGCACATATATACTGGAATGTCAATTCTTACTTTTTATTCAAGTGATTTCTATGGAAAAAACAGGACTTGTACAAGAGATGCAAAGTTTGAAATATTAAATTGCCAAACTCTTTTATACATATGAGCAAAATTTGCATACACATAATCAGAAGCTTAAACGCAATTCTTTAGCTGATCTCCAGCTCCTTGGAAGAAACAACAAGAAAGAGCAAAATCAGCAATGAAGATGCCAACAAGAGAAATCACAACAGCTGAAGTTGTTGATTCTCCAACACCTTTAGCACCTCCCATTGTCGTAACTCCCCAAGCACAGCTCACAATAGATATGATAGCACCAAAAGCCCCTGACTTGATCATTGCACTAATAATGTCCCATGCTCTGAGAGATCGCTGGGCTGAATCCAATATAATGTTAATGCTAATTCCATAAACACCATCGGCGAGTAGGGCACTGGATGCCAACCCTAATGTAAAACACAACAGGGTCAAAAGAGGTAAGGCAATACAAGAAGCAATCACTCTCGGTGTCACCAGATAATCAACAGGGTCTGATCCTAGAACTCTCAATGTGTCAATTTGTTCAGAAACTTGCATAGTTCCTAATTCTGCTGCAAAAGCGCTTCCGATGCGGCCGGCGACAACTATTGCTGTAACCACGGGACTTAGTTCCCTAGAGAAAGCCAGAGCTAAAACACCACCTACAGATCTATTCAATCCTAACCTAGTGAACTCTCTCACAAATTGTATTGTGAAGGCCATCCCAACAAAGGCTGAGGTTAAAAGACATACTCCAACCGACTTTGGACCAACTCTTTCAAGTTGTTGAAGAGTATTCCTCCAATGAACCTTTCCCTTTAAAATCTTCATAATTACCTGCCCTGCTAGGATTAAAACTGACAATCCCCTCCATAGGTACCTTGGCGGTGACCAATTGCTGAGAAACATGGGTGATATAACATTAGGAGCATGGTTTGTGTTCATTTCGTCATCCATGGTAGAAGCAGTTGGGTGGCCATCATCTGTGTTAGGGAGCACAAACAATCTGTTTGGTTTAATTGTGATGGGAGAGTTATAAATATGAGGCCTCCTATTGAATTCACATTTCGAATCCAATTGAGAGAGATAAGGTGCACGGATTTTCACCAAACCACTCTTCGGATTTGTACTTAAGTTTCTGCAATATGGTTACAATCAATTAAATATTGCTAAAGAAAACCAACGTTATAAAACCGAGGAATTAAGGGAGAACAAACCTGCAAGAGAAGCAGAATACAGGATGGCTATAAAATGCTGTTTGCATGGTCTGATCCTTGACTTACAGACTCTGTTAGAATTTAAAAGGCAGTCCAATTTAGTACATCAATCAAAGAAATATACAAAGTATGATAGACTGTTAGTATCAAATCACTACAATCCGTATGTCACAATTTCAAAATCTAGATAAACAAATAAGATACGATTAAATAAACATATTATAAAAGTATAAAGGAAGTAGTAAGATTACCTTATGGATCCCGTGTTTAGGTCTGTGGCTGTTTCATGGAATTTTTTAACTCTGACATACAAAGAGATTAGACAACCTTCCTACATTCTTGACTATTTCATTTCTCTGTTTTGGGCAATAACTAAACCTCCCTCCTTGTAGTACTCTTCACTAATAAATTTTCTTTTTCTATTGAAAATGGGGAAAGGGAGGTAGGTAGTAAGACTAGCCTCTGTTTTGGTTCTACGTCTTGACCTCCTAAATCATGTTTGTGTCAGTCAAAGGTGGTTTGACTACATATTTGTTACGTTAGCTTCCAACCTCATATTTGTTAATTTTACAGCTCAAAGGGTTAAGAAATAACTAATCAGTAATCACAAAAGTAAACCACTAATTAATTAATAGGAAAAAAATGTAGTCTATGTCATCCACCTTATATCTAAATAGCTATTACAGTATTTCAAAGCCGAATAACACAAATACAATTAAAACAAAACCCATATCCATCAAAACACACAAACACAAACAGAATTCAAAACAAACAAATAAGTTTTTAATTTAGAATGCAAAACTTTCTCTGTTTTCTACCAACCTGTGTGGGAAGTTGAATCTTTGATCTTGTGACAACACGGTTCTTTCCTTCCCCACCTTCCTCCAAAAGCTATAAAAAGAACGAATAAATGATATCGCAGGTTAGTTTGATAAGAGACTGGGTTGAGAAAATGTTATATAAAATAATATGCAATGCCACATTTTGCCACACTAAGATTCACATGAAACTGTACTGAAACCTATTTTTACAGAAGCAAAAGGTAACAATATAGAGTTACTCATCAACTAATGGAGCTATGACAATTCATTCAGAATCATGGATACAAAATAGTATGGTGTGGCCATTTTGTGGCCAGAAAAGGCATTATCCCATTCAAGCAAGGACAAACTGATTACACTGCTAAGGAAGGAAAAAAGGGTAGTAGAATACTTGCAAGCCAAAAGGCATGTGATTCGTGTCATAACCATTTACTTCTCTTGTAAGATTTGTGTTACTGTCATTATATTCGTAAAGCAATTCTGTTGAATAATAAAAACAAACAAAAAACAGGTTGCCAGAATTCTGATTTGTGTCACTCTCATTACTGATAACATCAATTACTTAGTAATAACCAACCAGTATAACACTTAACTCCAAAACCCGTTGAATGCAAGCAAAACCAAACCAACAATAGCAGCATAAAACTACACACCCAATTAACAAGTGAAAAATCTATCAATTACCAATTTTCCCCCAATTTTTTATTTCTAGGGTTCAAGCTTCCCCCAAATTTTAAGCAAGCAAGCAACATGTTCCCCCAATTTCCAATTTTGAAGCAGGCAACATAGAATAAGTATTGAGCAACATTGAATTGAATCAAATAATAATTTTTAAGCAGACAAACAAACCTGAAGGGAATCAAGGGATGATGGAACTAGAAGAACAAAGGGATGCGACTGAGAGAGTGAGAAGGTAGAGGCTCCAGTGAGACTGATAGGCGCCGGCGACACTGAGTGAGGCGTCGGTGAGACTGATAAATGTCGCCGGAAATGGATGAATCGGTGTAGCAGTTAAAGAGCCAGTGACCGAGATAACAGAACATAAGGAGGGAGGGAGTATTTTGGTAGTTTTCCATATAAAAATTATTTTATTTATTTTTAGACGGAAAAACATAATTACATTGACGATATCTTGATTTAATTTTAGATAATAATTTGGTTGTTTATCTTTATCTTTTTCATTGTCATCTTTTTTTGATACATTGCATATGAATTTTCAAGTTTAAAATTAAAGATTCATATGGAGACATATGCGAATGAACATAAATTTGAAAATTAAAAGTGAAGTTATAGACTTAAATTTGAAGATCTAAAGGTTATAAGAAAATAAAGTTATAGAATTAAAGCTTGAAAGTTCAAATGTAAATAAACTAAAAAGATAAGAATACACTAAAATAAGAAATAAAAAAAATAAATATGTAAAATTCACATGGAAGTCATCGACAAATAAGTGGAAGAAAAACACATGATAACACCAAGGATCTATTTGATGGTTAGGATAAAATAGAGATATGATATGAAGCTGAATAGAAAAAAAAATATAATATAAGCATTAATCATATCATGTGTTTGATGTGCACATGATAATAAACAAAATATCATTATATTTACATGAAAAATTACTCTCGTTAAAAATTAAATATTGTAAAAATGACATGTAATTAATTATAATAACAAATATACGATATCATTTTTTTAAAAATGACAATATTTTAAAAATGACAAAATATCATGATAATAAATAATGAATCATCTTCTAATCCTATCACGATAGTTTCTAACTCAACCTATACCACGATAAAAATCACAAAGGAAAGACACGATATGACAGGAAAATAGTTTATTTTATCATACATCTTTGGTGCATCAAACATCGGATTTAAACAGGATATTATTAATTTATCATATTCTGTCTCTACATCCTGACCATCAAACATACGCTAAAAGCATTTTTTATAAACAAAATTACTCTATGGGTCATTTATCTTATTTATTTGTAACAATTAAGTCATTTATCTTCTTTTTTTTGTTTCGTTGAAATCATTTATCTTAGGAGGCATAAGAAAAGCTTCAAATTATTCAAGACAATAAATTCAAATGGCCACACTGATTTGCTTTTAAACCAACAAAATTTAGCCTAAATAAATCTCCAAAAGCCCCTTGATATAGAAGAATCTTTCTAGCAGGAAAAATCCAAAGTGAGTTGACATATCCATGGAGATACAAATACAAGTTACTTCCATAGAGTCACAAAAATAAGACATTCAACAAAGCTCGTAACCTCCTTTTAGAGATGGTGAAGACATCATTACTGATCCAGAGCTCATAGTTTCTCACACTACTAACCATTATCAAGATCTTATTTGCTCTTCTTCTGTTTTGCAGTGAATTCATTGGTGGAGGAGTTCATACCAAAGTTAGTCACTGATCAATCCAACAACATTTTAACTATCCTGCCATCTGAAGCTGAGATTGACATGACAGTTTTCTCTCTAAATAAGAAAAGTACCCCTAACCTAGATGGTTTTGATGCAATTTTCTTCCAATCTTACTGGAATACAGTCATGATAGAAGTTATCAATGCAGTTCAAGAGTTCTTTGCAACAGGAAAAATGCTGAACAATTTCAACTCAAACACAATTGTACTGATTCTCAAAATAAACAATGCATATACAATTAATCAATTCAGACATATAGCCTTAGCAAATTTTAAATACAAGATCATATCAAAGATTCTTGCAGATAAACTTGCAATTTTAATGCCTCACATCATTTCAAAGAGCAAGTGGGTTTTTATCAAAGTAAGAAATATAAAGGACTTCATTTTGTTAACTTCAGAAGCAGTTAACTTGCTCAACAAGAAAATATCTAGGGACAACGTAGTTTTCAAGATTGATATAGCAAAAACATATGACACCTTAATTTGTCATTTCTTTTAAAAGTATTGACATCTTTTGGTTTCAATTCAAATGTGGTTGGGTTCATGCAATCTTAGAATCTGCAAAACTTTATGTCTCAATTAATGGTAAGCTGCATGGTTTTTTTTTTGCTGCAAAAGAGGAGTGAGACAAGGTGACACCTTGTCTCCTCTATTGTTCTGCATTGCAAAAGATGTTCTAAGTAAAGGAATTGTTAAGCTGGTCCAAGATGGCAAGGTTGGTCTGATAAGTGGCACTGAGTATCAAAGCATTCAATCTCATACTCTTTATGCAGACAATGTTATGTTTTTATGCAAAGGAAAAATTTCTTGTATTGAAGAACTTAAGAAGCTTTTCACTGATTATGCTAATTGTTCTAGTCAGCTCATGAACCCCTCCAAGTCTTTGATTTTTTCTAGCTCCATTCTTGAACCTAGATTTCAAGCCATTGTCAACATGTTAGGGTTTTATAGTGGATCTCTCTCTCTTACTTACGTTGGAGTTCCCATTTTCAAAGCAAAAGCCAAAAAATACCTACCTTTTTGCGGCCTATAGCTGATAGAGTGAAACTTAAACTGGCATCTTGGAAAGCATCATTGTTATCGATGTTAGACAAAGTTTTGTTGGAACAAAGGGTGTTTCACAAGTCACCTATTGAGTTTTGATAATAACAAGGTATTAAAAATCATCAATTGGATATGCTAAACAATTTGTTCAAGTATACAAGATCCATAATCAAAGTACTATTCATAAAGATTCTGATTGAACAAGTTCAAGAGCAAAGGAATTATATTTGAAGCTTAGAGCGTCTGGAAGAATGCATCTGAAGAAATGCGTTTGAAGAAACGGGTCTGAAGAAGAGCTCCCGAAGACACGTCATCAGAAGCAAGGTCATCAGAAGCAATGGTCATCATAAGCATATCTCGTCAGAAGCTACTTCACCAGAGGTGACAAAGGACAATGTACGAAGTGTACGACCACGAACTCTGCAACCACCATCTCTGCAATCTTTGTCTCTACAACAAGACAAACATAACAGTAACATTGCTGCAGACGTAGTTCCTTTAGTATTGGAATGGATTTGAAATTAGTTCTTCATAGGACAACTATCAAATCAGGCAAAAGATCAAGGGTGAAGAATCAAAGCTTCAAAGCAAGACAAGTTGATGTAACGGCTAAATTCTCAACGTCTCTCAACTCCTCTATAAATAGGGATGAAGACTTAGAGAACAAGAGCGAATATACACACGCATATACAAGGTCAATACTCTGTGCAAAACGTCGTAAACAAACATCAACAACTTAGAGAATTCTTTCAATTGTTTATATCTTAGAATTCTCAAGTGTCTAGAAAAACAGAGTCTGTTCTGTTTCGTATTGTATTGTGAATACCTCTGATTGTATATCAAGTATTCAAAACCTTATTCAATTCTTTGTAATTGTTAAGTTAAGTCTCTTTCAGTTGTGATTGAGCAAAGGAAGTCTCTTGGAGTTGTCCTTGAGCATAGAAGTCTCTTTCAGTTGTGATTGAGCAAATGAAGTATCTTTCAGGTGTGATTGAGCATAGAAGTCTCTTGGAGGTGTCCTTGAGCAAAGATAAGTCTCTTTCAGGTGTGATTGAGCAACTTGTAATTTGAGATTGCATTTTAGTGGAACTCTCCTTGGAAGTGCAAGGAGGACAAGACTACTTCCGGTTTGTGGAAGGAACCTGTATAATTGCCTGTGTTCTCTCTTCTTCAGTTCTTTACTTTATCCACTGCACATAGACTCTGTACTCACTCAGACTCTGAACTACTTCAGACTCTGAACCTGAGAACAGTTCTCTAGAACCTAAAAGAAGAAGTTTCCAAAAACACAATTCAACCTCCCCTCTTGTGGTTTTTCTCACCTTCAAGTTTAGCTAGTCAAATCAATCATATATAACATGCTTATTTATAGTTTATCCATTTATTCCTGACTAATTTCCTTATTAAAAGAATTAGAAAAAAAATTATCAGAAATTTCATTTGGTCAGGAAACTTTGGTCGCAAAAAAAAAAACTTTTATCCGTGTTTTTATTTTGTTTAGTATTTTTTATTTTCACCAAAAAAAACTTTGTTTGCAAAACTTTTGTCTCCCATATTTTTTTTTATGATGGTTTGCTGCCATATTTAATCCTTACCATACAAATGTTTTAGATTTTATCCGTCTTATTAATTTTCGCTACCCTTTCAATAAAAAAAATCGTTACCATCACTTTTTTATAGGATCTTCACCGTCAATTTTGACATGGTATATTGTATGAATAAATAAATGAATAAAATATCATACATAATTTATTTAATGATTTTCGTCTGTAAATTGCATTTTCAAACTCAAATGAAAAAAAAAAAATTGAAAAAAAAAAGAAAACATTGACGGTGTTATTTAAAAAAATATTTAATGATCATTAAAATTTGAGATATACTCCAATTAAAATAGTTTTTTATGAAAAAATAAGACGTAAAGGAATAAAATCTTTTAGTAAAATATGCAATATTATTGACAAAATGTTACTCTATTTATAACCAATTATAAGAAGATACACAAATATAAAAAAAAAATAGACTTGTAATTTTTTAAATGTTTTTAAAACATATCTTCCGAGATCATGAGATATTAAATACACATAATAATATTAAAATGATATATTTTTTGTTTGTTTGTAGAAGTGGTATTTGGTAAACCACTTGAAACTCACATAATGGGGTTATGAGTTTATTTTATTTTTTTTCGTTTGTAGAAGTGGTAAACCACTTGAAACTCACAACGAGGTTCATTGACAAAGTCAACATTGTCAATGAAGTTAGGTTTACCGACCAAAAAGATATTTTAAATGAATAGAAATCTCATTTCAACAATAAATTCACTTTTCTTTTTTAAAAAAAACAATAAATTCACTTTAAACGTTGGAAACTTTTTCTTATAAATGACACAAAAACATCTACAAAAGTTCTATTATAATTAGGACTAGAGCAAGTATTAAATACAATAATTATTCTAACATATCAAGTTCAAAATAGTCTTCTCATCTACATTTTTCCCAAGTAAAGGACTAACAGGTCAACCAGTGAGCTCCTCCATTAAGCCCTGTAGGGAGAAAATAAAATAGTTAAGTGGCATCTTTGACTATTTTGGAATACAAGTTTATAAGCTACAATTACAAGATAATTGACTATTTTGGAATACAAGTTTATAAGCTACAATTACAAGATAATTACCCGTGCGATATATTTCTCAGCATCAGTTCGTTTCAGAAAATGCATGGAATGGCGGGCGAAATTGGGATTCTTATCATCACTAAGTACAATGCCTTCTCTTATGTCTTCAAGGACCCTTACTTGAATGTATGGATCTTTTGGTGGTACCATATCCTATCAAAAGCATAATTCCGGAATAACAATTCATTAGTTTATTGTTAACTTGCAACAACTTCATTTTCTAACAAGAACTGTGAAATAATAGTCGAAGCAGCGTGAAATATCATGGTCAGTACTATGTTAAGCAACTAATTACTGCACTATTGTAAGGAGTTGGGTGCTATAAATTGACATGTCTCCTCAATGAATGAATTGCTTCTAGGAAATATTGACATGTTAGAAAAATTGGTCTTATAACTAAACATACAGATATAGATAGGATATAGATGATGCAGAACATTATTCCCCACCCTCAGACTTCTTACCAGTTATTCAATAACTGAAACCTAAAAGAAACACACATCGAGGACCTCAAACAACCAAGCCTAGTAGTTTTAACATGATAAGATACATGCTTCTCAATCTGCAAGACTGTTGTTGATGGAACTCTATTAATTGATGTGAAGTTACACCAAAATAAAAATCTACATGATGGTCCCATTTGTATAACTAGAATCATAGAAGTTTCTGACAGAAATGCTTAACATTCCTTAGTTGAATCAACATCAATCGAATTAATCAAACTACGTAGAACACAAGGTTGAGATGCAACCGTGTGGTTCCTTTAAAAATTATAAGCAGCCAAAGCTAAAATTACCAAGCAAGGTTTGATTGCAGATTAAAGATCATGAAGACATAAATTGATACACGCATTTGTAACATTAGGCAATAACTTTCTCTTATGTTAAGGTACACATGTGCATGTGTCTGAGAGAGAAGGAAAGGAGATGAGGGAGGGAGAGGTTACCACAGTCAGATCAACAAAGACTTTTGACATATAAGATTTCAATGCTGAAGAATGCTTCTTGAAATACTCTTCCTCCCTATGATCAAGCTTCTCTTCAATTTCTTTAGGAATCACAGGCCCTATCTTCCATAACAAGTTCCGTATAGTTTCGGCTCGATTATACCTGTATGCATATATGTTCAGAGTCAAAGAACAAAAACATAGGAACTACACAAGAAGGTGGGGCATTTGAAAGCGATACTTACACATAGGCCGTTAGACAACGTTTATTTCGGACTATAGAAAATAGGTGGATGAGGGCTCCGTAGTGGTCAGCATTTCTAGCAGTTTGGACATCCAAACCTTCTTCCTGCATCTTCCTGTTTACACAACACGAAACTCATGCCTATTTGCTAAAACATATAGCAATGGAAAGGGATTTCTGACTAAAATATGCAAAACAATGCAATGCCTTTAATTTAACCTTGCGATATGGCTTGACCAACACAGGCGCACATTCAACAAAACTCATGCCCATGTGAGATATCCTACTTCAACAGAAAGAAAAAAAAAAGGGAAACACCAGCAAAAAGAGAATAAGGACATTATCTTAACCATTACCTTATCAAGGACTGAAGGTCAAGGTGATGTTGGCTGCATTCTCCAACTACTTGCTCAAACAAGTCTTTCTACAAGATCATTGGAAAAAGTATCAAGTAAAAGCAAGCACATATTCACAACAACATAAAGATTGGTTAATGAGTTTCTACGGGAGTATGGGAAAAAAGTCCGCGGTAAATAAATATCAAAAGCGACACGAGATAACACGTAGCAACGTCATAAATAATTAACGATCCCAAGATACCAATGGCATAGTGTGAACATTTTAAATTTGTTTTGCACAAGTACCAAGTTTTCCTAAAATATAAAAGGAAAAAAAAATTAAAATCACCAGAAATTAAATGTAAACATAAGGTTTACAATCAAATCAATCATGCAAATCATTTTCCCCAACACAAGCAAGTTTTAACATAAACCAACAATTAAAATATAATAATGAGTGTCTAACTGAAAAATGAAGATCTGGACTTACATTAAATGGTGTGAGCTGACCCTTTTCTCCACTTGCAAATTCTTTCACAAGTTGGCAAGCTTTTCTCCCAAACATGCTGAGTATCTTAATTGGACTATACACTCAATTACAAATTTCCCCTAAGATTACGAAGATGAGATGAGAACTACACAGAGCAGATAGCGCTAAAAACCGGTACAAAGGAAAAATAGATGTGCGAGCCGTAATTGCAAAAAATGAGGCCAAATGCAAGAACAGCCTACAAACTAACAAAGGGAGGTTTCAAATTGGCAGGCTATTTCTCAGAAATTCAAATCAAACATCAAAATGGAATTCAATAAGCATTTAGGCTTTAGAAACTACAACAGCGAGACTCAATGAAACCCCTCAAAGATATGCCCCGGATCTTGCATGGTGATTTAATTTTGAAGCTTTCATTTTGCTTGGTGTGTCTATTGTATTTCGTTTGGGAACATTGAGCAACCAGACATGAATGAGTCTTATGTCTCATGCCTATAATTAGATTTTTAACGTTTATCCAACACAAACTTGGATGGAGACTGAAATTTATAGAACGCCATTTGCTTTAAGTTTTTCTTCGCTGTTTTGTAGGTTTTTGCATGAGCAGAGGAGATGATTTTGTACAAAACCACTTGAGATTTATCACCTATCTTTGATTACTTTCACAAGGTGTCAGCATGTCTCATAAACCAGTTTCTCTAATGTCGTCATATTTAACTTGCACTAATATTTAAAATTTTTTTGCAAGGACAATAAAAATTTGAATCTTCCATGACATGTTACTAATGATCTTGCAGTCCACCAGATATTATTATCATAAATTGTTAGAAAATGATTTACTGTAAGGTTTTTTTATTGAAAATAATTTAGTTTTATGTGAAAATACATAGAAATTGATATGAGTTTTCTATGACAAGTTTTTATAGAAATAGATAATAGAAAATACATAAAATTGATAACTTAAAATTTCAATTTTCGAAACAACTTTCTCCATGTGTGTTGCACGGGTTCAAAAAACTAGTACATTTTAGAGTCGCCAATATGGTCAAGTCCACCTACTTGACCCAGCCCATATGGGTTAAGGCCAAAAGTTAAATCTAAAAACCAACAAAAATTGCAAACCAGCAACAAATAATAAATCATCAACATAATTTTATTTCATAAAAAATGATCATTAAATGGTCTAGGAAAATTCAAAACAGAGGACTTTTAACAAAAATATCAATAAAAAAATAGAGACAGATTCCTAACACATCAGACATCAAATCCATGCTTTTACTTTGAATTAGTTGTGCACAGAATAGTGTATAAAATTGTAGACAAAAACAGTTCTCACATAAATTCCAACAAAGAGCATGCAACTTTAGTATCTCATTTGAAGGCTCAAAACTCATCTAATCGGTATCAAATTTCATATACCATTTCCTGAACATGTTATTAATTATATGGACTGCTCATAAACAATTGTTCACTTGGTGAAACTCAATTGTGAAGACTGACATGATTAGAGACACTGACACCAAACACAAACACGTCGACACAAGTAAAATTTGAGAAAATTGTATAATTGAATGTAACCACACATGTAGGTGTCATGTCAACGTGGGACACAGAAAACATCTTCAATCTGAAGTGTCGGTGCTAAACTTGAAAGAAGACATGTTGAACACATTCAAAGAAAACAATGAAAAACATTTACAACAGACAACGCAGTAGTCTTACAGCATCTCAAATATCTAGACAAGCAAGTAACCAACATTATCTTTGTGTATTTTCATTTAGGTAGGAACAACTATGAAGAACATTTCTCAAACAATTTACATGCAATCTCTAAACACTCAAAAATAAAAATAAAAAATCAGAACGGTAACTTCAGACGAACGAAATAGAAAAAGTGAAATGAACTTGTACAACGTTCCCTCTCTCGGCTCACTTGTATCCGTTCTTCCTAAATTTATTCTTCTTTTTAATTCCCCTTGTTTCGAGAAATCTGAGATCTATGAAATATGGTTAGGGAGCTTGATTATGTTTATTTATTTATTTATTTTGATATTGGCTTAAAGACCAACACAACACATACTCAAATAAACACACACACACACAGGAAGGGGGAAGTGTGGAGGCCCGTGTACCCACATAAAATGTCATCACAGCATAACCACTAGGCTGTAACAACAAGGACCAACTTGATTATGCTTAAGAAATAATGAAAACTAATTGTTTAAATTATTTAATGACATAAAGACAGTTACCCTAAAGCTAACTGCGTAATCAGTAATCACAAAAGTAAACTAGTTAATTAATACGAAAAAGGTGTAGTCTACTTGAGAATAGACCAAAGAGTTGAAGAAATAAGGATGAAATTGTTTGAGTCAGGGAAAAGATTTTCAGTATTGTCAAGTAGCAGCACTATGTGTAGCAGAATTTGAACAAATTGTTATTTTCTGAGGGATGGAAAGTTCCAAAGGGGGGATTGGCAAAATTAAGGTGGAATTAGATGACCATGTTGAATACATCAATGTTTTAAGCAAGACCTCTGAGTGAAACCATTGAAGATGGTGGTTGAAACAACAGCACATGTTTGAGAAAATTTGTCAAACAGTTAACATGCAATCTCTAAAAAGGGTGAGAATGGTAACCTGAGAGTGACGAGAGAAAGAGATGGAAAAAGTGAAATGAACTCCTCACGATCTCTTCTTCTATTTCCTTTCAATCTCTTTCGCGAGAGATGTGAATAGAAACCCGAATTTTGCAAGAGGAGGGAAAATCAAAGGATGGATCAAATTCTCCCGCTTAACTACACCTCCTCTTCCCTTTTCGTTTTTATTAATTTAGGAATAAAGGACCACAAATGCATCTAAGTTTTTTTTTTTATAATTATTCTTTTCTTCTAATTTTCCACCTTTTCAATTGAAGGATCATTTTTACTAATGTCATTGATTCGTTTCAATTTTATATTAACTTTTAGATTAAATATATATAAGATTAGAGGAAGTATTTATTCATTAATGACTTCATATTTCTTATATGATCGCACTAAATATCCATGTATCAAACAAATTTAAGGAGCAATATCATACCCATAAAATATCATTCACAAATGAAATAAGAGATGCAAATTCCAAAAAAATAAAATGAAAATGAGGGGAAAAAACCTTTTTTTTTTTAAAATGGGAGGATGAAAACTTTTTATTTTATATTTAAAATTAGAGGGACTAAAAATACATTTACGGTAAAATAATTTAAATTAAAAATGTGTCTTTTAAATTAAAAGTGTGTCGAATATAAATAGAGGGACTAAAAATAATTTATTTTTGAATACATATCTCTAATATGAGTTGATTAAGTTATTGGGGGTGCAAAAATAGTTAAAAGAATTACCACAAAATAAAAAATAGTTAAAAGAATAATAAAAAATCAATTATACTTAAAAAAACATTTGAACCGAATGTATCATAGTCAAATAGAATCAAACACACTTTTTTTTTTGACCGAAGCAAAGTTAGTTATTATCATTAATCAACCAATGTTCAATACAAAAGAATGATAAGAATAAAAAATACGGTGACTAGCCTAAGAACAGGTCGCCCTAGCTAAACTATGAGCAACCATGTTCGCTTGTCTCCTAACAAACTTCACCTCGAAGTTGAAATGCAAAGATAACTGATAAATAATACTAAAAACAATAGCATAGAATTCCAAATCACCATGGCCCGGAGACGATAGAGCTTGCACTAAAATAGATGAGTCGGACTCGAACACAACCCGGTCCCATATGTTCGCATCAGCAAAGTGAAGGGCCTCGAGTAAGGCTACTGCCTCCCCCTCCAAAATTGTCATATTTACCCGCTGTCATTTTGTTTGAGTCCAAATAAATTGCCCACGGGAGTTCTAACACAACACGCAAAAGATGTAATATGGAGTTATGTTTTTAAAATAATTCAATTAGATAAAAAAAATAGTGAATAGTTAATAAACTAACATATACCAGACGAACTATAGTGGATAACTTATATCGATTAAGCTAGTCGATATATTTATAGTATTTGATAAAATTAACGGTTTAATTAATTTAAAAATATGAAATGACATAAAAATAATATATTTAAATAATATTTAATTTTGTTCAATTAAAATTACAAGAGTAAAATTGAGATTAATTTGAACAACTTTATCATTTATCCTGGCATTATGCTCCCCCCCTCTCTCTCTTCTTTCTACTATATTGTTTTTTATCAATAAAAAAAAAAAAAATTTTTTTATAAATTATTTTTTA
>Ga0228711_1001836_pt1 | contig 31898 bp, 10 predicted proteins | sample MedpolnodulmetaG_2_FD_177996 | JGI IMG/M metagenome (GOLD analysis project Ga0228711, IMG submission 177996) | Root nodule microbial communities from Medicago polymorpha collected in Santa Monica, California, United States - brown nodules | ecosystem: Host-associated > Plants > Roots > Nodule... | reverse complement strand
GCACACCAAAAATCAACACCAATCAACATAATTCATATTAAAATCATATAAAAGACTCTAAAATAAATCAAAATAAATAATAACAACTAGAGCGTTACAATACCAACTCCTTATTCAATAACAATTTTAGATTTATGTTCACGACGTTTAACTAAGTAGTTATATCCTAATACAATGTTGCTATATATCTGGACAGGAATTTCAAGAAAGCTTCACGAAAATTCTCCACCGTTAGATCTTCCCATGACATAATTCAGGAGCAGTTTGCAGCATTCATGGGTGGTCCCTACCTAAAAAGCTTTGTCATATTTTCTCTGACACAATACAGGAGCTGTTGGCAGCATTCATGGGTAGGTCCCTACAAAACATTTCCTTTCATTATAAGATAGTTATTCTCAGCCTTTTTCCTTTGCCAATCCCATTCGTGTTTTTTAACGAGAAAATGCTTCGCGATATTTAGCATTTTTCATCCTAATAACGACGCAAGATCTTGTTTATCTAACATGTCGTTAACAACTCACTAAATATCTTTTCTTTAAATGTTTTGGAGCTACGATGATGATTCTTATTCTACGAACATATTTTGAAATCTTTGGTAACATTTATTTTAAATCATTTTAATTGATCATAGACTATTTTTGTTTTTATTTTAAATTTTAATTTTTTACAATTAATTATACATCGTATAGTTTATTGGAGAAATTTTTTCGAAAAAATTTTAGTTATGATTTTAGTCATACCAATGCAAACAGATGTTGATGAAAAACTCATAACCATCAGATACCATGATGGAGGGGAAAATCAAATGTTGTAGTATATGTTTTCTAAATAGTTTTTATCAACTCTATAATAAATATATTCATGTTAATATTGTTGCAAGTGTGAAATGCGTCATAAGTCTAACATTTGATAGGAAAAATGAGTCTTTAGCAATATTTAAGCGAGGGAACTCATATACTTAATGTTTTAAGGTCTTGGGAGTTAAAATTTAGTGTCCAACTGGTTTCATTGGTTACTAATATGTGTGCGTGTGATGAAGAGACTATGTGTTGTTTGTTTTTCGACAAACTTTTATTATGGTGGATTATTTTAACAAATTAATGAATTTTTTTTAACATCCTACTTTTTTAAGATGTCTATCACTTAAACTTGTTCATGTCTAAATTTTAATTAAACTTTTAAGGTAGAATTTGTAAGAAGTTGAAATCTCATGCGGATGCTATTCTTACAATATTTTTAATCAAAATATATGATATTGTTGAACACTCTTAATCATTTAAATTGCTTTTTTTTTTCCCTAATTTATTTATCATCTAGTTGTTTAAGATTAATCATGAATGTTACTTATTATTAGTTTGTTATTACATTTAGACTTTAAGAACCGATGTAACACCCTTGAATCCTACAAGCAATAATTAATGCAAATAATCATTTAATCAAAAGAGTTTAAGATGTTACATAATCATTTTCTCAAAACATTTATAATTTGGTTTTCATAAAACTCGCAATGGAATAACAACATCATAATTATCTCAGCAATGTATAACCAATCTCATAATACATGAATCTCAGTAAATTGGGAGGTTTTTAAGAGTTGGTTACAATTGAAAATAAAATACTTGAATCATTAATGATGACGAATGAATATGATTTCTTAAATCTCGCTTTACATCCTTGTTTATAATATCAGCTCCTTATTCAATAATAATTTTAGTTTTATGTTCACGACTACTTTAACAAAGTAGTTATATTCTAATAATGCCTTAAGATCTTGTTAATCTACATAGAACCCTAACTCCTTATGTTAAACTCATAATATCAGTCCTCGTGAGCTTAACTTAGTTGGTAAGGATAATGCATAATATATGTAAGGTCCGAGGTTCAAACCTCGACCACCACATAAAAAAACTCATAATATCAAAAGCATTAAAGAACGTCAAACTAAGCCACACTAGTTAATTTTCTTTTTCTAGCCCAATTACTTGAGTTAATATTATACATAGATCAAGTTTAAAAACTTAGTGTTAATAGAGAGCCATAACCTAGACTAAATTTAAAGCTGATCAGAAATTGAAAAGTATTAAGATCAAGATATTTTAAATAAACATAGATCAAGGTTAAAAAACTTAGTGTTAATAGAGATCCATAACCTAGAATCGATTCAAAGTTGATTAGAAATTGAAAAGCATCAAGAAAAAGATATTTTGAATAAAAATAAGGCTAAAATATGGTTTTTGTCCCTGCAAATATGACTCGTTTTGGTTTTGGTCCCTGACCTCACTTTTGTGATGACTTGCACACGTGGCACATGATGACTGAACCTATTTTATAGAAAAATATTTGCTGCAAAATATTTTGATTTTTAAAAAGGTCCCTGTAAAATATTTTGTTTTTGAAAATAGTCCCTCTAGAGACTAATTTCAAAAACAATATATTTTGCAATGACCAAAAATTACAAAAAAATTTACAAGGACTAAAACCAAAGCGAAGCATATTTGCAAGGACTAAAACCATATTTTAGCCTAAAAATAATTCAATTTGCATTAAAAGAGGAGGACATCATATACTATGTGGTTTAAACAATTTTATAAAGGTTCACCATTCAATCATAATCTAAGGAATTTAGTTACTCATGGTAAATAAATACATCATCAAAGAAAATAAAGATTAAACTTACACAACTTGTTGAGATTGAGCTTCAATCTTGTTTCTAAGGTTGAAAAACGACTTATTTGGTTGCTTTGGTTGCACCTTCATGCCTTTGAGCTGTCGGGAATCATAATTCTTCTTTCTGGGGGAAAAGCCAAATATAGAGGCAAAATCTCGCATTCGAACACGTGCCATGTTGGCATACACGCACGACACATGTTGTTTGTTGTGTGCTTTCTTCTTTTTCTATTTCAATGTGTGCACCGCGCACGAGGCCCGTGGACCATAACTTTTTCCTTTCTTCATGTCTTCTGGATACGTAGAGCTCGTGGACCTAAGACCAAAATCACTTGTTTTCTCCTCTTCATAGATTTTCATCTTTGATATGTTTATGGGACTGGTGACATGATTTTCCCATGTTGTATGGACAAAATCTTCATTCTGTTTAGTTATCATCTTTCTGTAACTTCTAAGAGGTGTCTTTTGATTTAATCAACTTGATGGTCTGTACAAAAAAAAATAAAAATATAGTCATCTGGTTGAAAAATTAATAGACACAAAACAACTCAATTTAAAACTTTACAAACTGTTTTCCAAAACGATGAGTAACTCACACTAAATCATTTTTTTCTCTTTCAAACCATATATTTTTTTTTTCTCACTTACATAAAAAAAAAAAATGTACCATAGTTTTTAAATATAAAGATATTTAAATTTATAGATGTGATAAACCCAGTGGTATCTGTAAATTACTTAAACCTTGGCGTTCAACACTAGTTGCCTTGTTGAGCAGGAAAGCTAGAGCAATAAACTATCTCTCCGTTTCAGTTTACTTCACCGCGCGTTCTTGTTCTTATAACATCAACACCGACGTGTCACAATATCAGCCCTTCATCTCTTCACTCTCTCAATGGAGCATCTTCTTAGATCAATTCGATCATCGCGTTTTCGTTTTCGTTCATTTCCTTCTTCTCAAACCATAACTTCTCACTTCTCTCGCCGTCTTCACTCTTCTCTCTCTCCAAGTACCTTTCTCTCTCTAACACTTCAATTTTCTCAATGATTCATTTTTTCATTATTATTTGAATTTCTGTTTAGGAGTAGAATCTGCAACTGCTCGATCATCATCTTCATCAGTTTCCGATGTTTCGAGAGTTTTGCGAGGGGATTATGGACAGTATTCGATGTTACCTGCTGTATTGGCTGGTTTATTTGGAATTGGATTAGTGGAAACTGCTTATGCGGAAGAACAAGCTAATGAAGATGTGCAAGAAATTGCTATGAAAGAGCGTCAGAGAATTCAGGACTTGCTTACAGCTAAAGGAATTCGTCAAGGTTCTGTTCCTCGTTTCAATGTCGCTGTTAAAGGCCAAAAGGTTATATTATTGTTGCATTTTGTTATATGTGATTTGCATAATTATCTTTGAATGAATTATTAATGAGTAAGTAACCAAAGTAACCAATTCGCGAATGAGGATTATGTCGAGCTAAAAAGAAATTTGTGAATAGGCAAAAAAGACTATGATTTTGAATTATGTCTAGCAGCTTAGTTCTTCTATTAACTTTTATCTAATTTACTATGAAATTAGTCCATGAATTATATCACATACTAGCAAATTAGGGTCCGTTTGGATTGACGTATTTTCGAGCTTATGAAAATAACTTATGCAAATAAATAAGCTTTTATGTTAATTCATAAGTTCTTACTTATTTTCATAAGCTGTTTTTTCATAAACTACCTTGACAAGCTTATGAATAATACATAAAACTTATTTATTTGTTTAAGCTGTTTTTAATTGCTCAAAAATAAGCCAATCCAAACGGGGCCAGTCTCTGAATTATGTCACTTATTTTTAAACTAGTCCTTACAAGTTAACAGAATGACCAAGTTGTTTGGTGTCATTTAAAATTGGAGTCTTTTTAGCCTATTCGATAATTTTAGAGGTGAATGTCAGACCCCTACAATTTCAGAGGGAAAATTGACAGTATACTCAATAATGAATATTTCGTACATGGTAGGTTCTCGTTCTGTTTTGTCCTACCATTGGCTAACTTCCTTTAAGTATCTCAAAAAGAATTTCACATATCATGAGTTGAGATATAATATTATGAAAAAGAGTTTAATTTTGATATAATTAAACAAACGATGGCCGGTTATATGCGTGGCTTTAGAAGTAATTATGATTAACTCAGACATTTTTTATGATATGACGATTATGATTGACTGGTAGTGTAAACTGTAAAAAGTCTTTGTACTGACTGTGTATATGGATTAAATCCCTATGTAATTAAAGTGACATAATTTGACACAAGCTAGTATTCCAAGAGTGACAGATAAATTAGACAGATTTACGATTTCTGTTTTGTAAAGTTATTCATGTAAACCAGAAAGTGAGGCTTAGCTGAAAAAGAACAAAAGTTCCACCCTTCCTTCCACTCCCTTTCGTTTTTTTAACATGTAATAGAATAAGCAAACAAATTTTACCTTTTCTTAACATTTCAGTACTGCTTTGACCTTCTTCACTGGTAGCTAATCTGAGTGCTAGAGAATTTTGTTTTTCAATGTCCTTTTTCTATATGATATCCAATACTGTTTTAAATTCAACTTAGATCATCCTCTTCATATATTAGTTTTTAACTTCATGGGTGACATGATTTGATTCCAACCTCTCCTTTTCTTTAATGCCGTTGACTTGGCCACATTCTACTACTTATTTTTCCTTAAATCGAAAGACATGACTTTCAATTACTGTGCTAGTTTGATGATGTGATGGTATATTACTGCAATTGAAGTCAAACTATATCTGATGGAGGAATTGCAATTATAGGTGAGTATAAAGTTTCAAATTCCTCTGGGTTGTGAAGTTTCACAAGTTATTGCAAATCTTACTGCACATCTTGGACTGAAATCTGAAGGCCATAGCGGTGGTTCAGATATGATTTTGCGTGCATGGGACAGGTACTTCATTTTCGATTTCTGTGTTCTAAGGAATTTTAGTGCACTTTTTCATTCCTTACTCAAAATTCTAAATGTTTCTTGTGATCTATCCGCAGCACGGTTGCTTGGCAACTAACCCTGACTCATCCATCAAAGCAAAAACATATTCAACAGAATGATCCTTCCGTGACAGATACAAATGCACGTGATAGAGATCTATGTATACTTATATTTCATTCTCTCATTGGCACAGATAAAGTTGTAAGCATTTAATTTTGCATTTTTCTTAATTTGATGTTTAAAATATGGGCTTTGGTGGGTGCACTGAAAATAGTGGTAATCACTCATTAAGAAATTATCTTCTTCGGCCATCATTGCAGGAAGTTGAATTTATGAAGGAAGGGAACTTAAGCCTTGAAGAGCTTGATGCTTTCATATCTGTTTTACAATTAGCTGGTAACAAGTTGGTAGAAAGAAATCCCTTGGAAAGAAAGCCAAAGGGAGAGACTGAACAGCCGCAATCTGTAGATAAATCTATTTCTAGTCTTGAGGCCATGGGAGTAAAAGTATATGGGCTTGATGAACCCATAGGTATATCAAACAGTGAGATATCATGGGACATCATCGCTGGGTACGAGCATCAAAAACGGTATGTGAATATATGCACATTTGGAAATTCAGTCTCTACTTTGCGGTTAGCTCAATGTTCTATTGCATCTAGAAAGAAAATGTTGTTCACAAAGATTTTAAATTTTTGTTATGTGATACCTGGGATGCAAGTGGACCTGGTAGGAATTGGTTCTGTATACAAAACAAAATAATGTTTATTAATAAAAAACTATTAAATTTCAGGTATTTGTGAGACCTATTTCACTCCCACTCTTGGTTCCTTTCCAAAAGCAACTAAGGGCGTTACCTGTCAATACTCCTCCTCCCCCCTCTCAATATTCACATTGTCCTCAAGTTGAATAGTTGAAATTAAAAGTTCCACTGGGGTCTCACTGTCTGAAGTCTCGGACTTTACTTGTGTTGACTTGACAATCAACCATCGGCATCATGTAACCTCCACTAGGATAAAAAAAAATTCCTTAGACATAGACTCCCTGTGGCCATCTCCCTGCAAAAATCTTCTTCCTATTGTGAACGTGATCAGCTTCTAGTCTGTACACAGAATCCTTTCACAGCCAACGACCCACCTCGTACTCAATCTCCTTAGCGAATTGGGTTTGGACCATTAATTTCAGAAACTTATTTTGATCTCCCACATCCTAATCTTTATTTCTGTTGGCATGTGCTCTCAGCTATGTAATTCAGTTTGTTTACATAATCTTTAATTAAACATTTGCAGGGTAATAGAAGATACAGTACTATTGGCTTTGCGCAGTCCTGAAGTATATGATGATATTGCTCGAGGGACTCGGCATAAGTTTGAGTCTAACAGACCTCGAGCCGTGCTGTTTGAAGGTCCACCAGGTTTGTTGTAACTATGGCTACTTTTATATGTTTGCTGTATAATTGAATAATTTGAAACATCTAGGGTAGGAGTAGATATTATATATTATGTTTTTATTCAACTTCATGGCAAATGTTTGTCCGTACATCCTTCTCTCTCAATTATTAGTTTTAAAATTGACCAGACTTCTTTAATTGTGGAAAATTGGGGTACAATTTGGTAACTATGAAATTTTTTATCTTACTATTTACTACCTCCGTTCCTAATTATAAGACCCTTTTGAAAAAATAATTTGTCCCTTTTTATAAGATCCCTTTGATATTTCCAAGTACATTAATTATTTCTTTACCAACATACCCTTATTTATTTTGCATTTTTTTCTTCAATCAACAATAAATATTATATTGAAAACATAAATTAACTCTCTCTCTTAAGGGTAAAATTGTAAAAACAATAATAATTATATACAAATTTAATACTACAACCAACTTTCTTAATCTCCGCAATTTTGGCAAAAGGCTCCTATATCTAGGGACGGAGGTAGTAATGTTTATAGAGCTCTTCTTAAATGGTTTGGACATAAATACAACAGGAAATTATTTTATTTATTTACTTTTTGGCACATCAAATGTACCAATGATCTTCAAACTACTATCATTTCTATTGGATTATGAGTATCGATTACATACATTGTGACTTTGTTTTGATAAGAAATTATATTGGTTGAAATTTTCTTCTGTAAAGTTGGAATCTCAATTAGTGAAACAAAGTAACTTTGATGATAGAGTAATATTTAATTTTCTTTCTTCTAACTTCTAATGCATAAATAATGCTTGAGTGGCATATTTTATGGTTTCAGGTACAGGGAAAACCTCTTGTGCCCGTGTTATTGCCAATCAAGCAGTAAGCTGCTTTTAACTCTTTTACTGCTGTACCCATAAGCTTTATTGTTTCACTGGTTCCTGAATACCTTCCCTTGCCCTTAATTTAGGAGAAAAAAATAAAACAATAAATTAAAGCTGTCCTGGAAATGTTTTTTGCAAGGGGCTCGTGTAAGATATGAAGTTATTAGGTATACACGGGACATGTTGAAGTTGCATGTTACTACTTTTGTTGTTCATATATCATTTATGAGGAAGTAGGATCTTCTATTTTTCACAAGGAAACTGGATCATGTAGTAATTAGTGATTGTTTTGTATTTTACTTTTGCCCCACATAAATGTTTGACTTTATATCTTCTAAAGCTACACTCTAGGAATGTTATCTTGGTCACCATGCACATGTAAAGAAGTTTAGGTGCTTCAAGAACTGACTCCTGGTTTGTCTTTGAAAGACTAACAATGGAGGGGAAGTTTATCATTTCAATACATTTCAATTGTCTTTGCAATTTGCATTTGTCTTTTGCAAGGGGAAGGAAATGGTGGGAAGGTGTTTCCAAACTGGTGATATCATCTTATCATAATCACATTTTGCAATAGGTTTAAAGTACAATTTCCTTTTTTTAGGGGGCCATAATAGGGGGAGCTGGCTTGCCAGCTTGTTTTTTTGGGCAGGGAAAGAAGGTTGCAATCAAATCTCATATTCCTCCTTTGGTGGGGTGGGGAATACGTGATCTAGAACACAAAAGCATGTAAAATACTGTTCAATAATCAATATCCATGTAATGATTATATATGTTCCGTGCTAGTTCGAATAGTGATGCTTATGGTTTTGACTTTGGTTCAATATAGTGTTGTAGCATGCCTTCTATATACTAAATTATGCAGAATTTTGTATTTTACCATTGAGCTTGGTTCCAGTGTTCCTTGTAGTTGTATGCCTTCTTCTATATAATAGGAAATATGTGGAGTGAATTATGTAGAATTTTGTATTGAGTTTGAGTACGTAGTGAACTCAAATTGGTGTTCAACTTGACTTGGCAGGGAGTCCCTTTGCTTTATGTGCCACTTGAGGTAGTGATGTCTGAATTCTACGGTAAAAGTGAACGCCTCTTAGGGAAAGTGTTTTCACTAGCAAACAATCTTCCCAATGGTGCTATTATATTTTTGGACGAGGTAATCAAGTGATAAATGCTGTTGAGGAATTGATATTTTCCTCTTATTGATTTTCCAATTTGATCTCCCTATGTGTTGTTTGCATTTTTCTTGACATACAGATTGATTCTCTTGCTGCTTCTCGTGATAATGATATGCATGAAGCTACACGTAGAATGTTGTCAGTATTATTGCGACAGGTTAATATTGTTACTTACTGCTTTATGCGGCATAATGACATTTTATATATCTTTATGGACCTGCTTGTTTTAGATTTTAAAAGAATCTTTTGATGTTTTAGTTACGTTTGTGTGTAAGTTTTCTTTCAAAGATCATTTTGTTAAAAAATGATTCATGCTGAAAATGAAATAGCTATTTTGACACGCATAGTTTTTCCACTTGAATGCTTTTTTAACCATAGTTTATGATTTTCTTAAAAATCTCTAAATAATTCTCCAAATTAATTATATGAAAATCACTTTTATTTTGATATATAACGAACAGGTCTATATTTTTACTTTGGAAGTTGTTGGACTTGATTTCAACTTGTAAATTTTAGCATCATAAGTAGTCATCAGGATTATTTTGTATTGGAATTTGAAATAATTTAGTTTTTGATAGAGCTCAGTTCAGCAGTGTTGATTAATTTAGTAACTACATTCATCCAGTAAGAAGTCTTGATATTTGTTATATGAATTAATGTACAATGATATTCATATATTTGTTTTACTGGATCCAAGCCGTGGACTTATTTTCTTAATACTGTAATCATCTTGAGAACTGATAAGAAGTACATAATAAATTCGTTGGACCCATTGTCCAAAAAAAAAGTTGGGTGCAGATCTCATGTTTATTCTAGAAAGAGACCGAGAGAGAGTCGGGTGATAGATAGATAATGAGCCGAAAGATAAACAGAATAAGGTGTATGCAGGATCAGAAAAGAAAAGAAAATAGGGAATCCTAACAGAATAGGAGCCGAGTGATAAAAAGAATTATAGGTCTTATCTAAATTCTTGTTATTTAAACTTGTATATCAAACTATCAACAGATCAACCGAAGTATATTAACGTGCTAAAAGATTTGTTTTTGTGGAATTTGACTTAAGAATGAAACAAACTTTGCAGATAGATGGCTTTGAGCAGGATAAGAAAGTGGTTGTCATTGCTGCCACAAATAGAAAGGAGGACCTTGATCCTGCATTAATTAGGTGAGCTTAAGAAAAATTGCTCTATAGCTTACAAATTTACATAATTGTTCATGCAGGAGCCAAGAATATTAACCTAGCTGTCTTTTTTTCTTCTTGTAGTCGGTTTGATACTATGATCGCTTTTGGTTTACCTGATCAACAAACTCGTCAGGAAATAGCATCTAAATATGCAAAGCACCTGTCTAAAGCCGAACTTGATGAACTTGCAAGAGTTGCAGAAGAGTAAGTTTGACTAACTATTGAGTTTCCCAGCAGAGTTATTCGTGAGTAGAATATGCAGAATGTATATAGATAGACGTGTTCATATTACTTACCTCTACCAACCAATGCACATTCTTAATCTTGATATTGAATATTAGTAACAAGACCTTAGCCATTTTTAACTTTACTGCGCCAATCCCTTTTAAGAAGAAAAAAAACACTGCGCTCAAGTTACAGTTATCTAAATTGTTATGCACACTTCTTTTTTTTTTGTTCTTTTCATGTTCATTGGTTGTTATTGTTTCAGTATGGCTGGAAGAGATATCAGAGATGTTTGTTTGCAAGCGGAACGATCCTGGGCATCAAAGGTAAGAAGAGAAAAAAATTCAATTTCCAGTTTCTTACAGTATTCTGAGGTACTCCTATTATTTAAATAAAAGCATTTCTTCATGGTTGGACAGATTATCCGGGGACAAGTGTCTAAAGACGGCGAACAAGCAAACCTTCCACCTTTGCAAGAATATATAGCATGTGCTACAAATCGACGGGAAGCGCTGCTTAGTGCTGCTGCAAATAGGAAGATTCGAAGTTCTTCCCACCAAAGGATGCTAAATGAATAGGCGTATGGTTAGAAAATACTAAACCATAGGATCAAATAACATTGGACCAGAGCTACACATTGGAGCTTCTAAAAGTCGCGGTGTGAGCTCTGAACTCACAAGCTGTGGTTGACCACCACTCAACTAAACACACTCTAAGACTTGACCTCTTTTAACAGGGCCCAAAGGCTTGATTATTATTTTCTTTATTTTAATATATTAGTTTATTTATATAAGAACACTCTAATTTGACTTTTTTGTAATGGTTAATTTCGTTAAATATTAGCCTGTAAGATTTACCAAATAACATAACTGAACTGGAATCAACATTTTTTGCGTTGTTCCAGTCAACAAAAGAAAAGCATTTTGGGTGTTACAAGGTCCTAGAAAACCAAATATCAAAAGTTTGTTTTATAAGCAACACATTCCTGCCGTGTCAAGATCCTCACCATTTATGATTTTAAGTCTGTCCAATCTCACTTGTTGAAGAGGATCATAATAAAGCAACATTAAGAGTTTGGACTGAATATGACGCAATAAAGATCATGAATAAGATAGAATCCCTATCACGATTTTTCCAATTTACATTGGAACAAGTGAATCATGGAATTATGATCTTGATTGGATGCACCCATTTCTTTTATTTTGTTGGTAGATGAAGTGACAAACACCATTATAAATTCACACACACACAAAACGAAATATCTCGGATTCAAACCTGGAAAGATAAACCCAATTCGGGAAAAATATCAATTATAGACAAATTTATTGTAAAGATAAACCCAATTCTAACAAATTTATTATCAATTATAGACAGTGTAATTTTCAGAGCCACATATTAATTGTCAATCACATGCATAATGAGAAAAACGGATTTATGCTATCAATAAATTGACCTGTGTTTTGTAATAGTTTGCCAAGGATCCAATTTTTCTAGTCTGTTAAGATTTGAGAGAGTTCAATAAAAGACTAAGATAAAATGATTTTTTTTTTTCTGAATAAGAAAAGAAACCACAAACAATTGTATTATATCTGTACAATAAAACTTCTTTGTACATCTTGTCGTTTACATAACTATTTTCACATAGCCTGCAGAGTTATTTATGTGCAGCAAATTCTATGAACGCCTTCAATTATTGCAGCCCATACAACCATCTTCTCCCTTGGTAGCAGAATCATGCAAATTACTTCCAACAGGATGAATCATCTTACCAAATAGCATAAATGAACCAGCATTAACTTCTTTGGTGATGCACTTGTGGGCACCATCAAACTTTGTCTCGAAGGGGTTTAAAATGCTATGGTTAAGAGGAGACAAGTCACCAAATATAGGAGTGCTAATGTTTGGCTCAGTTGACACAATATCCAACCATATTGCCATTGAATTTTTCTCAATGAAATCATTGGCCCCATCATTGAATGAGTTGGAAGTAGTTGCTGTGGAGAAAAGACTGTCTTGGGCTCTCTGCATGCCCTCAATAAAAGTATCACAATTCAACAATGTTTGATTCAAGGATTTCGTTGGTGAATGCTGGAAATCTACCATTGGAATGGAAGATCTGTCTATATTATTTAATTAGGTAGAACCCTGAGCAACTCTAAGCCTTTTTGTTGGGGGCAATTGTAGATTCAGTGCAGGTATATAAGAAATTAGTTCAATCTCCCAAGGGCTTTGCTTTGGATTATGTGAGACTTCAGGTCCATCCCAGTTAACCTATAATATATATTGAGATGAAAAATTGTGAGAATCCAACATCAAAACATTTCGATATAAAATATAGTATGTATCTATAAGTCAAAGGTTTTTTATGACTCATAAAAAAGGAAAGCAACTCTAATTTAATTGTACTATTGAAGATGCTTAAAGGAGGATGTTACTAAAAAAAACAAGCAAATGGATTTTATCATAGAAGTATGGTAATATAGAAGAAAACAACGATATTGGAACAATCTAATTCCGCAACATTCATTCGAACATTTCATTTTATTTTTATATCTATCTAATATTTATATCACATTACCAATTTATCACTTCTATAACATATAACTCTCTTTATTTCTTTCTCTCTCAAAATTTTTAATGAGTTTATGCGTGTCTAAAAAACATTTTCCTATAGATAACTAATAAATGTCCATAAGATAAGCATCTTCGTTGGTTATTAAATCCCCAAAATCACTTGCCACTCCTAAAATTTCATCAATCACTTGTGCATAGATTTTCTGTACACTCCATATGAGATATCCGTTGCATATATTTGTCCTAAAACTACAATTTTATTGATGTTAAATCAATTATAACAACACCAAAAGAAAGTTACTTATTTTTGTTTGCCAAGATAAACATAAACTTGCCTTGGTTTCATAAAGAATCACATTGTAACCTAGCCTATAGGTTGCAAAGCTACTAATTTCCTTTCAGGATACACACATAATCTAAAGTCTAATTATGGAAAATCATGTTTATATATCAACTTCAATTGTAATAATATTTATGAAACAAAAATATTGCATATACTACAAAAGATCATCAAGCTTATATATATACCTCAAGCATGCGCCATGGACGATTAGGAGCCGAGAGAGCTGATATTGTACCCTTAAACACTGACCATCTCTTTGAAGAATCCTCATTTTTCAAAGAAAATCTAATTCGCATTCCACAATTCCAGTTAATCTTCACTGCATCCTCAACAACCTTAGCATCCACCACAAAATCACAAAACCCTTCAACCGTAGGATAATACTCAATTTCAAAAGCGATGTTCTTATTCGCCAACTCCGCTACCTCCATAACCGATTCTTTAGTTATCTTAGCAGCACCAAATTTAGTATGCCGACGGATTCCAACAAACATATCTCCAGATGAGTTTTTGTTGTTCATAAAAATTACGGAATCACCGCAGACGAGTTTCTTTTCATCTACGAACTTACTCCAGTTAGTTGTGATCAGGTGTCTCAAGGGAGTCCCACGGTAGACATGGCGAAACTCCCAGACTTTGCCATGAACGTCGGTAACAGACAGTTCTTGAGATGGCTGTTTTGTTTTGAGGTCAAGCGGTGGGAAGACTGATGTCGCACAAGAACGAGGTACTGAGAATGCACCACCGTTATTAGCATCAGATAGGGTTAGAGTCTTTCCGGAGGAAATAAACTCATCACCTTTATGTTCATCTTCATGAACCTCAGTGGTAGGTTCGTGAATGCAACCATCGGTGATGGGAGTTAGGAGAAGTTTGAGGAAGACTTCGTCCGTATGAGGATCAGCGAGGAGTTCAACCGCCGATACGATGCAAGGATTGAAAGGACGGTGACCATCAAGAAAGGGTAGGGTTTCACTGTTGGGGGAATTAGGGCAAGCATGTTCTAAGTGACCTTGCGGGAAATAGTAAACTTTGGAATGAAGTTTTGGAATTTTGACGGAGTGTCCGGCGCAGCACCGCCAAATCTTTGGTTCTACACGGCTGGGTTGTGGTGGAGACATGGCGGAGCAATCATAGTTTTGAGACATGGCTAGCGGAAGGAAAGAGTTTGTTAAGGAGGGAGAGAGTGAATAAAGTATGATTAGGGTTTTTAGGGGTTTTCAACATGGTGGAAGTTTGTTATTGTCTTTAGTTTTGTATTTTTTTGACTGAAACTTTACTTGAGAGTAGGGGTGGAAATAGGTAGGCCGAGTTAGGCTTTGCAAGGCCTAAGCTTGTCCTGACAAATATTTATGAGGTCTAAGCCTAGCATGCGGCCTGTCATAGGCTTATTTTTAAATAAGTCTGTCTGGTCTGTCGAAAGCCTGATATGGTCTGCTAGCCTGTTTAAAAGCCTATTTGATATAAACATCTTTAAATAAGTAATGTGATCTAAGTTTCAATCGATTAACGAACTAATGATCAATGAAATTAAAGTCATTTTTTATATTTAACAAGAATTTTTAGAGAATTTGATTATATATTATATATCATATTTCAATTCTAGTTTATAATAATATATTTGAATATGCAAAAAATTAAAGTATACTAATAAACTTAAATTATTAAAAAGGTTAACAAATTTACAATTTAATTCAAAATGCAAAATATAATATAATAATATTAATGATAAAAAATATTATTCATATATTACTTAAGTAGGCCGGCCTGTTAGGCCTATGAGGCTTTTTATACGGCCTATGGCCTGGCCTTTTTAGGTTAATAGGCTTTTAAAAAAGCCTAAGCCTACTCTACTAAGAAAAAAAGCCTGGTCTGGCCTGACCTGTCATAGGCTAGGTCATAGGCCCCTGTAGGCCGGCCTGACCTATTTCCATCCCAACTTGAGAGTTCAACATTTTTTGTTTTGGATAAAACTGATTGCCAATCATTTTGTTAGGAGTCAACACCATTGCACACAATTATAATCCCAATATTAGTGATGTGTCATGTTTTAGATGAGATGGCAAGCAAAATGACAATTTGGCAAAATCCAAGTGGAAATATTATGTATCGACCTCAACAAACAATTAAATAATTATTTGAATAAATTACAAAATTAAAAAAATAAAAGCTGAAGTTAGAAATAATTATTGTGGTTGATCGAATCAGAGATAGATTGTCTTCTTGGAAGTGTCGTACTTTTTCAATGGATGGTATTTCTATCATTTTAAAAACCAATTTAACCTCTCTGCCAGTTTGCTTTCTCTACTTCTACAAAGCTTCTTCATGTACCATCTTTATAATTGAGAGTATTTTTAAATCTTTTTTGTGAGGTAGGCGTGAAAAGACTCGAAAAATTCATTGTGATTATTGGGACAAAGTGCATTATGTAAAGAGAATGAAGGTTTAGGAGTGAGAAGATTTTAATTTCACCCTCTTAGGGAAGTGGTGTTGAAGTTTAAGGAGAGAGAAGAAATGGATTTGGCATAAAGTCTTGGTTTATAAGTATGGGCTATTTAAAATAAAATGATGAGGGGAGAAGAGGGAGGTGGGAGGTGGTTTTATAATAACGTTGTTGTTTACACGAAAAATATAATTATCTTGTTGATTGAATTTAGAAAATAGGCGATTGAGCAATCAGGTGAGGAGGCCCCTCAGTCAAGTGAAGGATATGCGATGTTTGAAAAACCAAGCAAGAGAGGTGATTATTTCTCAATGCCACTAACTCAGAGTGTGGGTCGTCAAAGACTCAAAACCGAGTCAAAGACATAGTGGAAATGGACAATGACGCATTACACATGATGCATGTTCTCAGCACTAGTAACCATTCCAAGGAATGAGGGAATAGACACGATTTGTAGTGGAGTTGCACACAAAAAACCTTGTCAATAAATCATGTCGAGGAAAGGAAACTGAGGCCGAATGTGGGGCGCCACGATCCCACTACCATGGGAGTTATAACACAACACCTGCAGAAATTATCTGAGTAGGGGTTACACGTTGTAAGCCACGATGTTTTGTTGATAGGCATTAGTTGAACTATAAATATTATGTTCATACATTGTAATTTACACATTCAATCAATCAAACAAGCTTATTTTTGCAAATTTATCCATTTATCTTGTTTTATTTATGCACTTCTTAGTGTAGCTCAAAACCCAAATATAATTGTACCCAACACTCATAGGTAGGGAACCCACAGGTGAGGGACAAAGCTCACTTCTCAGCGTTAATCGCTTAAAGCAAACAGAGTCACAATTGAGAAAATTCAACTGACCTCGACTAATTTCAACATCCATCAACAGTTACCAAGAAGATTGGGAAGGTAGTGACACATTGTTTTGGCACCAACCATGATTGGGTCACAATTGAGAAAATTCAACTGACCTCGACTAATTTCAACATCCATCAACAGTTACCAAGAAGATTGGGAAGGTAGTGACACATTGTTTTGGCACCAACCATGATTGGGTAGGAGAGTGTTGAAGAATCATTTTATTAGGTTGTTTAGTCTAATGAAGATAAAAATAATCATGTGAAGGATATGATGTCTAGTAGTGGTTTAGAGGGTGGAGATTGGAGTTGGAGAAGAAGTTTGTTTGTTTTGTAGGTAACATTTCTATGCAGGGAAATATGGAGGACATGTGGATTTGGGACCTTAATTGGGATGGTATGTTTTCGGTCAAAGAAGTGTATGTGACGATTTCAAATTTTGAAGCAATAGCAAATTCCCCTTTATATGATGTTACTTGGACGAACTTAATTTGTTCATTTCGGAGGAACTAAATATTGTCCATATTACAAAGATGAATTTCAATATAAACAATTATATCAGAGACGGGACCAAACACGAAAAATTAGTATAATTGCAAGAGCTATGAACAAAACATTTTTTTTTTCTGTAGAGACTAAATGTAAAAAATGATATATTTATATGGACAAAACATATTTAAACTTTAAAATATTAATATAAGAACCAAATTATTTTGATGTTTTCAGTGTTGAAGAGTGCTTTGAAAATTTAATTGTTATAGATCTTACGAAAATGAGTTCAGATTTATAATTTTATTTGCATAAATTACAAATGTAAGGATTATTCTACATTTAAAGATCAGTCAACTCAAATATCAAATCCAGTCATTACGAAGACACGGCACAATCATATAACACATTTGATCAAAAATAAATAAATATCATAACACAGAATTAAGTCCAAAGCTAAGCCACCCAACTGAATCTAAAGCAAATAGAGTACATGATAAAGTTTGAGTAACAAAAATAAGATATTCCCTCAAAGCAGGGGGGGTTTCCTATTTGTTTTTGTTTATCATTTCTATGCAGCATATAGCAAGTAATGACAAGACATTGAAGCAGAAGCTTGCTAAAATTTCTGCATGACAACTGAATTTGCCAATCCTGCTTGCTCTATAGTCTGTGTCTCATCAGCCAGAACCTTTGGGGGGAACCCCATCATCTGAAGTTGATAATTCTGCCGACCCCCAGGTCTAGACGCATCAATGAAGGCACGGATGTCGCCGATTGTGTGGTGATGATTGAAATGTGATATCAAGCGGGTTCCATCAGCTAGCCTGAGTTGTATTGAGGTTGATGGCAATGACTGATCAACCACAAGACCAGCAGAAGGGGTTGGAGCTGAGGTGGGAGGCGTTGTCGAGGCAACATTTGTCTCAGGTTCCATTGAAGCCGAACTGCTTCCAAGTGTTCTTCCCACTCCCTGAAATGAAGCTTGGCTCCTTTCTGGTTCCTGTTGCTATGACAAAGCACTTGTTATTTATTGTACATTGGAAATGTGTGATAGCAACAACAAAGGACTGGTTTTCTTTCAGAGTAAAACCCTGTTTGGATAAACATTTTAATTAAGAGCTTATCATATTAGTACATACTTATGTATAAGCTATTTATATAACAAAAGATAAAATATAGTTGAAATATTTTAACATAAGCTGTTTTCATGGAGCTTATGGAAATAAGCTGAAAACAGCTTGTGGACATGTCAGCAGCTGTTTCCATAAGCTCTCTTAAGTAGTCTGAAAAGTGCTTATATCAGTAGATAAACTCAAATAAGTCAATCCAAACAAACGCTAAATTGGAAAAATACAAACCAAAGAACTCAAACAGAAAACTCACACGATAGTTCTCATTCCTCCTTATAAGGTTTACATTTACAGCTGACCTCCTATCAGCAGGCTCAAGCTCTTTGGGGCATTCAGACTTTTTAATGCTCTGCATTCAAAAATAGGATATATCATTAAACACAATAAAACCATTGATATAACCACGAAGAAAGTAATATTTTTGCAAACACATATCAGGGCATTCTTAGATAGTCTTGTCAAGATTATAAAAGCCCCCTACAGTGAACTTACAAAATAAATAGAGAAAAATTTAATTACAAAAGTGAAGATATAAGTGATTTTTTTTTTAGATATTCCATTGTTTCCTGAATATAGATTAAAAAAACTCGATCTTCTAATACTCAGGAGGAGTCATTTTGGGTAAACAGCCTAGATACTCCAAATATTTTCTAACCTCCAAACTATTTACAGAATAAGAATCTTAATACAGTACCTCCAAAAATGAGGCATTTGCAGGATCATCCAATCTCCTCAAAGGTCCATCATTTACGGTGAAACCATTACTCCAAAAAACAATGTTGTGAACAACAGACTCAGGTTGTTGAGAGTTAGAAGCTGTCGGTACAGTATCCCCCGAGAGTAACCTGCCAGTTCCAGTAAAGCTTGTTGACCTTGGAGGTTCCTGAAGCTGATCCAGAGGCCTTTCTACAGCTCCAAGTTGCCTAGCTTGGTTGAAAATTGCATCCACATCATTTCCTTTTGAAGGGTCTTGGACAAGCATTCCACTGGAGACAATGTACGATTGTCACATGATCAGCAGAAAAGTAACAAATCATAAAACAAACTAAACATCGACATATTTATCTGTAAATCTTGAAAAGTTTAGATAGCATGATTACAGATGTACTTATTTAATCGACAGGTAGATATACTTTCAAAAAACCAACTTTTAATGTACAAAATCAAACACTTTCAGTAAAGGTAGTCAAAGTGACTTCTCCACTAACAGGTGCTTGAAGTTCTACAAAAGTAAAGCATGCCCATCAAGATGCCATGTTTGCACGTCAAGAAAGGAGTGAAATGGAATGGTTTGGAATCAGATAGAGCGGAAACGAATCATTATTGTTTAAAGTTTTAACCAGGGAATGGTCAAGATCCTGTTTCCTTTTTTACAAAGTAACAATGGTAATTAAATGAATGGAGTAGATCAGAAACATATCTTCCTGGTACTACCTCTATTGCCAATCTCAAATAGAGAGGTGTAGTGGCCAACACGAAACTGGGATAGTGGGATGGATGCCAATCTACTTTTTTTTTTATAAATAATTAAATAATTTATACCGGATAAGTTATATTAGATTATTTATTTTAGTTTATACTATATAGATACGTGCAGACCGTTGTGGGGTAAAAGATTGTAGTGAAACCTCTTGGGCTTAAAAGGTCCAACTCCCTCTCACCCAAATGGCATAAAAATAGGGAAAACCTATCCCCCTCTTGCTTCCATCAGCCACATTCAACACCAAGTAACACAAGGTTGCAGTAATGACTGTGCAACTCCGTCGTTGCTGTCCTCCTTTTCTTGTTTTCTCTTTATTCTAGCCTCTTCTATGTTACTTCTCCGCAGGTCAGAAAACATTAGATTGTGGCCAAAAACACCAGAACTAGAAAACCCCTGAAGACACCAGACTGTGGCTATAAAATGTCTGTAGTGACTGCGGACCACATTCGACTTGATTTGTGGCCGCAATAACCGCTCCAACAAAATGTAATACACTTGTGTTCAGTGTTGCAGTGGATCCCTCCAGGGCTCCGCAATCACGCGTTCTTGCACCGCTATTGGCAAAATAATGTATTACCATTTAATTGCCTAATTGTCAATTGTCAAGCCAGGCTCCAGCTAATTGGAGTAATTACCCAGCAGTGTTGTCAAATAGCAGTTATAGTGCTATATCGCTATAGCATAGCGGAATTTGAACAAACCTCTATAGTTCTATGATACACTATTTAGTACAAACAAAGTTTTGTTAAATGACGGCGCTATAGCATATCAGAATTAAAAAAAACACTATACTCCGCGATTAACAACATTATTACCCAGTCCACTATAGTACCTTAAAACTCTCCAACAATGGGTTGACTTGCTTTTGTCATAATATAAAACTTCGTATAACACATTAAAGACGTCGAAAGGCGCTCACAATCCAAAAGAGCATTGCCATTAGACCAAGGAAGAGCAGCGAGTGGGGGGCAGTTTGAACAAATGAAATCAGAAAATGAGAAAAAACATGTCGCTTACAGAACTTTGTCTCCTCCCACTCTTTAACAAGTTGAGCTAGTTCTGAATAGGTTTTAAATAGCCCAAGCAAACTTGTTTTGAAGATGTTCATCAAAGGCAAAAATACTATCATTTTTAAATCCCCTAAGATAAGTTTTCGAATGCTTCCACCCAAAAATAATTCCGAGAAAAATCTGAAAGAACTTTGCAATTGTATTAGTTCAAAAGAACAACATGATTTGTAACCACTATTCTATATTTGAGGAAGATTTCCTATACTACTAAGGCAGTATGCTAAAAAGTGTCCTAATAAGTTTCAATTGTAATCACTAATAAGTTTCAAAAAGGATCATCAGAAGAGTAACATGATTTCTATACGAAGAAGGTTTCCTATAGTTGCAATTATATTAGTTCAAAACTATGAAGTTCAGACTCAGACACGAGACGTCAATCCAGTGCACGCCTAATCTGAGGAGTATGCTTCATAGGTTCAAAAGAATAACATGATTTGTAATCACTGGTACTATAAAATCAATTGAACCAAGATAAGAATAACTAGGGCAAAAGGGTCATCAAATTACACACAAGAAATTCACCAATAGAAGAAACCAATTTTGCAAAACAATGGTGCCCTAATAAGGTTCAACCTCCAACCCTCACATCTCTCCCAATTTCACACCTCACTCACTTCACTGCTTCAATTCACACCAAAAAAATTATTAACTATTGATTCAAACAAAATAACCTCCTTCTCACGAAAAGTATAATATATAGTTCAAACAACAACTTAAGCATGATTATGATATAATTAGAAGAAATAGAAACTACCCATTAGATTAAAAATCAATAAAACATGAAAAGGAATCATAAAGTTGAGTTTTTTTACAAGAGGGTAGTGAAAAGAAAAAAGAAAAAAAAAAGGAAGAAAAAAGATTGAACCTTTTTTCACCGCCGGTGTAATACTCCTGAGGACCATCGGAGTCACTGTCGGAATCAGCAGATGGTCGGTTGAGATCGGAAAGTGTGCGGATTCTGCCAGCTCGACTGCTTGATGCCTTCTTGTTGTCTCGTGACGCCATTGATTTCAGTACTCTCACAACACCTAGAGAGAGAGAGAGAGAGAGAGAGAGAGAGAGTAATATCTTGTGATTTATGTTCAATAATAATCAATAAAATCTTTTTTATATAATACTACTAAGATCAATAATAATTATTAAAAAAAATCCTCAAAATAAAATTATTCAGAAATAAAAGGTCAATAAACAACAAACTTGCTCTACCACTTACCCCTAAAAAAGCATACTTGCTCTACGGTTTAAACGTTCATTTGTTACAGATTAAAATAAAGTGATTCTTAAATTGAATATCTTAGAGTATATTTTTAGAGATCTATGTAAAAATTAAGCGTTTGTTTTTCATAATAAAAAAAGAAAAAGAAAATAAATAATTTAATTTGTTTGATTACAACTATATAAAAAAAATTGTTATAAAATTACTTCAATCTTTTGATATTTATTTTCTCTCTCTTCTAAAAATAAATCTATTTTTGGATAAGTTATTCTTGACAACTTTTAATTTGAAGTTGTTTTTAGATTCTGATTTTTTTTTAATTGGTAACAAACGCATGAAATGTTCTTTAAAGTGATTCTTTTTTCAATTTTTTTTTCGTCTTTCAGTTTATTTAGAATTTTTTTATGTTAAATATTTTTTTTATTTTTTTCAAAAAATGTTTTATAATGTTTTTTTTACAAAAAAACATGTCCACAAAAAAATTATTCAAAAATGCATGTTGACTTTACACTAGAGACTAAAACTGAATGCATGAAGGAGCAAGTATAATTGCTCATGGAAATTAATCAATCTAAGACCACATGGAAATTCAATTTAGAAAAAGAAATAAAGGAACAAGTATAATTGTTCATAGCATATCTAAGTTAGGAAAGACTCTTGGGATTATACTGAAAATAGCTCATAAATTTTTTGCGAAGTTGCAAATTATATAGGATTTGGTAAGATGTATTTGATGATTCAAGTAACATCATGAATGAGTTGGAGAAAATGGAGCTAACAAACACAAGAGTATTTTGTTGTTGCTGACAAAATATTATTTGTGTCACATCATTTGCACATATTTTTTTTGTTTGTGTTAATGTTGTTGTCCGTCTTGTTTCCAAATGAGCACTTCAGCCTTTAACCCTTTTTTTTTTTTGAATCGACAAATATTATTAAGTAAGATTAGCACAAGATACACTTAACCCGCAAAGAAGGAAAAAGAGTACACAAAGAGGACCTAATACCATAAGACACCTCTAACAATACAACAACTCAATAAAAAACCTCCTAGGGTCCTAAACCTCCCACCCTCTAGCCCTTATAATCATATTTCCCCTTGATAGGTTTTAGACATTCCTCTAAATACAGTTTCAAAATTCCACTGATTTAGTAACGGTAGTCACCTACATTTATTCATTCTTTTGCTAATGTATAGGGGCATCATGCTCATACTAGCCACATGATCACATGCAACATTTTTGTTATATCATGTAATTTCTTTATAAGTTTAAAGAAAGTCACAAAACCTTCAATTACTTTTGTTATATCATCTGTATTGTTCTTAGCCTTTTCCTCACGTAATTCTTCAAACCTTTATCGCTTTTTCACAAAAACAACATTCATACTCTTTATAGGTTTTGATTTGAATTTCCATTGGAGAGAAAAAATGTTTATCTTAAAATCTAGCTTCTTTATGATTTCATCAAGTGCAAACATTTGCTTTGAAAATTCCTCATTAATTTTAATTTACGATTCAAGGAATTTTTCTAACGAAGTTTGCAATTTGGATCCTTCTAAAGAATCATAAATATCTTGCTTTTGATAGTTTTCAATATTATATTAGAAAATCTCAAAGGGAATTAGTTTTGTGGAGGGTTTTGAAGGAAAAAAAATTGACAAAAATTGAAATTCCCCCCATTTGGCCATTCAAAAGCAAGATGGCTATTCATACCATATTTTTCACAAGGTGAAGTATTAGAAACATGCACAATTATACTTATTTCATCAAGCTTATGGAATAACATCATCACTTTAGTATTTAAATATCTAAATCATAATTGTCTTACATTTTTCTTGATGTGATTGCATCTTCTTGATCTTTGTATCATACAATCTTGTCACATTCCAACGTGATTGATGATAGTTTTTGGTCTTGAAATCATGCATCTGAGGTGTTTTGCCTTGATTTCCTACTATTCTTGAATTGAAGAAGTCTTACACTACCACAAGTTTAATCTTGATCAACAAGACTTCAATAGCCGCGAATTTTTGGATCCTTCTTATTGATCTATCTGCATCAATAAGAACAGTAGCTGATGCCAGAGTGGGTGACACGATCACCCACCATTTTGGAAAGGCAGACAATTCACTCCTTGGATATGAGGAAGCCACTCGTATGGTGTTCTGTGGCCTGTTTCCTATTGATGCTGACCAGTATTGATTTCTTATTTGCATTTTTTTTCTTTGTTGAACAAAAGAATTGTATTGTATTGTTAATCGTTAATGTTGCTGGAGTTAATCAATTTTTTTTGGTTCTGTTACCAGATTTCCCGAGCTACGAGATGCACTTGAGAAGATTTAACTCAATGATATTGCACCAAAGGTGGCATTATGCTGGAAAGTAGTGCATCTTTCGTTTTAGGCATTTGGCAAGGGGAAATAATTTGCATTTTTTATGTATATGGTATCATCTTTCAGTATTATCTTGCTCTTCATCATTAAAATTATTATTTTAGTTAGAATAAATTTAACTACCAATTCAACTTTTCTTTAAGTTGTTGGCTTGATATTAAGTTAATTATTTTGTTGCCTTTTGACTTAAGATTCTTTCATGAAAGAAACGTTCCTGTCAAATCTGCTTGGCATAAAGTTAACTTTAATTATAACATGCACGATCTGAATGTGTAGTATCTTTATCTATCTCAACAAAGGGTCAGTGTTCTAAATTTGTGATGATTATTAACGAAGGGTATAGTTTCATTCACATTTTTGGCATTCATTATAATGTAACTTATAGAAGACAGGAAAAAAACTATAACAGGATGCTTTTGTAGATATTTTGGCTATCATAGATACATTAGAAAGCAATACCTATGTCATTTTTATTCTATATATGTTTTCTCAAATTGGGTTCGAGAACATGTGCCTTTTCTTCGCCTGACCCTTTTTTTTATATAAATTTCCTTTCAGATGGTTAAGTATGATGGTTTTTTGTGAAGAATTCGACTAAGGTTATGTTGATCGATGATTGTAGGAATAGGTGGGACTGCTTCCTTGATTGGAAGCATCTATGTGTTCCTTAGAGATTTTCAGAATGTGGTAATATCAAACCTGGTGTTGGAAGACCTGGCCAAACTGTGTGTTTTAGATTCAATCGCAACAATGTTCTTTCTCACCTCTGTAAGCCTCTCTCTCTGTCCCTCTCTCTCACCCTCTCTATGTTTTCATATACAATTATTGTGTTTGTGTGTAACAATTTCGTGTTAGGTAGGTTGAAACCTCGCGCGGAACATTTGAATCACCAAACTTAGCATTCCCATGTTGAAGCCTGCGACGATGATCCTCCCCCTAAATGCGTTGCTACTGCGTTTAAAGCTCTAAAAAATGACATCGTCGTGCAGGTAGCTAATTAATTACAAATTCATTACTTTACTTTCATGGTTGAGATGTGTTTGAAAGTAATGTTTAATTGTTTAACTATAATTGTTTTAATGTTAACTATATATAGTTCGGTCCATATTTAGGCAAGAAGTTCTAGGACTATCATGGCTGAGATGTGTTTAGTTTAGCTATGACTGTTTTGGGTAGGGAATTCCAGTAATTTTTATTGAATTATGTGTTTGACTGCTTGAGCATGGATTTATTTTAAGAAACTTTCCTAATTAGATTTTTCTAGATAACAAAAGTTTTACACATAACAACATGCTGCAATATGGATATAAAGGCGTGTCTCATGCTTCTAATGACATGGAACTAAAGTTGAAAAAGCTACATAGCAAATTAGGAAATTAATCAATCTCATTCTTAAACTATTTTTGAAGCTATTTTGGAACTATTTTTGCAGCTATAGGTTACCAATGTTTTCTTGAAGTATATTTTACAATAGTTAAAGTGATGAAAACCTCAGGTTTTGATCTGCATTTAGAGAATGCTTGAAATTAATTAGTTTGCAAATTCATTGATTTCTTCAGTTCAACATCCAAATGGAACTTACCAATTCCAATTTGAAACTATGTCAAGTATAATGAATTAACCTTTGTTTTAAATCACGGTGTGCACGTCATTATTTGAAGTTAATATATGTCTTTTTCAGATTTAAAAGAGTAAAGAGTTTATGTGAGATACTATATTATCAAGTACTTAATAATATAGTAAAGAGTTTATGTACTTATTACATGTTATAATATGGCTCTAAAAATACTTTTTCTGCATCATTTCTATATTATCAAGTACTTAATAACAATGAGTTTATGTCTATATCAAATAGTTTGAGCTTTTAAGCAAAGTTTGGTAGTTTGTGACACAAGAGTGGGTTAAATATGATTTGGTCAAATTAGATTTATAATATGTCAAAATTGACAATACATGTTATTTCTGCATTAAAATTTTGATTAAATTACTCATAAATGTTGTGATTAGTTTTGCTAAATGTAATTGTTAAACTCTTTACAAACATGTTCAAGTGTAGAATCTATACAAACTGTTAAACTCTTTACCTTGAAAGAATGAGTTATAGGGGTTGCTTTTAAGATCAAGGGATGCAAGAAAACATGTTGATGTGGTTATGTGAGATACTAGCTGCACCACTTCACAATGATCTTTATAATAAGCACTAGAGTTTTATCTCTATATTGATTATGATATATAGATTCATCTCATCAAAATTCACTATGATGGAGTAAATTGTTGATTATTTATTTCAAATAATCATGTTATAATATAAAAGAATTTTCCTCTGTTATATATGATTACATTTTGACAAATCTTTCTATATATATTCTTTCAGATCTAAAAGCATGTCTATGGAAGGGAGAACGAGTTCAAGTTTTATCGTAAGAAACTTTGAAAGTAAGCTGCTGCTCAAAAGTTCTATGTCTAATATCTACTGTCCGAAAAGGAACCCAGTTTTTAACCCATGTCATTCTTTTTTTCTTGATTTTTGAGGAATTAAAATGCAAACATGAGGCTTCAGCCTTGCAATTTGATGTTAATAGATGTATTATATTCTTCACATTTGTTTTCAAAACTTTCAAATGTTGTCAAAACTATTACTTTTTGTAATGCAGCTATTTAGCCGTATACATAAATAAATAAATATGTGCATTGTTCTATGCACTTTATCGTCACCCTATACATAAAGACTACACAGTAGACTTTGACTTTAGTTAGAAAAATAACAATATTTCAAGTTTAACCGACTTTTAATTTATTGTGCTCATCATTGATTTGTGCGAAGCACGGGAGTGCGATCTAATTTCATCAAGCTTATGGAACAACATCATCACTTTAGTATTTAAATATCTAAATCATAATTGTCTTACATTTTTCTTGATGTGATTGCATCTTCTTGATCTTTGTATCATACAATCTTGTCACATTCCAACATGATTGATGATAGTTTTTGGTCTCGAAGTCATGCATCTTAGGTGTTTTGCCTTGATTTCCTACTATTCTTGAATTGAAGAACTCTTACACTACCACAAGTTTAATCTTGATCAACAAGACTTTAATAGCCGCGAATTTTTCACCAATATTCCATTTTTTTCTACGCATTCTCTTGATTTATCCTATTTATTGAAAATAAAATAAAGTTTGTACCAAAAAAAAACTAAAATGTAGTAAAATACTTATAAAAACATAAATGAAAATACTAATTAATTTAATAAAACTTAACACAAAATAAGGTAAAATATCATATTCATACTATCAAACCTTGGCAAAATCCAACAACAGATTTTGTGGCAAAAAAGAAAACCATAGTTTTGAGGATTTTCCCACAAATTAACAATTTATTCTTTTGAATTTTACAATATGAGAGGGTTTTTTTTATCAATAATTTGTGATGACTTTTTTATAATTTGTGAGGATTTTTTTCAACCATAATTTTTTTTGAAGTTGGTCAAAATGCAATGTTTTTTTTGCAGTGGTCCCTTCAAGAAAAATCACATGTTAATAATTGGGAGCTAATGCCCTTCTCTCTAATTAAGGGAGAATAAGCAAATATGTGTTATGTTTCATTTTCTTGATCAAAACCAATATACACATACTTTAATTATATGTCATCGTAAACTTAGTTCAGTTGCTATGAACAATGCATAAAATATGCAAGGTCTAGGGTTCGAACCCCGGCCACCACTCAAAAAAAAACTTTAAATATAAAAAATTAGAGTCCATGTAGGCATCCGACCAACACACTTAACCAAATCAGATCAAAGGATCAATTTGTTGTATCAGACAAAGAAGACCAAACATCAGAGTCAAACAGCCCAAATAGTTGAGATTGAGCAAATAACATATTATGATAATCATATTCCAAAAATGTTAGTATCTTTTTTTTTAGGAAAAAAAATTATTTTTTTGAAGAAGGCAAAATGGAATTTATTAAAATCACAATGAATCCTAACCAGCACAAGGAATGTTATACTAGGAGTCGTAAAGTAGCAACATACAAAGGAAAATAAAAGTTGTACCAAAACCCGCACCCAAACATACATAAAAAAAACCTCAACCAACGTCACAAGGTGCCACAAAAACAACTTCCACCACCTACACTCCGTTGCTCGCACACAACCCCCAAACATCACAACACAACAACCAAACAACCTTTGAAAAACAATCGGTAACTATAACGATTGAAACAACGACCACCTTCGCCCCAACAACAATCGATGTCACCTTAACGAATCCATGGTTGCAACAACAACAAAAACAACAGCCAGCGCAACAACAAAATCTACCTTCACAACAGCAACACCATCGATCCACATCGAACAGAGTAGTCGAATCGGATGAGAAGGTTCTGATCGAACCCAACCGTTGAAGACCCACCGACACCTCCTCACACCACCAAAAACGTGGCCTACATCACCACCTCACACCACCATCACCTCCACCACATAGATCTGGATCAGAAGGAAACAACCACCACACAAAAACACCAGACAACCTGTGTTTTTCTAACAGCCGCAAACTCAACACCCACAAGGAAGAAAATCACAAAACCCCCAAAACAACACAATTCACAAGCTCTGGATCATCATCACACCCTCGAACTTACCACCAGACAAGAAAGAGGCAGTAAACATTTCACCTCCCAACTCAACACCAACAACCACCACTTGTGATACCCATCACCAACAACCACCAAAATCACCATCAACTCAATAAACCATGACCTTAGATCTGAGATCACCACACGCAGACTGCATCACCACCACTTAAACATCACCCAAGATAGCAGCACCACTCCATGCATCACCTCCATTCGAAACATCACCAAAAACAAAATCACACTAACATCACCACCACTCCAACATCACCAACCGAAACATTTCCCTTGGTCACCAATTCAAAAAACAACGCAGATCCAGATCCGGATATGGCTACGGATTCAGACCCGGATTCGCATCCACCACCATAAACCACCACTAACACCTCCACGAAAACCACCATCACCACCCACAAAAACCTCCCTGAAAGCCACCATGAATAGCAAACCATCACCACCAAAAAACCAGCTACCAGGAACAAACTATGAAAACCCACAGCGATGTGTGTTGCTAAAACCTCCCAAAGTCACCGACGACGACGCCGACACCCACCACAACAAGCCTGAACCAGAACAGTGGTAACAACCAACGACATAACAGAGGGCAACAAGATTTGAGAGCAGTGCAAACCTCCTAAACTGGATTTGACATCGGAAATGGTTGATCTGAAACGACAAACTATCGGATAGGATGAGGGAAGCAGGAGGTGAGGTGATGCGGAGGCCGCGCCTCGTCGTACCACCACCATTTAGATCTACATTGTGAAGAATAGTGGTTGGATTTGAGGGAAAGGTGAAACGGCGGTGTAAATTCAACAAGATTTTATCGCAAGCCTTATAAAGAGATTAACTGGAAATTGAGGAAAAAAAATTTAGTATCGTAAAATATCATTATTTGAAGTTACTTTTATAAAAATAAAAAGTTACTAGAAAGTTTGGTGCATAAGAAATATTTTTTTTAGATGTTTTGGAATTAGCCATTCAATGTACTAGTATTAATTAAGATTTCATAGGGGCTTGTATTGTTTTTATTTTCAAAAATGATATTAATAGTTTAGTTTTTTATAATCATATTCCATGAGATGCTAGCACAATTGTAAGAGTTTAGTTTTGTAACCCAAATGATAGAGTTCAAATCCAATTGAAAATTGTTGTAAAATGGTCATTAGTGTCACTTTAGTTAATTTTAAAAGTCAAATTCTATGAGAAGTAGGGATGACAACAAAGAGAGCAAACTAAACAAGTCTAAGATATGATTTAGTAATTAATACGATGAACTTGATTCATGGATCAAATGAGTCGATGATCTTGAGTTGAAAATTAAGGTTGTTAAATAAATGAGTTGAACTTGTGTTACGTATAGTTTAATTTGTTCGATCCATGAGTCATATCGAACTTGAAATCTCTGATTAAATTTTTAGAGATTATTTACAATATCATCCAAGTGCTCTTAGGTGTATGTATTGTTAAGTTCATATCATTATTTTGTTAAAATAAAATAGACATGTAAGTAACAATAAAAATGCTAGAAAATGGCGTTGAACTTGAACACAATGTAAGTATTAGTTGATACTCTAAGTTATAAATTCCATTTTAAAAAGAAAGAAACACATTTAAACATTTAAACAAATTATGTTTTTAATTTGTACAATCAATGTGTAATTTGTGTTATTTCATATCGTTTCCATTAAACTATTTTCCTATAATTTGATTGAAAACATGTTTAAATCAATCTGATTTGCCATTTTGTAAAAACATATATATTAGCCAAAAAAAGATTGATTATGTCTCAATGTTGAGACACTTTGATATATAATATGAACGGTTTGTTAATTATGTAATCTGAAATATGTGTATTTGTATGCTACAATTTGCCTCTAACGACGTATTCTTTTGGAGGTGTTGATGCAGTTCAAATTATATAATACAAAAACTTTTGAGAGGATTCATATTATATTTTCTGAAACGTAAGTTTTATCGAGACATGTTAAAAAATCAGCAGGGTGTTTTTTTTCTTCCTTCGGTTTTTATTCAGTTCAAATTATAGAATACGAAACACAATTTGGATTATATAATCAAACACAGGGTATTTTTGAGAGAAAAAATAGTGCGTGAGAAACTTATTAGGTGAAAACAAAAATAATCAAATATTTTAGCCTTTATAAGCCTCACATCGCCACCTTTCAAGGTGGGCTTCATTCTAAACTCTTAACACCCACCTCAAACACATAATAACTCAAGGAAGATTGCTTTTCTGACATAGAAAAGTTCACAATGACACAAGAAAATTACCTAATAGCCCCTAGCGGCAGTTAACAGCCACTTAAGTAACCAGCGGTAGTTAACTGTCGTTCACACCAGTAAACAGAACTAGTGCAGTCTGCAATGGTTTTTCCAGCCATTTTGGCCTGTTTGTACCTGTAATTTCAAACGGCAATTCCACATGAAATCAAACCGAAACAACAACATCCAGCAATCCCAAAGAACAACATTTTATAGTTTATCAATTAAGCGGTAACATTACACAAAACCGATAATGCGTTAATGTTTCACAATTGTTTGAAATGCGTCAAATTTTGCAAATTATGCAACACATGACACGTAAAGTACATGAATTTATAATAAATGCGAAACTCAAATATATTGATATATAAATTCGAAAAGTGAATAAATAAATTATTGTTCCATTCGATATCATAACTTATATAGCTGATTCTCAATAAT
>Ga0228711_1001835_pt1 | contig 31905 bp, 9 predicted proteins | sample MedpolnodulmetaG_2_FD_177996 | JGI IMG/M metagenome (GOLD analysis project Ga0228711, IMG submission 177996) | Root nodule microbial communities from Medicago polymorpha collected in Santa Monica, California, United States - brown nodules | ecosystem: Host-associated > Plants > Roots > Nodule... | reverse complement strand
TATGTGAAAATATATATATATATATATATATATATATATATATATATATATATATATATATATTTCCTATAAATTTCCTTATGTGGAAGTAATATTATTCCATGCAGTAATGATAGATAAACACGTTTAATGTGTACACCCCTTTATACCACTTTCAAAAATTCCAGTTAACAAAATATATGGTATGTGTGACCACATTTTATTAGTTGCGCGACCACTAGTTTTCTAGAATTTATTTGGTTAACTAAGTGAAAAATAGTGGTCACACGCATTTTAGTTGGTGACCACATTTTTCAACTTTTAAATAGTGGTCTTGTAACTGAAAAAATATGGCTACAAAGACATGAAATTTTTCAGAGTGGTACAAAGGGTATACACATTAAGGGTACATACCAATCTTTATTGTATTTCAAGTGCGTTAGACTCTAATAGATACTTCTCCCATGATTCTAACTTTAAAAAATGAGTAATGATATTTGAACAACCATTTGATACAACTTTTGGTGACAACTTCTTTTTTCTCTATTTTCATTGGTTAAATACAAAAGAGAGAAAAAGGAAGAGAGAATAAGAGGATAATGTGAGTATTAGAGAGAAAGTTTTCATAATATTGTTACAAAATGGTCGTACAAATATCATTTCTCTTAAAAAATATACAAAATTCGTTTAAAAAATTAATTATTTTTTTTTTGGTCAGGTAGCCTAGTGGTTGGAGCTGACACATTTTAAATGTGGAGAAGTGGGGTGTCCGGGTTCTAACCCCGACCACTGCATATAATATGCATTTGTCCCTACCAACTGAGAAAAGTTCAGGGCACAAATTAAATATAATTTTAAGTACCCTTTTATAGTTTTTCACCAAAGTAACCAAAAAATAAAAAAATAGTTTAGGAGTTCAAATAAAATCGATGAAATTAAAAAATAAAATAAAAAATGACGTGGTTTTTTCTGGTTTGACCAAAAATGAAATCAAAGGAGATTGAACTCGAGTGATCAACGAACTGAAAAGATTTACTAAACTAACCAAACCCATAAAAATTTGGTCGATTTGAACACACTGTTCTCAACATTTACACCCACCATAACCATGGACACACCTCACCCCAAACCCTCCTTCAACCCCAACAAGCATCTCAAAGAACAGTTAGTTCTCTATCTTCATCTTAATCATAATTATAATCGTAACAATTACCAATGTTTCAATTTTTCATCGTTAATTAATTCTCTTAATTTTTGCAGATTTGTTAGCAATTTGACCGGATCGTCTTTGTTCGAAATCGTGGCTCTTACAGTAACTATCCCTGTAAGTCAATTCTGAATTATAATCTCAGCTTAATTGTAACGTGAATTATGATCAATGCTTATTTTCTGTTCCTCTTATAGATTTTGGTGCTTATTCGTCACTCCTTCACCTCAATTCCAATAAATGGTTAGTCCCTTATAAAGCACTTTTAAATCTTATAATTGTAATTTTTGGTTAGTTCAATGACACCCAAATTCAACATTTTTCATTTTGTTTTATGCTTAATTTTAACATTTAATTTTGAATTCTGCTTGGGGATTTTTGTTGGGGATAATAACTTATAGCTTACATGAAAACAATTTGACTTTATTTTATCTTTTGTAACTTGTCTGTTTGGATAAACAACTTATTTGCGGCTTATAGCATAACTATAAGTGCTTATCATGATAAGAGCTTATGTATAAACTATTTCTATTGCAAAAGATTAAATAAAGTTTAAATTATTTTCATGTTAACTATAAGTGGTTTTCATAACCTATTTTGGAGAGCTTATGAAAATAAGCTGAAAGCAGCTTATAATCATGTCATAAACTGTGTTCATAAGTTCTCCCAAATAGTCTCACAAAACTTATGCTAGTACATAAGCTACTCCAAACAGGCCCACACTGTATACATAAGCACTTAAATGATAAACGTTTATACTATAAACACTCAATTAAGTTGCTTACCCAAACAGAGCCTAAAGTCCTATTTTTCTCTCTTTTTACTTACAGGTGACTCCCTGAAGAAGAAAAACGATGATGCACCATCTGAGCATAGGAGTTTCAAAGCTCACCTAGCTACATTGACTTTGGATTTTCTTGTCATCATTGTTCCTATGCTCTTATTTTTCACTGTAAGTGTTCTCGGTTGCATCAAATATTTTGCTAACACTTGAAAGTTGACTTTCTCTTTTGGTGTTGTCGGGTGGGAGTAGTGACAAGCTATGTTGCTAATTGGTTCAATGAACTTGGTGATAGGTACTTGCTGACTGGAGCTATATCTTCGCAAGTTTGTTCACAATCGTAACATTGCTTTATATTGCAGTGAAGAGGTAATTGTTCAATTTTGTTTAACATACTTTGTAAAAGGACATAAACTTTTATGGAAAAAAATAAGTTAGGCATTTAGTTTCACACAAGCCAAATTTTGAAGCGGGTAATGGCTGACTTCCATACACTTAACTGCAGGCCTGGAGGTTCATCACCTGATTTAGGAGAGCCCAATTGTGCTAGGGCATATATTACTTCGTACAGGGTTATTGTGGTATGAAGTGTGACTATAGAGTTCTTTATTGTACTATTTCAATCTTAATATGCTATTATGTTGATACAAGTTATTTTTGCAGATGATTATAACAGTCTTGTGCATCTTGGCTGTCGATTTCAGAATATTTCCTAGAAGATATGCGAAGACCGAAACATATGGAGCTAGTTTGGTAGGATTCTTTGACAATTCTTAATTCAAAAGAAAAAGGAAAATTGGAAAGACACGTCTTACTTGAGAATGTTTGAAAAATTTCATATTAAATATTTTATTTGCTTCACTAATCCAACAACAAGGTGATTGATTAACTTGTGAAGTAGTTTTGAGGGTCAAATTTCTTCTTTCATGAATGTATTTTAAGTTTGAAATATTAAATGATATCAGGTAATTTCTCATGGAATATATTTCTATTTATCAATGAAAAAAAACTGTTTTAAATTTTGTTAAAGTATTTTTAGAAGTCAAGGGGAGGGGATGTAGGTTCCCAATTTTCTTGGTTCGAACTTATATTATAATGCCAGAGTCTATACAAACATTTCCCTCTCTCTCCCCTGCTTCTTCAAAAAAAATTTCCCTCCTCCTCATCACAGCAGGTTATTTTGGGCAGCATTGTCTCTATGGACTCCAGTTCACTCTTTAGCAAGGTTAATTTATGTGACTTGTGAAGGGATTCGAGGCCTCTTTTAACATATGCATTCATTTTCTGTGTATTTGGTTTTGACATAGGGGTTTCTCGTCGTCCACTATAGTGCACTTCCGTATACTATATTACTCCCTCCGGTCTTATTTATAAGAAAAAGTTGACTTTTTAGATTCATTGAGTAATTAATGTACTTGGTGTAGAATATAGACCAAATACATAATTTATGCAATGAATCAAAAAAGTCAAATGTTTCTTATAAATAGGACCGGAGGGAGTACTTATCACCTCGGTGATATACAACTAAAGTCAATGCAGAGAAAAAGGAAATGGATGAAGGGGTTGGAGAGAATAGGCTTTTTAATCAATTTGTAAATTACTTCTATTTGTTGATTTTATGAAGCTGCAATTTTGATCTATGTTTCTCTCCAACTGTTTTATGGATTCTAGTCTGTACATACTATTTAGTGCATTAATTTATGTTGCTAACAAGATGTATAGTCAATACTTTGATTGTTCTGCTGAGATTAGAAATTACTTCTGCCTTGCAGATGGATCTTGGAGTTGGAGCATTTGTTTTAGCAAATTCGTTAGTTTCTCGGCAAGCACGGAATGTTGCTTCTGTGTAAGTATGTCTACACAATGAACTCTTAAAAATTAGTTGTGTTAGTATGTTTACTGAAATAGAATAATCATGTTTACTTAGATGTAGAAACGCCTTGTTTGTTGAGTTTGATAGTTTTCTAATGGTTATACTTTAGGGAATTCTCAACTAGCTCACACAATAGGCAAAGAACCATTATTAACATGAACATGCTGTTAGGCTTTTAAAAATTAAATTGCCGTTTTCCTAATTCTATTTACCGGCTCTGTAATGACATTGACGTATTTTTGAATGAACTTGCACAAATATATTGTATTCTACTTTCCTCTAATAGCATCATTTTTTACTTGCTTCAGAAATTGGAAGACTGCAATAGTTTCATCTAGTCCGCTTATTTTCTTAGGATTTTTTCGACTTGTTACAACAACTGGTGTGGATTATCAGGTGGGATTATACTCATTGAGATTCTTAGAAATTTGTGTCAACAAACATTTCGACATGCATCTGCTAATACTGCATCATATTAAACTTTAACAAGTATAATCGCACATGTGTTTTTGAAATTTCTATCAACTCTTATGTATAGTCACACATGTTAAATGATGTCGTTTTCCAAGACTATAATAATCTGACCCCTATGGTTTGTTTTCCTATCAACTCTGATGCCATGCATGATGGGTTGAGTGGGGCTATTTTTTTTTTTTGTTTGCAAAAACTTTTGGAAGAGAAGTTGTGAACTGTGAAGAGAGAAATAGGTAAGGGAGAATGTGAAAAGAGAGAAAAGAGTGAAAAATAGAGTAGATTTGATGAATTGTTTGGTATAAGAGAAAGAGAAGAGAAATAGAGAAGAGAGAAATGTTGATAATGTATGAAAATAAAATACCCCTAAATTAAAAAAATTCTAACAAAATTAGTTTAATTTTAACTCATTCGTTAATTTATTAAAGTATACAGTTTGTTTTTTCTTATCAATTAACTAATATTCTAACCTTTTTTTTTATGAAACTAATATTCTAACTTTTATTAAATGATTTAAGATAACTAATTTAATTATTAATCTGGCTAAGGTTATTGTGAACATTATATATGAGCGTTTTTCATAGGAGAGAGTGACTAATATTCTCTTGTTTGGCTCATATATGAGCGTTTTTTTCCTTTAAAAGATTTTTGGAGAATGATAGGAAAATGTTCTATCACTGACATTGCTGATTTTTCAACTTTAAACAATAGTATTTAAATTTTAAGTTGGTGCATGAGACAAGATTTTTGGTTCATCATTACATATGATGTTTCTTTTAAAAAATAAGTTGATAGTTTTCTTCTCAAGCATTTTCCAATCTATAAGATACTTAATATGTGCTTGTTGGGGCAGAATTGATGATAAGCTCGACATGTGCCCAATTTGGTACACATATTTATTACTTTGAATTAGGAAGACTGTACACAATTTCGATGAATTTAAACTCACATATATATTTAAGCTTGCAAAATGGTCAAGAAGAAAACTATGGACTGATTTTTTCAAAGAAAAGAGAGATGATGAAGAAAAAACCTTTTTTTTTCCGCACCATCTTCAAACTTGTAGGCTAATGTTTTTTCTTCTTCTTTTGGAATGACAAATATTAGTGTTCTGAACTGGCCCAAGCCCCATCCACTGATCGACTGGTTGTTCCCTAAGTGACTAATGTTATGTTGTGGGTCAGAGATAATTCCAGTCAATTTTGAGGAAGCCAATAATATGTTTTCCTTCTCATTCTTTACAAATTGAGTTATAATTGTCTAACTCACGATTTTCTCAAGGAAGCTAGTAATTGTTTTTCCTCGAATAGGTGCATTTGGCTGAATATGGTGTGCATTGGAATTTCTTCTTCACGCTTGCTGCTATCTCGATCCTTACATCCTTTATTAACATTCCTCCACAATATTCTGGAGTTTTTGGATCACTTGTCCTAGTAGGTACTTTTTTTCTTTCTCATCCTTATTTCATCTTTTCTGAAATCTGATTTCCTTATAAAATTGAATCTATGACTTGAAGGATACCAGTTCTGTTTAATGCATGGTTTAAATCATTATTTGCTTTCAAACGAAAGAGGAACGGATATCATAAGTCAAAACAAGGAGGGGATTTTTAGCATATTTGGTAAGAATTGCGACCTTGCGTTGTTCAATCATCATAATACAATTTCATGTCTGATGCATTTTACTTCTGATATATGGTATTTGTTACAAACATCTTTTTTCCTACAGGATATTGGGGTATGTACCTTATTGGTGTTCAAATAGGAAACTATCTTCTCTTTGGAAGCCATTCCACTGCATTTAAGAGTAGCAGATGGTTTCGGTTTAGAGTTTGGGTTCTATCAATCCTGTTCTGGTAAAAGAAAAGCTTAATCCCTAACTTATTTATCCTTTTGAATGAAGTCTACAGAATTAAACTTATACCTTTTTCATGATGCCCGAGTCAGGTTATTAACTGTGCTTCTAGATAGGCTTGTGGAAAGAACTTCACGGAGAACGGTATGTCTCACCATGTTATAGTTTCTTACTCTAAGAAGTTTCTTTTGGCACCAATGGATGAAAACTAACTAATTGTTGATAATTTGTGCAGTGCAACCTGCCATATGTTACTATGGTGTTGGCTGACAATCTACAGGTCACTATCTCTCTCACCTCTGTTCTGTTCATTGGATCAGTGTTTAATATATTGTGATGGTTTGTAGCTTATATTGTAGTTGTCACTTTAGGATTCTTTTGTTGGCTCTATCTTGTTTAGTGTTTAAATTATATTTATTCAATTGAATGTTTTTGTAAAAATTTGACATACTTAGTGCAGTGACTTGTTAAATTTGAAAAAACATAGATTAGTTTCTTAGAATTCTTTTTATACACTGTCAGTGGTTGGTGCGCAGGGTGTGTGTGAGTGTTGTATACTTCAGGGTATCGACTTTGATTCCCACTGATAAAAATAAGTGTAAACATTTCTACACATGCATCCAATCATATCTCAACATGTAGATATTTGGGAGATAAAGTGGAATCTTGGGGTAATTTGATGTGATGCATGTGTTAAAATGTTTTAAAGTGTTAGTGCATAGATATTAATCTCTTAATTTCTTATATCGTTGTTGCTGTTTAGTTTTCAAATCAAACAACGACTTGTATAAATATCTTATTCTAATTCAGAAACTTATTCTCAATGGAGGCTATTTAAAGGGAAAAAAAATCCACAAGTCATTGTTTGATTTGAAAACTTGGACAAGAAACTTGGTCTAAGTTTAATCCTATTGATTTCCCAATCACTACTATAATCTTAATTTTGCAGCATTGCATACTTGAGCAATATCCGACATTGTAATTGCTAATTTGACATCTGATTTTGGATTTGATTCGAGTATTTAATCCGAGTGTCACCCATTTTCAGCTATTGTCAATTCTAACACTGGCTGATCTTATTCCTGGAAGTAAAACTTCTGTACTTGAAGAAGCTTTTAATCGGAACTTGCTCGCTACATTTCTTTTGGTAAACAATATATTCCTCGACGATTATTATATATGCCTTCTCTATCTTGATTTCATTTTATAATTTCCTCTAATAATTTTATGCAGGCAAATCTCCTCACTGGGTTGGTAAACTTGTCTTTTGATACCCTGTCCGCTTCATCGACCATATCTGTTTTTATATTGCTTGTCTATTCTTATATTTTATCAACTGTGATTGGAATTGCTGATTATTTTGATATAAAGTTAAAATTTTGGTGAAGAAGCTGTTTGATATGTTGTAATCTGTTGTATAATTTGTCATTGTTTATTATAACTTATAAAAGATTTTATTTATTTATTTATCATCAGTTGAATCTAGAACACGTGTGGCAATTATGATTGGTAGTAAAATGACAAATCTCATCTTAATGACATTTCATATTAAGGACAAATAATCATCTCGTTGACCGCAAAAAAAAAGATTACCTTTTCCCTGCACTGCACATGTAATGGGAAGTGATTGACCACTATGAGAAAATGCAACTTACAACTCATACTTTGTTGTTTTTGTGTGTTTGATATGTTTCATTTTCATACATAGTTGGTTTATAGCTTCCTTTTAGTAGTTTCAACACTTCACACTGAACAGTGAAATAGTGAAATGAGGTAGGGGTTAAAAGAAGAATCAATTTATAGGGACAACAGAAAGAAGGTGAAAAGAAAGGATGAAAAATGAATTATGGGGATCTGAATTCTGAGTATATAGCTGAAGTGATGAGGACCTGCATGCTATGTGCTTTTTCAAGAAGGGGTAGCTTACATACATTCACATGGTTAATCCAGCAGAGTCTGACAGATTGGACCATGGTCCTAGCTCCATTTCTGTCCTTTTATATGTCCTCATCGTCACATAATGCTAAATTCTGGTGTTTGTGATATCTTCATTTTTTTAATATTAAAAATCATGCATAACGAGGTAGAGAGCATATATGCACAAAAGATCACCACATAAAAATTGTTTATAAAAATGTTTTTTATACATCCAATGAAGTAAGAGAAAAGACCACATTAGAAATTGTGAAATAAACCAGTTAGTTTTAAGTTTAATTGTTGGATTTAATTTATGTTATAGTAAACTTGTAGATATGTGAATATATATCATGAAAAATTGGTGTACTTTGGAATGTCACGTGTTTGAAAATGTTGACTATGAGAGATTTTTCTTATCAAGTTTCTGATGAATCAAGCCGTTACAGTGTTTCTAAACGGTTTGATTTGACATCAAAGGGGAGTATCTAGCTTAGTTGGTAGGTGTAGCCCATTTTTACAATTAGGTTACAATTTTCTGTTGTTGATATAAATAATTAGGCTACAATTAAAGTAATAAATGGAATTTCACCGCTTGAAGTAGTGTTAGTAGGGGCAGCTTTGGCCCGTAAATGAAAGAAGTTGTCACCATATATTTATTTTCATCAACATGACATATGACACCAAAATTTCATGTTATTGAAGTAGTTTTCTTGTTTTTTTTTATAGCAAAATTGAAGTAGTTTTCTTAGATTACAACGATGAAGTTCCAAGTGCATCTTTTGCATTTACAGTGGATTTGATGAAATTATGGTGCATAGCAATTTTGTTGAAGCTCTAGAAAGCGGTTTTTGTCAAAATTACAATGACATATTTTGATTCGTCAAACTCATTATCAATCCAAACATGCACTAATTAACTTGAGTAAATTCACGAGATTCAAACGAGGTAAAGTATGCTATTGTTTAGGTAAAAGAGCAGATAGTTGGAGTCTGAACTAACCTGCAAATCCCAGTTGAAAAATTAGACTAGCATTCAATATTTTTTGTAGTTATTATAGTTTTAGCTTTGTAGATTTTATTTTACATTTTATGGTATTTTTTCTTAAAAAAACTAAAACTCCACTTTGACCTATTAGGTTGGTTCATATGTCCAAAAAACTATTAAACCTGAATGGATTAAAGCTTCTTAACTAGTAATTTGGATTTATTTCCTCTCAAAACCCAATCAGAATAAACCTTATTACTTATTACTACTCTCTTCTAATATATTAATCAAGCACCAATAATTTGCATAATTTAAATGCTTACTTCTAAACAAAGTACAGTTAATTTGGATATATATTTCTGAAAATATCAGAAGTTTTTTAATAGGAGGATGGGGATAGCAGCATCTTAACTAATAATGTACCTTACTGTCAATAAAAACTAATAATATGTACCTTGATCAATATCTACCATAAGACTATCATTGACAACCAATTATTGATGTTTCTGTGATTATAGCTCAATTGACAGAGATGTTATAGTATGCATGAGCCGGAGTTCAAATATCAGATTTTCCACTTATTCACCTTAATAAACAAAATAAACAAATTTTATGGTCCTTCAAACAAAACAAACAAATTTTATGGTAGAATATAGTACCATGATGCAACATACAGTAGTTTTTTCTTTCTTTCTATAATAAACAAAATTTTAATTAATTTATAAGAGAATCTTAGGTACAAGAGCCATTTGATTTGATTATTTCCTACAAACTCCAACACAGATTTGAATGTGAGGTGTAGCTATTAACACAGCTTGTTATGTTGTTTTTATGCTTATTTCTATATAGATTTGGGTCCACTCTTTTTTTCTCTCTCACTCTCTCTCTCTCCCTCTCTCCCACACTCTCTCTCTCTGTTCATTGGCATAACATAAGGGTGTGACAGCATCTACGAAATTAGGAAGGGAAGAAACCAAAGCATATCAAAGATGGTGTAAGGAAAAAAAGAGAGTGTGATTTCGTTTTACTAAGTACACCTTTCTGATTTCTGAAAAGCACTACACCTTTTTTCTGCACCTTCTCACGTGGTTTATATATCCTTTTTCTAATATTTCATTTTTCATCATCAACTCTTATATATAATATAGTCATATATATTTTGCTATCATGAAGACATGAAGATTGAAGATTCTTGTGGTAATACAATGGCTTTGGAAACTCTTTCATCACCATGCAATGAGTTTTCAAACTTCATTATCTATGACACAATTTCTGCAACTCCATTTAGTAGTAACCATATTGATACTACAAATGAGTCAAGTTTCTTGGAAAATACAATGAACTATGATCATGAACAAGCACATCATGAGGCAGATGCTGCAATATTTGATCATAGTAACTGTTCCATGATGAATAGTAGAAAAAGACAATCTATGGAACAAGAAGAAACGATGAATAATCCTCAAGTGGTGCAAAGGAAAAAGAGGAGAAGAAAACCAAGAGTTTGTAAGAACAAAGAAGAAGCTGAGACACAAAGAATCACACATATTACTGTTGAAAGAAACCGTAGAAAACAAATGAATGAACATCTTGCTGTACTTCGTTCACTCATGCCTGAATCCTATGTTCAAAGGGTTTGTTTTCTTTCATATTGTCACATTTTTTATTGTACTTCATTTTTTTGTTGTTGGGATTTTTCACAAATCTTGAATATGTTATTTCCCTTAATAGCAAAGATGGGGAGATAGATTCTTTTCTAGTTATTGTTGAGCATGACAAAGATGAAGTACTACAATAAAATAGTATTTAACACTTTATGAATATCAATGAGGTGGGAATCCAAAACATGCACAAATATGCTTTGTGAAAGATGTAATAGGATAATGTTTTTAATACAAGACATTTTTTTCCTCCATTTTTTCTTTCCTTTTCTTTTGTATGGTGAAGAAAAGAAGGAAACGAAGACTAAATTTTATACATATACTTCTTGCGGTACCAAACAAGGTTTTAAATCACAGTCGCACTCATATTTAGGGTTGCATTATGATCTTTGATAGTCGCAGTTGAAATTATGTTAGCATAGATACTTTTTTTTACTAAAGCAATTTTTTTTTATAACTACCAATTTGTATTAAATGAGTGAAACTTTTTAAAACAAACATGCATGCTTTACAAACATACTTGCCATTTGAAAAGCTTCATGTATAGTAATATTCTTTACATGTTCTAAATGGAACTATTAGTTCAATTAATTAATATGCAATTTTTTGTTTTATTATAGGGTGACCAAGCCTCAATAGTAGGTGGTGCCATAGAGTTTGTGAAGGAGCTAGAGCATCTCTTGCAATCACTTGAAGCTAGAAAGTTACAACTTTTACAACAAGAAGTAGTACAAAACAATGAAGACATGGCAATATCAAAACCCCCTTTTGCACAATTTTTTGTGTATCCTCAATATACATGGTCCCAAACACCTAACAAATACACATCCAAGACCAAAGCTGCTATAGCTGATATCGAGGTTACATTGATCGAGACTCATGCAAACCTTAGAATTCTCACTAGGACAAAACCAGGACAACTAACTAAATTAGTGGCTGGTTTTCAAACACTCTTCCTTACTATCCTACATCTCAATGTCACTACCATACAACCTTTGGTATTCTACTCTATCAGTGCCAAGGTATGCAACTATATTGATCCTTCATTTGATATGAATCATATGATAGTAATTATATTTCTATCTCTAATTTGGTATCTCTAATTATACTTTTACTCTATTCTACACTATTTCAACTCTTTCTAGTAGTATACTATAAAAATGAATTATTCACTCTTACAAGAATTCATATTAGCAAGAGAAATTTAGAGAAGAAAAATATGAAATTCTCGCAAATTTTGTCACAAATGAATTAGAGATTAACTTCTTCTTTTTTTTTTTTTTTTTTTTTTTTTTTTTTTATTTTTTTTTATTTTTTTAAAAAAAAAAAAAAAAAAAATTATTAAAAATTTTTAAAAAAAAAATAAAAAATTAAAATTTATTTTTTTTTTTTTTTTTTTTTTTCTATCTCTAATTATTTTCAGTAGTGATCAATAATAGAAACTAGAGATTGAAAGCAAAAAAAATTCTCTAATTTATATCTAATTTAATCACCAAGTGATAGACAACAATAATTACAATTAATTTTATTTTTGATGTTTCAAATTTTTGTTAATTTTTTATTTTAATGGTAAATGTGAAAGAATATATGAATCTTTTCATTGTTCAAAACTATGATATCCTTGTATAAATTAATAATAGTTTATTTATTTATACAAGGATATATGGTGTGCTAAAATTGTGAAAATTCAGAGAGATTCTTTAGCTAAAATATATATGGTGTGCTAATTCAATTTTTTTATTTTTATTTTATTTATATGAAGGTTGAAGAAGGATTCCAACTTGGTTCAGTAGACGGAATTGCAACAGCAGTTCACCATTTACTTGGAAGAATTGAGGAAGAAGCTTCACTAATTTGTTGTTAATGTGAGGGTGCAACTAGCATCTTGAGAGAGGGGAACGAAAATAATATTTGCAAATGGCTTGAGTTTTTGGTTTGTTAATTTCATGTTGAGTTGATGTGTTAAATGTTGATTTTAACTATAGACTATAGTAGCTGTTGGTTGTGCTTTGTTCCTACAAGTATATACAACTTGTTTGGGAATGGTTTCCACAAATAGTCGACAAATTAGGGTTGGAACCTAATGGTAAAAAATGCTGACATAGTTTATCTTGTGTGCAGTTTATAGCTGTATTGTCCTCTTCAATGGCCCAGTATGAAGGTCATTTTGTAGTGATAATCATCTATGACATGATTTTCTATTAATTTTTTTCTTGTTTTTGAATATATGTCTTCTTTTAATGATTGAGAAATGATATTTATTTATTTTTTTAGCAAAAGAGGCATACAAAGACATCACTGTATAGGGAGAGTAGGGAAATGAAATAATTATTAATAATTAATAAGATTAATAGAAGAAAACCCTATAGTGATGCCTTATAATTAAGTCGTAAATAATCCTTACCTTACAAACCAGGTTTGTAGGAGTTGCGTTGACCATTTTAAATTGTAGCATGATATCCAAGCCTATCAATGATTCGTAGCGTCCCTTGCTATTGGGCCACCCGAGTCATGCTTTAGGTATGGTCAGCAATATTGAGCGTGTGAATGAGTCAATTTATAACCCGACAATGTGTTTACATGTGGTGGCTAGTCCTCATCATAAAAATGGCAATGTTTTTATAAATGGTAGCTCAGTCCTCAACATTAAAATCGATTTTGAAGGATTGGGTTACACGGAACTCAAATTCTAATAAATACAATTGAAAAATAAACACCTCTCAATTTATAAATTGATTTTATACGATGTTAGGTGCGCATCTTAAAATGGTATTAGAACTTATATTACCTGTAAAGTTGCTTATAAGTAAGTTGAATATTGTAAAGTTATTTATGTTAGAATTTCATAAGTTTAAAAATTATTTTTTTGAGGCTAACGTTTTAAATATCAACTTTAACTTAGAATTAATTCTAGATTATAATATTAATCGTTCTCAATAACACTTAAATATATATCATATTAACTATATTATATACTTCAAAAATCATTCTTTCTTCCAAAAATTAAATATAGACATGCATAAAGTCTATCTGCCTTCCTCTCAAAATACAAATCTATCTACCTTGTAGGCAAATTGGCAGCCAAATCTAATTTAATAATAATTTCAAACAGATTAATCGGTGACTAATCACACCTAAGGAAGACCAGTCTTATAAAAGTATATTATTAAATCATAGGTAAACCAAAACAAAATTGGGCCATGTTGTTTTGCTGTGGCTATATTAAAATCTTTTGTTCTTTTTTGGTTATGGATAGAGATAGTGTAATTTGTAAGACTTGGTATGAATTTTGCAGCTAGATACTATAAGCAAAATTTGTCCTTGCTTAATGAATAGGGGCCACGAGGGTTTACAAACTTTAAAGACAGCATTTTGGATTTACATGATGTTGCTATCGTTTGTTACCTTTGTTACTAACAGTAGTTAGAGGGAACATTGATATATAAATAAGATAAGTTGTTGTTTTCGTTTTTTGTGAACAAAAACAAAACTATAAACCCGGGTTTAATTAATATGGAAAGCGATGTAAAATCTCACTATGAATAGTTTTTGATTGATGAGGTTAAAAGATCGTACGTTTTCTAGTCCTAAACTATATGAATGGGGAAAGAAAAGTCAAACTAACTTGGTGTTCCTAGACAAACAAAAGATGACAAAAAACTAGGTATGTATATTGAAAGGGTGTGTCCACATCCACCATCCATGAGCCACTATTACTTTGGTTAAGGTGTTGTAATTTGTTTTTATGAAGTTTTTTAACTCTATGCATAAGATGATAAAAAGACTCTCAAAAGCTTTTATAGATGGATAAAATAACTCTTTCTTTTTTTTAACAAAAAAATCCATTGAGAGTATGTTTTTGAAGATTTTTCAACACAATACTGTAAAAAAAATGCAACCTACTTCTCTTCAATACATATTCTTCAACGAGTATATATAGTCGTTCAATAAAATTAATACCGTTGTCAAATTTATTCTTATAACAAATTTGTTAAATCTTAGAGTCGACCTAGCAGAGAGGTTGCCAAGGCATGAGCTTTAAGCCTCCCTCAAAAATCTATCCTTTTTCCCTATATAATTATAAAAATAAATAATGAATGCCCATGATAAATAGGGCTCAAAAGAAAAATTTAGGTCTTCTTATTGTGGGTCCTACGTTTCAACAACTCTTTTAGGTCAACACTTTGTTGACATCAACCTCTCTAATTTTTTTGTTGATTTTATTAATTTCCAGTTCAAAAGTGGCAATGTAATACCGGCAGCGAACTCCCTAGAAGCTTTGGCATGATTAAGCTTGGTCAAGGAGAACATCAAGTGTTCTCACTCTATCTTAAAATGTCATCGTACCAAACAAAGAGGAAATCAACCTTCAAAATTCATCTAACAAATGCTTCACGAAACAAATTTGGACATCATCGCCTTCATTCTTCGGACAAACAATATAGTATTCATCCCTGACAGATTTAAGCGAGTTTGTGAAAGATGTCATGATCTGACTTGATATATTGCTCGAAAATGTTAAAAATTAATTTATAACTAGGGGTGATACCAAGTAATGATAGAACTTTACAAGACCACGGATATAAGGCCATAGGTTCGGGTGGACATGTGATGGAGCAAGAGATGTATACCTCATTACAACCATTTCAAATTCTAACAAAGGCATTTGAAGACCCATATCTTCAAAGATCATTTCATACATAGAAAATAAAATGGAGAACTCATTGTAGACCTTATGCTTCCACTTCAAACGAAAAATCTTCCAATCCTCCAAGGGTCCAACATTCAAGTGCTTTGAAGATTTGTGATACTAGTCATGTGAACAATACAAAGACTAGATTGAAAGAATTTCCTCTAACACCCACTATTAGTTTTCGACATACAGGTGCATTTTCTCGTGTCATCCAATATGGTTGGTATAATTTTCACCATGTTGTAAATGTCCAAAATTGAGGAAGATTTGAGAATAACACTCTTACCTTGTGAAGAAAACTAAACGATTTTTTGTGTCATGTTTGTTTAATTTGATCTGGACCCGAAAATGAAGATAACTTAAGCAATTCAAATGGTTTAGATTAAGTTTTCAAATGTCTAATGTCATTGATTTAGTTTTTACAATCCTAACTATGATACTTGATTTACATAAAAAATGTGAAATGTAATAATTTATGATCTCTATCTTAAGGATTTAGATCCTCTAAATGACTAAAATGTAAAATCAAAAATTAAGAGTTGCTATTTTAACAAACTTGTATCATGATTTATTATGATGTTCTTATAATATCTACCTTTATTTTATTAGTAAATGATTGATATTATTCACTTTAAACTTACTATAAATGGTGTCAAGAAGATTTCATTTCGTCCCGTGGTTACAAATTGCTATGAGAAAATATGGATGCTTCTAGGATACTTGATTATTGGCCTTTATTGCAATTTTCTGACTTTCTGTCACTAACCATTCTATATCATATGGGTTCCTCAAAACTTTCTTCATAGACAAACAAGTGGTCTGTTAAATGAACTGAAAACGGTTTACAGTTCCACCGTTCATTTTTTAGCAAGTCCATTAAGAATCGTAACATGATTGCATTTTAAAGCCTCAATTATATTTGTTCCATGAAGTGGCGCGATTGGTGAGCTAAGAAACATCAAAAGAGTTTAAAGACGGTAGTCCCTAATTCGATTTTTGATAGTCTGTACCTTAAATAAAAAATTGTCTCATGGTTTAGTAAAAGACACGAATTTCTGTTTTTGTCTGGTGTTTTACTACTTGTTTTGTTCAGTCCCATGATCAGATTATAAATCAAACAAAGTACACAAAATGCATGTCTAATCCACCATTTTTTAGCATATCTAACACACCTAATATTTCTGCAACTCAAAACTTTATACACACATAAATAAGTCATCCATTTATTTGCTCTCTATTCGTAACACTTAAGCCAATAAGTGCTTATGTAGGAAGCAAAATCATAAACAGTGATGTGTCAAAATCTTAACCGTTGCTTACAAAATACTTCCTTAAAGATGAAGTATTATGATTAGAGTAGTTCTTACTTCTTCTAAATAGTTCTTGATTTAATTGCTAACTAAACAACCAACTTTTGAGATTGTTAATATGCATGTATATCTCTTAATTTTAAGCTTTAATAACTTGCTCCAGTTGTGAGAAACTATGAGAACATTACTCACTCTTAATTTAGTATTATTTGATATTTTTACACACAAATTAAAATTTTTAGTAAAGATGTCAAAAGTAATGTCACTTTGACTAAACTAACCCTATATACTATTGGGGCATTTTCCATCATCTTAAATTGAAAGTGAAAAATAATGTTTTAGAAATAGTTTTCACACTACTAATTGAAGGATGCAATTGAAAAATATAATTAATTTTACATTGAAAATTGCAAATGACAATTGTTTTAAAATAATTTTATTTTTGGCTAAAATGATACTCATTTTAAAACGGAGGGAGTAATATCTTTATTGCAGATGTTTTAAGAACTTTTTCAGAAATAAATTAAAGAAGAGGAAATAATTAGTAATTAAAATGATATTAACAACCATTTTACAACTGTGAAAATAATTATTTGTTGAGAGTGGCGCTCTCGGTACCCATAGTCTGTGTAGTGAAGAAAATTTTAGGCTTAAATGCACTTTTCACCCCCTATGTTTCAAAAAGTTGCGATTTTGGCCCCCTTTAAAAAAAATGGATATTTTGACCCCCTAACTTGCATGGTGTCCAAACTGGCATGATAAGTGGAGTCCAAACTGATAAGTGGATCATTCTTTAGGGGGGCCAAAGTTACACTATGCCATTTTGAACTCCACTTATCAGCATCCTTCTACCCCATGCTAGTTTACACCATCAGAGACTGAGAAATTATCATAATCTCCATCAAAATCAGGTAATCAAAAGAGAGCCAAAAGTTAGGGGGTCAAAATATCCATTTTTTTAAAGGGGGCCAAAATCGCAACTTTTTGAAACATAGGGGTAAAAAGTGCATTTAAGCCAAAATTTTATTTTCACCTAGTTAACAAGATTTAAAGTACTCCAACTAAAATACAAAAATCAAAACATGAACTGTCTGTATCGTCGGATTAACAATCAAGTGATGTTTTTCAATCTCAAGTTTTGTTACATACATAATTTTTTTTTCTTCCTTTCTCCTCAAATGCTTGATTTCTCACTTTTGATATGTTGTCCACACTCAATAATGTACTGGGTTTGAGATACAACGTCGGATATTGTAAGTTCAATTCGAAAATGTGAAGTCCTTAATTTTTTACATTCACGCACTTAATACATCAGTGACGATTCAATTGAGATCGTACACTTTACAAATATGCATATTTTAATTTTCTTTTAAAATATAAAATATAGAACTTAAAATCTTAACCATCCGATCTTGATAGCAAAAATATTCAGGCTAAATTGTCCAAAATAATTTGGAGAAGGGAGACATAACTATTAATCAAAGTGGTATTAATAACTATTTTACAATTGTTTATAAAGATATTTGAACTTTACCTTTCAAAATTACAAAGTTAAGCTTTTATCACTAAGTTGACATATACATGGGCAAAAATCACTAAAAAAACATAATTATTTGCTGAGAGTGGTGCTCTAAGTACCCAGAGTTTGTGCAACGAAGAAAATCTGATTTTTTTTATTACCTAGTTAACAAGATTTTATTTTATTTGGTTTCAACTCAATCAAAACATGAACGAGTTGAATCATCTGATTAACAACCGAGTAATGTTGTAGACAAAAATTATCTTACTTATGGGTAGAAAACACATCTCTCTCTCTCTCTCTCTCTCTCCCCCTCTCCCCCTCCCCCCTCTCTCCCTCCCCCCCTCTCTCACACACACACAAAGGATAGAGGATCCAATTCCTAAAGTTTTTCATACACAAGTTTCGTTACATACACCATACACTTATTCGATTTTCGAGTTTTATATTGTTTTTTTTCCTTTCTTCTCGAATGATTGTTCTTTCACCTCTGATGTCATGTCTACATTCAATTGTGTACAATATTGAGATATGATGTCGTATTTTGTATGTCCAATTAATAAATGTGAAGTTCTTAATTCAAAAATGAATGCTCTCGGTTAAGATAACTCTCACGCACTGAATGCATGGGTGAGAGTTAAATTTGATAGAACACTTTACAAAAATGCAAATTTTAATTTTCTTTTAAAAGCTAAAGGCCAAATATCACTTTTAGAATTTCCAAGTTAGTCCTTTTAAGTTTCGAAAGTTTCAATTATGTCCTTTTAGTTTGATAGAATTTCCAAGTTAGTCTTTTAAGTTTCAAAAGTTTCAAATAGGTCCTTTTAGTTGATAAACTATTTCACCGTTACCCATGCTATCAGTCTCCGTTTAATTGATGCTGATGTAGCCATTAAGTTGTTGACTTGGATCAAAATCCGTCTTTTAAAAGCTCTAGGGTGTCAAAACACTACGTTTAACGGTCACAAATAATCATTTATAGTGCTAGAAAGACAACTATTTTCAACAACAAATGTCTTTCTTGCACTATTAAACGTCATTTATAGTGCTAGAATTATCATTTGTGACCATAATGTTTTGACACCTTGGAGCTTTTAAAAGGGAGCGTTTTGATACAAGTCGACAACTTAAAGACTACATCAGCATCAATTAATTATTAACTGACATTAGGGATAACAGTGAAATAGTTTTTCAATTAAAATGACCTATTTGAAACTTAAATGATTTACATGGGAATTCTGCCAAACTAAAAGGATCTATTTGAAACTTTTGAAACTTAAAAGACTAACTTAGAAACTCTGTCAAACTAAAAATACCAAACGTGATATTTGGCCAAAGCTAAATTACCAAACTTAATATCTAAACCGCCCAACTATCAACTATATCTTGAATACATGAATTCAAGATATCCTTCCAGCAAAGAATCTTGATCCCATTAATGCAGGGATCCAAATTGCATATAAATAAATAACAATAACATATACATTTAAAAGAAAAATACAGATAAGTAAAAAATAGCCCCCCTGCAAAGCTAATACTATTACCCGTTACAACACTGATAGAATATACAAAAACAAAGATTAGTAACGTAAATTTATGCAATCATCATCACACAAAAAATTGGTCTATCTCTTCTTAATCATATCATCAAAAGATAAAAACAAACACATAAATAAAATTCTCAAACAGGCAAAATAATTCCCTGCCTTTTTCCTCTATCAATTTTACCTAGTGAAAATCTTCCATTAGAAAATGATCTCTTCATTGCAATTGGACTCATAACACAATGCAACACTCTTCTTTTGTACCTTGATTTACTACTTTCTCCTTGTGATATCTTTGATGAACTAACATCCATTGAACATCCTTCTTCACAAGAATCATCTTCATCTTCATTCATATTCAACACATCACCAATTGAAAAACCATTTTGAAATGAATGATCCATAGACACTGACCTTCCAATGGATTCACAAACTTCATCTCTAATTTCAATTATTCTTTCTCTTCCTTGCAAATTACATAAATCACTAAAAGCACGCAATGATGGTGCCTTCGACCCAGCTCTACTATGATGCATCATTGCTTCTTCCACCACTATTTGTTGTTCTTCTTGAAAAGTTTCATTTCTTGAAGGAAGTTCTATAACCGTAGCCGGAACTTGAACATGAATTGTTGAAGCATTCAAAGTGAATACGCTAGAACGACATAGAGGACAACTAGAGTTAGATTTGAGCCATGTATCAATACAGGGAAGATGAAAAACATGGTTACACATTGGTAAAAGTCTAACACTTTCATCATCTTGAAACTCACTTAGACAAACGGAACAATCAGTGACAGTAGTACTAAAGAAAGCATCTCCTTTTTTGTAGCTAAAAACTGCAATGGATTTTATTTGAGCATCATCTAAACCAAAGGTTGAAACTTGACAATTTTCGCGGCGATTTTGTTGGATTTCATCAACTGGGTCAGTGGTGTTTCTTCTTGAAGATTCTCTGTGACCACAATATTTGGATATTAGAGTGTAATAAGTTAGTAGTAAAAAAGCAGTGGCTAAAACTCCCAAAATTGCAATAACAAGAGGAGAGAAATATGGTTTTGAATCATCATCAGGGTATTGAAAAGGTGGTGGTGGTGGAGGAGTGTAAACTATGTAGCACCATTGTGGACAATACACACTACAAAATCCTTGAGAACAGTCTTTGCTGTTTATATAAGGAATCCATGTTGTTGGATAATCGGGACGCGACATGGAGACACTAAACACCAAGATTTAAAACTACAATCGAGTTGCGATTCTTGATATTGCAGAGAATTGAATTTAGATGCACACGATGTGACTTAGCCGCGAGGCGAGAATGAGATACAAAAATTTGATGTCACGGCCCAGATCGCAGTTGTGAACACTTTGTAGAAACCCTGCTAAATACTATTCCATGAACAATCCTTTTTGGGTAGTGGAAAATGAAAAGAAGCTCTTACAAATAAAGCAAGAAGTTGTAAACAAGCTTCTTCAATAAGAAAATATGTACAAGGCTTATATATTACATTATTGTCTGAAAATTAATGAAAGAAAAAGTTTCATGTTAAAACAATGATTGGAAGCATAGGTTAAAGATAAAGGGTAATGGTGTTGTACATTATTTGTGGTAGAGAAAGGATAAAGAATAGAAGGCACAGAAAAACTTGGTAGAAGACAAGTTTGTTTGAAAGGAAGAGAAAACGTGAGAAAGGGGTAAGAAGCTTATATTGAAAGCAAGGCAAAGACAAGGAAAATGGGATCTCTTAACTTTTCTTTTCCATATTAGTACTTTTTCTTTTTCTGTTCAAAGCTTTTTCTATTCACTAGTAGTTCATCTTTCTTGGTTATGTTTGTTGACTAATAAAGGAGGTGTGCTTGTGTACTTTGGTGTGTTGGTGTTGGTTGGGAAATTTATTAAAATGATCAATGATTTTAATTTTTATGTCCTATTACTATATTTTCTCTCTTAACCATCCGATTCGCAAGAAAAATAACTAAGATAATTCAAAATTCGGTTAAAAAATATATAAAGTTTTGTCAATAATTGTTTGGTTTGAGAAGTTATTGATTGTTTCAGTCAGAATTTAAAACTGGATAATCTTCGGTCGATTAGACATTAATTGAAGCTCATGAATTATTTGAGTGAAGCAACTTGTTTATATCCTACACTATACTATTAAATTGCTTTGAGTTCACGACATGTAACTTGTGAAATAAAATACCTATGAATCAAGAATTTCATTAATTGCTTGAATTGCTATTTGTGGGGCTGATTTGGCCGTCAAGTTAGCTGTACCTGACATGGTAAGAAGTTGAGTTATGCAAGAAATTTTACTACTTTTTGGATTAAATGTATCATTTGATTTTGGGCTAGGCTTGTATGCATAAATTAAACAAAGTTTTAAATACTAGAGAAATGTGATCATGACTTGTGCCACGTGGTATTACAATGTTCATTGAATTATTTATTTTTTGCATAAATTAACTTGGAATCTATTTGTTGGGACACTTGAACTTTTGCTATGAGTGGTAAAATATGGTTATGGTGCTTTGGTGTCACTTTCTCTTTTGTGTTACTATTCTATTCTATTCTACTTTGCATATATTCTCCCCATAATCCCAACAATTGTTATCTTTCACTTCCCGAACTTAAGGCAAGTCTAGGACTAACTTCTGCGTAAAGAAATATTCCAATATTAAGCTATAATAAAAGTGTTAGTCCACATGACATTTTGAGAGCACAATCATGACTAAATAAAGGTGAAGTGAATAAACATTTGTATTATTTCAATAACTTTGCTACAACAATTTAAATGGTTATCACAGCTCAAATATATTATAAATTATGTCAAGTAAATGGTTAATTGATAAATCAAATGTCAAAATTTCTTAACAATCAACGTAACTTTTAATCACGCGTACGAACATGATTAACCGCAATTTTTAAGTGATCAAACTATATATAGTACATAGTTGAACGTATATTATATGCTTAACCACGTTCAAATACGTGGTTAACGAAGTTAATTAGTGCTAAATGAATTTCAAACCCTAGAATATCCATTAATTGAATTTCGGTAAATAAGATTTAGTTGTGATAATCGTAAATGATAGAAAGTGATTTTTTTAAAAGTTATTTAGTTATTAATTTAAAGACCAAGTATACAAAACACTCGAATTAGCAATTGTTCTCATTTATTGGTATAACCAATAAAGTAGTTCAAGTCCGCTTTCAAATAGTTAAAATTTCATTAAGCAACCACTTGGATTATTGACGTATCATTCATGAAGCCCCTCTATCACCACTCATTTAGATTAATCTCCACCAATCAATTGAGAATATATTTCATCTTATAATGACCTTAGTACCCCGGTTTGGTAGTATAAATTGGGTTGAAACTCTATATTTTCATCAATCAAATAGTAGTATTTTTTAAAAAATATTGCATGTTTGTTTCATTTCTAGCTCTGATCTATTCAAATTGTACTACCATTTACAAATTGATGTGAAAGTTGTCTAAATTTTGTTGGAAAAACATCATTCATTGTGAACAAACCAAAACAGTGTATGTGTGTTTTAATTTTTGAAGAGTTAGTTAACCAGTAAATCATCAAATTGATTCCTGTTTTTCTTTTTGTAAGTCACTTTTAAATTAGTCTCCGATTTTATTAATATTTCAAACGAGTCTTTGTTTTTGTCAAAAGTTTTTCAATTAACTTCCTCGTTATGTGATAAAAATATTTGAACATAATTTGAAAGATAAAATAACATAAGAGAGAGATAAACATAAAGTCATTACGATTTTCCCGCTTTAAAGTCATTGAATCCGAGTTCACTAGCTATATTTTTCTTCTAGCTGATGTGGCTTTAAACCACGAAGCCACGCCATTACCATATTGTTAGGTATGATATTTAAGACTCCACTTGGCATATCTAGTGGGTCTAGACAATACCATGTCCTATATGGTCTTTGTAACAAGGGACATGGCTACATACTTCAGTTAAATGAACTGTGGGTCTAGCCATCTTGTAGTAACTACAAAATAACGTGAACTTATCTTGTTTTATCTCCTTTCCTTTAATACACTTCCATTTTCAACTCTTTATCAGCCAAATATCACTTTCAAATGGTTTGGATCAAATTGAACTTGCTTCTACTTCTACAAACACTTCAACACTTGCATAGCTGCTTTGAATGGATAAACGATGAATACTATGTTTTATAAGAAGCATAATGTTTGATATAAATTAATGGAAATTATACAAGTTTGACAAGCTTTTGCTCTATCTAGTATATCCATCTCTACTTTAAGATTGTGTAAGTTTGTACTTGGTTGCTAACCTGAGATTAAGAAGCACTAGTAATAAACCTCATGCACCGTTTAGACGAATCCAACTAAAATTTCTCCTACATATTCAAGATACTCATTTTTGTTAGAAACTACTCCCTTCGATCCTATTTATAAAAAAAATTTCGGTTAACAAAAGTTAATATATCTGATTAAAAAATTGGATTGGATACATTCATTTTTATTAACTCAACTGTCTATTATAAATAGGACGGAATTGAGTATATAATATGAAAAATAATAAGAATGTTAGTCATATGACAAGAGGTCATGTTACCAAAAAAAACATGGACAAGAGGCAACACATGTATTTAATGTTTTGAATGTTGTATCAGCAAGGTCATGTTAACATGTATCCTTAACCCTAAGGATACATGTTAAAGATTCTACAAATATTAATTATTTATAAAGATAAATTTATTATCAAAATTTTAAGAAATAAATTTACAAAATTTTCAATCCATACTTTTCATCTTTGGTATATTAACATGTGCCATTAAACATGTGCCCTAATGGCACATGTTTCCTATCAATAATATTAAGGGCTATTTGGGGTTAGGTAGCTCAAATAGTTTGAGTTAAATGCAGGGGCGGATACAAACATTTAGTATATGTGGGGCTAAAATTTTGAAGAAACAATAATGCAAACTATATTAAAAATAAGAAAGGTTTTTTCTATCATGTGCAAATTTGCACATGTTAAGAAATTTAAAACGGTAAGTTTGTCTTGTAACATAATTCCATAATTCTTATGTTGATGGTGTAACGCTCTATAAAATCATTTGGATAAAACTTACTCATCCTCAATAATTTGTTTACATTAAAAGATTCAACTGACTTTGCGGAACTCAAACATGAAACACATTGTAAAAGTTCATCATTCTCTTCACCAAACTTAGCATTGAGCTCTTACAACTGCAAATCTAAAATACTAAGCAAACAATCATTCTTATAATGATGCAAGTTAGAAACACTAGAAGTTGAAGAGTGTTGTCTAGGTTTCTTCCTTTGTGCATACGGTGCATCCATATCAGGCACATCAATATCATGCTTATTGTAAATTTTAATAACTTTAGATATAACTTCTTCTCATCCTTCAATCGTCATTTCTTATAATTATTTTTTGGTATCATTAACAAGTGACAAAACATTCAATTAAAAGATCGTATTTTTAACATGTGTTTTATTTATTAAAATAAAAATAAGAAAATTTCATCTGGGGCTTTAGCCACACATAGTCTACAAGTGCATCCACCCCTGGTTAAATGTCAAGGAGATGGAGGTCCTGAGTTCTAACTCAAAGAAAAAAGTAAATACTAATTTAACAATATTAACTACATCTCTCCTCTATGAGAAATTAACAGAAATAGTATTTGTACACCTATTTTATGATAACTTTAGAATAACTATATCTCTCATACTCTCGTTGTGTTTTTATTCTCTCTCTTTCTATCTCTTCACTTCTCTCTTAATTGTTTTTTCAAAAGAAATAATATTTGTACAACCATTTTGTGACAACTTTTTGACAACTTTTCTTTCTTATACTCACATTATGTTCTTATTCTCTCTCTTCCTTTTTTCGATTTCTATTGTTAAGAGAGAAAAAGAAAGTTGTCTCAAATGGTTGTTCAAATATCACTACTCTTTTTTCAATTAGAATAGTGAAAATGAATGTTGCTCCAATGGTTGTCCCAAATTGATAGTATGAATATCATTTTTTGGAAGAGGCTTGTACAAATATCATTAATCAAAATTAATAACTATGTGGGTTGTAATGTGTCCCCGTATTTTGAGAATTTTCTTGTGCCTTGTATCTGAAACTAGATGTACAAAGAAAAATGTGCTTTAAGACCAGAAGATGAATGGGAACACCTCGGCAAAATATGATGCGAACAGTTAGTAATTTTATCTGGCTGGGTAAGTTTCCGGAAAGACTTTACAGACCTCATAAGAGGTATATGTATAGATTGCTCCTTACGAGTCTTGGTAAAATGTCTAGAAATCAAAGTGGGAATCTAAAGATCAAATTTAGTAAACAACAAAATTAATTTAAATTAGCCCTTTGATTTCAAATACTTGTGCATTCAAATTTTACTTTTGTATCATACAAATATATATCGTAGAAAATGAAGACTTTACAGAGTCTCCATCTTTGAAATATGTTTCAAACTATATTTTATAAATAAACACAATCACACAAATAGAGATGTAAAGAACAACTTGAGTTAATAATTCACATAATCACACAAATAGACTGCAAACACAAACTAAGTTAAGGTATTGATAACCATCTCATATTTAATGAGAGAACATTATCATTCATCTATCTTTGCTGAATTAAACCCCAAATATCAAACATTTTAGCCAAACAACTTCTACAAGGGGCAAAAGAGAGTAAGATTAAGCATGGCAAGACTAAAAGAAAAATTTAAGGTAATAAGGTTTCCAAATCATAGGGCCTAGTTTGCACTTCCATGTTCATCTAGAAGCCATTTTAAATGGTCTTAGTTGGTACTTAATTAGTGTTTATGTTACATTTATCTTCCTAAATAAAACTAAAATTATCTTTCTTAATTATTACTTAAAATATTTATCCAAACAGAGCCAAACTTCAATTGAATCAAACACAAAACAAACAACTTGTGAGTAAATAATTAATTTTCATTCTCAGATCTGTTAAAGTGGACAATGTAATATAACATAAAAGTATGGCTGAAACAAGAACTCACTCTATATCACAATACCCATTGATCTCCCATAAAGATTTCCAGGCTAACTATACAAAAAGGAAAAACCACACATGTAACAACGCAATAACAAAGAGGGAAAATCAACTAGGGTTTCAATCCTCATTCTATTGCATGTCAATTTCCCTAACCCTAATCCTAATTGCTAATTCCAGTCCCCTTTTGCTATAATTAGAACCTAATTTAAGAAATTCACCTCAATTAGTAGAGAACCTTCGAGATTTTGATCATGTGTGTGGGTTCACCAAGTTCTGCCCTTTACTCCTTCTTCAACACCAGCCCTTTGCTCCTTTTGAACGATTGGATGGCAAACCAGATGAAGGAAAAGGATTGAGATGAAGCAGAGGGAAAACTAAATACATATGTTTTTTCTGGATCTGTGATTTTCTGAAACGAGATGAAGGGAAAACCAACCTAGATGTGTGTTTTTCTGGAATGAAATCCAAATGCGTGTTTCTGATTGCTCTAATTTTCTTATTTTATTTTTTAAAATTGAATTAATATGTTCGTCATTACCGGCGGATTTTTTGAATACTGATGGATTTTTCTTTCAGATTATCAATGGATATTTTGAGTTATTGACAGATTTTTAATGCACAATATTATTGGCTGATATTAAGTATTACTCGCAGATTATTTAATCTGTCATAACATTACTGACATATTTATGTTCCTCAGTAATACAAAGACATGTGCAGCTGTCCTTCATTATCATGATTGACTGAAAATTTCCGTCAGTAATTAGAGACAGACAGGTTCGTCATTAACATTACTATTTATCCGTCGTAAATGTCTGAATTATTGACGTTTTTTTTGTTATTACTGAGGGGTTATTCCGCTAGTAATTACTGAGGGTCTAAATCCGTAAGTAATGCAATTTTGAATTGGTTAGTAAACAAGAGAATTCTTGTAGTGTTTGTTAACGAGTGCCTTCGGAACACTCTTTAAATATTCTAAAATAAACGATTATTATTTAAAAAGTAAAATATTTCAATTTCCATTACGTTGAATATACATATTTTCATAAATACTAACCACTTGCAATCTTTAAAGAGTGCTCGAGGAATGTTAACAATTTTCTATTTTTTAACAGTTGCATGTAATTGTGTTCGGCCATAAACTAGATGTAGCAAAATAATATCTCTTCGTCACCTACAATTTTCCTAGAGTATATATATACAACAACCCTATGCCTTCTACTACCCTACTAAATAGAAAATGGGGTCTCTAACTCAAACACAAATTAAAGGAGTGCATGCAGTCACACAACTCAACTTTGTTTGAACTCAAAACCAAAACTAAAATGAGCGAGAGGAGTTCAAATAGCCTAACAGTACCACGACCTCTTAAGTCAAAATCTAACTAATTTCATAAGAATGTGAAATCTAAGACTCGAGCTCGCATGGAGCACACAAGTCTAGACAATAAATAAAAATGGAGATCAATGGTCTCTAAGGCTTAACTTGAGTACAAACCAAGTAAAAATAATGTAAATACTAGAGCAAGAAAAAATCATTGTAAAAAATCTTAAGTAGGGCCAATAAGATAACTCACATGAAGTTAAGGAGCATGGTCGGTTCTTATTAGAAGTCTTCAACAAAACCAACAAAGGTGCTATAACACACAATTAGGAAGTACGAGTGATCTCGTCAGGTGTCTTCAACAAGACCAACAAGGAGACCAAGAACAACTATTGTGAAAAGAAGTGTGACTAATTATTGTCAAGGTGGGGATAATATCTATCAAAGAGGAGGTAATTTCACAAAGTCAAGTTAGACCAATTACAACAACATACGTAACTATGCTTTGTGTTTTGAGAAATATATATGCATCAAGGAGTCTCGACATTTTTGCATGTTGATATGATATTATGATGAAAACAAATGATAATGTATTATAAAAAAATTAGAATAAAAATGCTACATATTTCTAGATTGTTATGATAATGTGTAGATAGCTAACAACCTAGAAACATCTATAACAACCTTAACCTAAAAAAGTCAACCAACAAGTTGAATTATTTTTCTTCTACAAATAAATTTAGATATATTTTAAAAATGGTGAAGATTGTGCGAGATTAAAAATATATATTTGGAAAGTCATAAATCTTGATGTATAAGCAGAGACGGATCCAGAAATTTTAATAAGTGGGGTCAAGATCATTTATCATAAATGTTTATAAAACTATATATAAATTCATAACCAATATATATGACATCATTATATTGTGCAAAATTTTAGAAAATAAATAAATTATATTATTATACATAAAAAAAAAACCTTAATATCAAAGAATTATATCCGATCGATACAAATGAATAATAAAATGGATTTTGCTTCAAGAGTCCTTCAATCGATTGAAACTTTTCTCACTTATTACCTCTCCATCATCGTTTCTCACTTATTACCTCTCCATCATCTTTTCTTTATCGATTGAAACTCAATCCACGTTTTCCTTAACCTTGAGCCTTTAATGCTAAGTAGTATCATGATGTAATTGCTTGTCTTTAGTGCGCTAAGCAAGTTTTTGTGGGGGCAATATGAAATTGTATATGGGGTCATTATCTAAATTTATATAGCTATTGGTAACAAAAATAATGCACAAGTGGGGTCAATCAGGGACGGAGCCAAAAATTTAAAATCAGGAGGACCAAGTATATAAGGAACATAATTTGATTAAAAAAGTAATTATTACAAAAGGTATATAAAAATCCCTAAACTAATACTTTTTTGTTTGTTAAAAAAAATTATAACTATACTTAGTATGAGTGACATAAATATGGTGAACATACAAATAAATGTTCACTTATTATAAAAAAAAATAGAGAGAGAAAAAAAAACACTCATAAAAAAAAAAAATTGCACATGTTCTAGGTTAAAAATATTTGTAGTCCCTACAAAATCATACACTTTTAAGTTTAGTCCCTCAAAATAATTTGTTCAGTTTTAGTCCTTATTTGTATTTATATGGACTATTTTGAGGACTAAAAATATTTAGTTTATGAAAAAGTTTTTAAAACAGGAACTATTCTTATAAAACATAATATTGTGGAGGTTTAAATTTACACTAAAATTTAATCGAGAACTTGAAAACTTGTGATTTGTAAAAACTAAAAGATATTTAGCCATATTATATGTACGTAACTTTGAAATTTATTTCAAAAAGAGAATTTGGAAGTGTAAAGTATATTTCTATGGACACACAAAAACGATAATTGACTAACTAAATAAATGAGTTCAAGTGGTTAACAAGCTCCATCAAAAGATGAATTGTTAAGAAGAACCCGAGTCTAGTTCTTGAATGGAACAAATCTTGGTCAAATTCTACTTACCTCCTGATCGGACACCCGATTACCATGACTCTTTTCCCATGATAAACGGAGAGTTAACACAAAATAAATGAGATATATCATTATAGTTCATTCTATTTAAAATGTGTTGCAGAGATGATCATATCAATATAGTATACGAAATATAAGATAATTTAAAATAATATGAAGTATTAAACTAATAATATTATAGTTGACACTTAATCAAGTAACATGGTAAACAAAAAATTACAAAAACAAAAAACATTTTAATTAGATTTATTAGGAACCCTGGCCTAATTATACCTTATAAAACATTATAATAAACTTTAGTTGTAGTGTATAATTTTTTTTATTGAAAATGTGGGGGGACCATGGCCTCTAAAGGGCCCCTGGACCCTCCGCCACTAAGGTCAATAGCCCCCAATTACCATAAGGTCGATTTGTGCCTGTGTATAAACACTTTTAATTAGGGGTGGACATAGTTCAATTTGGGATGAAAATTAAACCGAACCAAACTGAACTGTTTGCTAAATTTAAAATAACTGAACTAAAATGTTTGCATTTCGAACTGAATTGTTTCAACCCGAACTGTTCTGAATTGTTATTATTGATACCTTTGAAAAAAATATGAAAAAAACAAACGAAATCGAATTTTAGTTACGGAACTGAACTGTTTCGAATCGAACTGAACTGTTCCGAACTGAACCGAATTAAAAAGTTTCAGTTCAGTTTCAGAAATGTTAGTAATGGTTCAGTTTTTTTTGAGTTCAGCTGAGTTCGATTTTTTGATATTTTTTTCCCACCCTTACTTTTAACGGTGTACATACATATGACTCTAAGTTTGCACTAGCCCATTTAGGTTTAACAACCAGGACATTGTATCACTCGTGTCCTATGGAGAACTTTAATTAATTGTATTTTAACAATTGGAGTAATCTTTGTTTCAATATTTTGAAAGTTGTTTGTTTTCCTCCCTAAGTGACATGAGTCTCAATATAAATACAGATACTCTTGGAAGTAAAAACATTTTATTGAATTTTGAAGCATACAATATTTATTAACTAGATTTTTCATCATATAAAAAATCATCGTATACAATTGGTTAAGTTTTAGAAGTATTTTGTGTCAAAAAAAAAAGTTTTAGAAGTATACAAATTGTATCACAATAATTAATATGAAATTTTTGGAACATATATAAATTAGGCATGACAACAAAACCCATACCCTTGGGTATCTGCCTGAACCAAACTCATTTTAACGAATTTTCTCTGCTTTGACTGGGTGTGGGTATGAGTTTAGATTTTCCCTAATTTTAAAACACAGGTACGAGACGGGTAATAGGGAGGTACGAGACGGGTAATAGAAGCTCAAACCCTAAATCATTCACTAGTGCAAATCAGGGATACAAAACCTGTTTTTTTTTAGATTTAAGACCTATTTTTTGTCAGGATTATATCATCGGGTGTTGTAAGTTTGAGATACGACACCTGTTTTTTATTGGGTATAAAAACAACATATTGTACCTATTTTTTCTAATAAACTGGTGTGATATATGTATTTGTAACCCCACTTTTACACTAAAATAGGTGTAAAACTGCACATATAACACCTGTTTGAATACAAAATCAGGTGTGATAACAAACATATAACACCCATTTTATCAAAAAACAGGTGTGAGAAAGCTAGTAGCAAATTAAAAAAAAAATTAACCTGCAGGCATCGT
>Ga0228711_1001834_pt1 | contig 31909 bp, 26 predicted proteins | sample MedpolnodulmetaG_2_FD_177996 | JGI IMG/M metagenome (GOLD analysis project Ga0228711, IMG submission 177996) | Root nodule microbial communities from Medicago polymorpha collected in Santa Monica, California, United States - brown nodules | ecosystem: Host-associated > Plants > Roots > Nodule... | reverse complement strand
CAAAACAATAGATACAATACCTTATTCTTTAAACAATATATATATATATATATATATATATATATATATATAGTGTTAGGATCCATTGACACCGGATGTCGTTGACACCAAATCTCAGTCATCAATTTTATTTAATCTAAAGGCTCTCATTAACTCACTTAAACTGTGCACGTGACGATCTTCCTTTTATTCCTTTCCACATCATCTTCTCTTTTGCATCAACATCGTCGGCTAAACTTACTTTCATCTTCTCTTTTGAAAAATTGATTTATCTCAAGGGCAAAATTTCCATTTAATAATTGTTCATGAGAACATCTCCTCGGAGTCACACTAACATCTATGAGCTATTTCCTTATCAAGTGTATCCACCAACAACAACAATTCATATTATTTTGTATCGATTATTTTTTAGACATAATCAATGAATTATGATATGACATGAGATTCCACTATTTTGATTCAATGAATTAATTTATCTAAGGTTTATCAGTGTCGATGAGAACAGATCATGGACAAAAAATGGATCAAATTAACGTGTGGAATTGACTTGTAATTGCAAAAGGAAATTAGGATAAGCATATTTCTACTTTAATCTTTGGTTAAATTCAGCTACGCCACTAATTGAATAGTGAGCTGAGCATCGCATTAGATTGATGAAAGAGAGGGATCACGTGTGGTTTAAGTATAGGAAAATTATCAATTTCAGCTCTCATTTTTCTAGCCTACCCATTTGAAGAAAAAAAAAGATGTTGATTTCATTTATGTATAGGAAAATTATCAACTTTTCCAACTCAAAATCGTTGGATCTCTTTTCATTTGTCAAATTTTGAACCAGCCCATTTACTCAATTGGTCGTTTGTTAACTTTTGTTTTGAAAAGTTTGATCTTTAGATAAAATAGTTGCAGAACTAAATGGGGGTTGTGAGTTTCTGTTTTATAGAATGACTAATATGTTTTATTTGTTTGTTTGTGTTTTTTCTGTTTTTACTGTTTGATTTTGCATATTGAATTTTAGCCAGAAGTTGTGGTGGAGTTTGATAATCCAAATATTGATGAGAAAGAACCAATTGCACTTCGGGATGCACTAGAAAAAATGAAACCATTTTTGATGACAGATGAGGGGATTCGAAGTCAAGAAGGGTGGGAGGTATGTCATTCTATTGCCAATCTTATCCATGATTGAGGATTACAACCCAATAATATAATGGCATAACTTGCAATCGTTTAGGGCGTGCGTTTCGTGTTAGCGTTCTTTTCTATATTGTTAGTTCTGCACTATCTTCACTAACAATCTTATGGCTTGAATCCCAATAACTTTGTTTTAGTTAACCTGTGTAACAAGTACATTGAGATAAGTGCTGTATTGCTGCATTTATTTTGGAATAGTTGTATTTTATGGGTGCTAGCGGAAAAAGACATTTGTTATTAGTGTTTATTTATCTATATGTGCAAGTATGTTGGTATCTCCTATTTTCTAACTTGATATCGTAATAGGAAGTAATTGAAGAGTTAATGCAACGGGTTCCATTATTGAAAAAGATTGTTGATCACTACAGCGGACCAGATAGGGTAACTGCAAAGAAGCAACAAGAAGAATTAGAGAGAGTTGCTAAAACTCTTCCTACAAGTGCACCACCTTCTGTGAAGGAGTTCACTAACCGTGTTGTTATCTCTCTTCAGGTTTGTAACTGTAAATATTGTTTTGTGAAACTCAAATATAAAAATAAAATGCTTTTACTTAAGTCATTGTTTCTCATTATGAGTGTGTCTGCTGGTGTTCTATTGCTTGCTCATGCCGTTCATTGTTAAAATAAAACCCCCTTTGGCATAGTTCTGTTATACTTTGGTATTAGTATAGAATCTATTTATTGGATGGGCGTAGAAGGTGCTCTACAAATTTTGCAAAAGCAATTTTATGTTCACATTCACAAGAGTCAAGAATTGTATATTCAATTCAAATCCAGATTAAAATTTGTCGTTCTTTCTAGGAATTTAGGTAGTCGATGAAAGAAAGTAAAAAAAGGCAGATATGGATGAAATACTTATTACAATTTTAGATTCTTGAAATTAACACAAGGCGTCTGTCGTACCTATGTTGAGGAGTTATTGCAAGGCAGTGATACGAAAATAATTTTTCAGGCTAAAAACTAATTAATACTTGCTTAATTCTGTTATAAAAAAATATTGTTTATAAATGAAAGAATATCAGTTGTTGGAGTTTACATATGTTAAGGTACCTGCTTTTGATAGAATATGATATTTATCTTTGTTGTTAGTGGACTGAGAGGCATTACAAGATAGAATAGGTTGAGTTATTGTGGCCTGCTGGTCTGGTAAATGTGACTGCTGTGAGTGATACTTAAGGTCGGGATTATCATAAGTCGTAGTAGTTGTGAAATTAATCTCACTTTTATGTCCTCTATCTTGAATCGTTTCATTGCATTGGAAGTCTACAAGCATTCAAATTCAGATTGGCTTTGTAAGACTTTGAATCGTATGTGAGGGACTTTTTCTTTGTGGCTGTCGGTGTATGTTATGCTGCACTGTGTGGTTTGTTCATGTAATTTTTTTTTCTGTGCTGCTACTTTAATTTCAATTCTGCCTTTGGTGTTTCTGTTTAGCTGTTTTGTGCGATAGACTTTGTTCGTTCAATTTTACTATTTGCCTAATCGTTGTTGCATGCTTGAATCCATGACCCTCTTCTTTAGGGACCATCTGTTTTATTTTGATTCACATCATCTTAAAATTACCTATATCTTTTCTTTTTATTACTCTTTCTAAAACTTCTTTGTTTGACCTTTTTATGGATTTGCATTTGCGAGAATTTAAGCCCCTGGTTTGGGTTTTTTTGCTGACTATTTTCCATGGATCATGTGATTAACGGAGCTTAAACTTGAAAGGAGAATGGCAAGGTCCTGATACATTACTTTCCTTCTCTTCCTTGACTTTAGACGTTCGTGAATGTGATTGTTACTTGATTATATTGCTATAAATCTTAGGCAATTAAAATTGAAATTATGTAGGTCTATATAGAATCATCCCCAAAGTTAGTCTAACACAAGTGTTGTTGTCTTTTTATATTGTAATAATTTATAGGCTGGTACAATGTTTGTAGCCATAATAAGGTTCAATTTTGTGTATGTTTTGTTGTTTTTTGGGCTGGCTATGTTTTCTGTTTATATATTTTCTGAAATACTTGAGTTTACTAGCAATGCTCAATGATTTCTTTCTGCTACTATCTAAGGACCAGAAATAACTTTTAATCATACATCCAATTATATCCAATTGTACTGAACAATAGCAAACCATGACACAAGGTCTGCAACATTATTTTGTCCATATGAAGTTGAGTTTTTATGTATCCAATTGTACTGAACAATGGTGTTTTCTTCATAAAGGTAAATAATACATCATAGGATTTGCATCAGTATCTTAATCAAATGTGTATGAGCTCAATATTTTGTTAGTCACCTATAGTTGGAAAATTTTGCATTTTATGCATTTTATTTTAAGCCATAGAATATCTCCATAGTTGGAATATTTCCAGCTACAATATGATTTGTGTTTGGAACAATGGGGTTAGCAATAGCATATTACATGAAGAATTTTGCAATTAGGCATTCGGATCTTTAAGCCATTGATGATACTACTACTCCAAAAAAATATTATGTATTTTAAATCACCATAGATGTTTTAGAACTGCATCTAACATCACTCTATGTTCTCCTTGTTTCATATTTCAACCACAAGTAACACTCTATCTTATATGAGTGTTCAAGGGACCCAAATAATTGTTTGGTGCGGTAGCGAATTTGTTTTGTTTCTATTTGGCTGCTGAGATTTTGATGTATGTAGGGACTGCTGTGCGCTTTTGCTGCTGAGTTTTCTGCATCTGTTTAATGGGTTAACAGAGTTTTAGTTCAATATTGGAAGTACTTGGTGGTGTTGCAGGGTTGGACTATTTGGAATTTGTCCAATTTTTTCCAGCAACCGGCTTAGCTTTGGTTCTGGGTGTGAAGATCGACAAGTGTCGAGCTTTTGAGCCTATCTTTGTTACTTAGTTTGCGGATCTGCTGCAGGAGGGTGTTCTTGAGAATCATTTTTGCTGTATTTTTCTTTCTACTTGATTTATTCTTAGATTTTTGTGTTTAGATTTGTGGTGTTTTCTTTTTGGGCTTTTGCTTTTGGTGTTACTTTAATTTCGTTTATTTATATATATAGCAGTATAGATTTTGGCTAAATTTATGTATAATGCTACTCTTTATATAAAGCAGCATGAAGAACAAGCACAATAACCTCCAAGCATATTATAAGACCAACATAATTTCCAGACCTTCCAAAGTTGTTCATAAGTCAACTTTCTTACTAGATATCTGTAGCTTTGATTAGTTTCTGTAAATCAGAAAAAATAAGGATAAAGTGCCTCAACAGTAATAGGAAAGTGAACTTATGTGTAACAGTCTAGCTTGCTATGAATTGCAGATCCAATGTCTAATTTTGTGAGACAAACTCTCAAATTATGTTGTAAACAAGTACAATGCCATTTTGATTCTTATTTCCAAACCACTGCCTCTAAGCAGCAACAGTATAACCTCCAAGCATTTTGATTTAACTATTGAGAATCTCACATATTGAGAAGTTACACATTGTATTTGGATTACCATGCTTGGGTTGTGCTTGCGAATGAAACTTCAATAAGCTATTTTAACTTATAAAACAAGTTGGCATATACCTTCTACAACCACTATTTTTGCATGGTCAACTTTATGAAGTAGTATCAAGAGTTACATCGAGAAATAGTTTGAAAATTTTGATGTTAGATGAAGACAATGTTTGCGTTGATAATACTTCTAATGTAGTATTTAAAGAAATTTTCCGAAATGTGTAGACACACTAAGGGCCCGTTTGGATTAACTTATTTTTCATAAGCTCAAACCAAACAAGGCCCCGTTTGGTTTGAGCTTATGAAAAATAGCTTATGTAAACAAATAAATTTTTATTTTAATTTATAAACTCCCACTAATGAAAACCGTATCTTCATAAACTGTTTTTTCATAAACTACCTTAAAAACTTATAAATAATACATAAAAATGTATTGTTGTGTTTAAAGTTATGGAGTTTTGTCTAGTAGATAGAATGGCATAATCACAATTTTGATAAAAAAAATTACACCTCACAATGCCATCGTAATTTTGTCAAATGAAATACAGCTAAGCTAGACGTGGTGTTGACTGAGACGTAAAGGCACGCTTTGAATACGCGCGTGAAAGAGAGATCTGATGAGCATAGTTCATCATCGTGTTTTTCACAGTTCATTCTTCTTCCGTCACACTGACACACAAACACACGCACACATTGAATCGTCTCATCACAACAATATCCAACACGACGCCGTTTTACCGAACCTTGCATTGCATGCTTCCAACTCCATTATCATTCATCAACATCTCCCAAAAAACCCTAAACCTCTCATTTCATCATCTCGCCATGAAGGACCGCCCTTCGCTGTCCTCCCATGGCGCCATCTACGTTCCTCCTCACCACCGTCTCCGTTCCGTCGTTACCTCCGCCGCTGCTAACTCCCCCTCTCCCATTTCCGTCAAACTCAGCCAAAATCAACCACCGCCACCTACTACTCTCCAAACCCCCTTATCCAACAACAATGCAAATTCTCGCTTCGTTTCTGCTTACGACGACGTCATTTCCGAGGATTGCTCCAATCATCAACTTCACGTTCCTTCCCTACCGGTAACTTCATTTAAATTTCTCCTTCTTATGTTCATTTATCTTTCTTCATTACCTGAAGCAAGCACAGACACCGACACAGTCAAAAACCGTAATAATTTGAAGAAATGACATAATTTTTTAATATAATTGAATGTAATGACATGTATCTTGTGTCGGTGTTAGACATTGACACGTCACGTGTTAGACACCAGACACATTCTACCAGAGGTGTCAGTCGTCTAAGTAATTCAAAGTGATAATGTTCTTGATTGGATGTTAAATCGGTACTACGGAGTTCTCTCAGTAATTCAAAGTGTTAGTTCTACTGACAACAAAGACGACAATATCGACACATGTAAATATTTGAAAAAATGGCATATTTTTAATATAATTGAATTATAACACGTGCCTCGTGTCGGTGTTGACACTGACACGTGTCAGGATACCTTCTATCAGAAATGTCGGTCCGTAATTCAAAGTGTAAATGTGGGTTTTTGTACAGTGGTATTTGAGTTGAATGTTAATTTTTCTGTAATGTTTTTGCTTGGTTTTAAAATTGTTTTGTAGAGTGGTTACCTCAATGATAACATGAATGAATGGAAGAGGAAATTAACGATGCTGTTGAATGATAAGAGTAAGCAAGAGGTGATTTCGAGGGAGAAAAAAGATAGGCGTGATTTTGACGACATTGCAGTTTTGGCAACTAGAATGGGACTGTATAGGTGTGTTTTGTATTATCTGATCTGAATACTTAATGCCTTTGAATCAAAAGTATTGTTTGGTTTGGTATTTTTTGTTTAATTTGATTCTACTTGTTTATGGCAGCCATAAGTATTCGAAAGTTGTTGTCTTTAGTAAGGCGCCACTTCCGAATTACAGATATGATTTGGACGAAAGACGGCCTCAGAGAGAGGTATATATCTTGCTTTGTCATTTGCCATTTGCCATCTACTATCCCATTTTCTATGATTTTATATATATTATACAAAACCTCAGGGTTCATTACATATTTTACCTTTTTACTCCCCCCTTTCTACTATTCTTCTGTTTGAATGTATGTTAAGCATAGTGAATTTTAGATCAAATTTCACAAGACACCTTAGTAAAGCTTTCAGTCATTGATAGGTGAGCATGCCTCTCACCGTATTCAAGCGGGTTGGTGCATATTTTGAGGAATACCTTAGCCAAAAGTCCAGGGTAAAGAAAAGCTTTTCAGATTCGTCTTTTGCAAGATCAAGCAGTGATGGCAGTCTTGGTACAGATGAAGGGTTTTTTGTGCAACCTGAGCCACTAGCATCCAGTAAGTCTGTTGTGGAGAAAATTGCCCGGCAGATAAGCTTACAAATGCGTGATCAACAACAAGCCTGGCAGGTTATTTTGACTTATTAATATAAAATAATGTCATGTCTTCCCTGTTCTGCATTGTGATATCTTTCGTTTGCACTTTAAATTTTTCCATTGTATGTTCTTCCACAATTCAAATTCATAAGATGTTGATGATATTTACTTTGTTACTACTTTGTATTTTATATTCCATGTAAGATGTTACCCAAGGTGTTGCAACGTTTTATTGGGGAAAAAGAAAAGAGAAGGTCTTTTTGTGTATAATCATTTATTTTCTTTGAACTTCAATTCTGAGAGCTGTGGTATGGAAGATGGCTATTGCATTCATGCCTAACTTATATGGTAATAGGTTAAAAGAAAAAGTGTTGATGGTTCTTCATGGTCATTAGTGATTGTTGTTAAGATCACAAATTAGATAGTAGGATCAGGCGATTTTATGACCTTACAACCATTAGTCATGCCTAAAGGTTTTGTTTTTCTTGGTCAGGTTTGCGGCTTGTTACAATACCCCCTCACGATCCTAGGTAGGATCTCGATCTTAACAAGTGCTTACAGATACTAGTTTTAACATATGATTCCATTAATCTGGTTGAATTATCTTTACTAGAATGTGTATCTTTTCCTAATCTCCAACAGCCCTTAGTTGCCTTTCTGGCCATGTTTTATAAACCCTGTATTGCGAGCCTATTTGTTTTTACCCTTTTCAGCAAAAAAGGCCAGTGTTATCAATAGTTCAATACCAATAGCGGGATGATTGCCTTTTAGATTTTTTTTTTTATACAAATTAAATCAGTAACGTCATATGCATACAATTGCTCGAAAATTAAGATATTGCTCAAAACTCATGATTTTCCAACCTGCTGAACCAAAAACAAAGAAAAAGAGAAGAAAAGAAAAGAGAAAGAGGGGACAAAAAACTGATTTTTCAACCTGCTGTATATTTGAACCGAAAAGAGGATAACACTGGGTCACAGCTTGAATTCAGTAACAAAAAGGTCTAAAATGGAACTTAACTCAGAAGCACAGCATGATTTCAGCAATTCAGAAGCTAGAACACAAAAAGAGAAGAAAAGGTCAAGAAGGGGACTAGAGATCTGGGTTCCCAAATTTTTGGACAGTGATCACAACGAAAAACAGAGCATCAGAAGCATCTTGCGCAAGAGAAGGAGAAAATAGGGCAACAATGACTGGGTTTGCTGGAAACCATCATGTTCTGGCCAAAAAGATGATGGAGAATGCTGAAGAGGATTGGTTACGCAGAGTCTAGAACACGTCACCCAAGAGATCGTTGCATCCCAGTTTCCATTGTAAACTTTTAAATTGCACCTAAAATGCCTAAGTCTCTATAGTTATTGGCTTTCTGGCGCTTTTGACAGACACACTAGAAAATTGTGTGCAATTGGATGCAACGGAACGTGGACCTCTATTGCAACCGCGACTGAAAGATGCTCTGCAGCTGTGTTTATATACAGCGTCTAGGATGTTTGATTAACTTTTGAAAGAAAAGAAAAATAGAAAGAGATTATAATTATTGTGAGAATATTTGGGTGTTAGAATATAGCACCTAGGGTCAAGGATGTTTGATTAACTTTAGTAAGCTTTAGAGTTTAGCTTGAGATAGACTGTTAGAACATATGGAAAATATATTATAACATTTGGGTCATGTCTTGTATTAATCTAAAGCATCTTAAATTATCTCAGGATTAGTTTTGTTATTTGATGCATTTGATGAATAGTTTCCTTATATAATTAGAATTGGAGTTTAATATCTGTTATGATTATTTTCCTTGTTTAATTAAGGACTAGTAGTCTAGTATTATTATAAATAAGAGTTTGTGCTCAACCTTTTTATATAAAACAAAATCACAGTTCAAAGTCTTTGTTCTTTCTCTTCTTCCATGTATAGATTAACACTTCAGCAAGCTCTTTGTTCTTTCTCTTCTTCCATGTATAGGTCCCTATAAATTAACACTTCAGAAACCATTTAGATAACAAAATAGCTTGAATGTTCTTGATATCTTTCCTTTTTATTTCAGGAATCACCTGAAGGAAGAAAAATGCTAGAATTTCGTAGCAATCTCCCTGCTTATAAAGAGAAAGAAGCAATATTATCAGTCATATCAAAGAATCAGGTTTGTTGATAGTTGTATAATGTGTTTCATTAGGGCTATTTATTTTATAGATTAAGCCTCTTTGATTTATTAACAGCATCATAGGTTGAGTTGTGTATCACCAAAATGACTTCTATAACATGTTCATGTAAGTCTTGTGATAGCAATGTTGAAATGTCGATTCATGTTGGCCAATTTGACTGGCTTACATGCTGAAGAACAGTTGTGAGGTGGTTCGGTGGATAAATTCAATGTTTTATGTAAACTGAAAATTGTATTGCGAAATCCGCCCATGCTGAAAAAAATAAATTGGAGTTTTGGTGGTTGAAATTTTTAAACCAAAGATACCAGGTAATATTATAGAGGCTATTCTTTTATTAGAGAATGAATGGTTTAAATATGTTGGTGGTATTGTTGAATTGCTGTGGCGGCTACTGCAGTGGTCATTAAAGAGGGGGTTGTTTTTGGGGACAGAGGTTGGCTATTGGGAGATTTGTATCATGGACCCGTGATCATAAATATCGGGAGTATGATATGGATTTATTATTTTGTCCAGAAGATAAAAAATTTCTATCAGATCAATTGCTCTATTGCACTGCTCTAGTTATTCTTTATCAGACACATAAGTGATAATGAGAGTCATGTAATGTGGCATTGTGTCATCCCGTGTGAAGTGGCAGCTGTCAAAGTGGTTTAAATGTGACCCAAATAGGAAATTGAGGTTGAGTTTAATTTTCAACATTCTTTTACACTTGATCAAATTTGATTTATGGAAACGAAAATTGCAAAGAATCACATCCATAAGAGTATCGTTAACTGTCATCAATCACAATAGTTTATGATAAAGTTAGAATAAAAAATGAAATGATCAAACCTTGATGAAACACAGTGGAGCTTTCCGCACCTGTACTAGAATAAGATATAAAGACTGCGTTTGTTTTGGCTTAAAAAATGATTTTATTTCAAAAAAGAGATTTTTGAGAAAAGCTGAAGTTAATTTCCGTTTGTTTACTAGGAATAGCTTTTCATATTGAGGTTAAAAATGATTTCTTTAACAAAATGGATGTTTTAAAAATCAGAAACAAACTATTAAAACAATAAAAGTGATTTTTTGTCAAAAAAATCCAAAACAAACGGGCCCATAGTTAGATTTTAAAAAAAATTAATTGATCAAACCTTGATAAAACACAGAAAGGCTCTCCACACAGGCTCTGGAATCTGACAAAGCCAACCTCCTGCCAGCAGCTAGAGCTCCTGCTCAAGACATTGTCTGCTTTGGATGATGTTGTTTAGTAGGACGTGGGATGATCCGTGGTTTGTGTGGGCTTTATTTGTGGCTGGGTTATCAGTTTCACCATTGTTGTTGACGCAGGGGCTGATGGTTTCATGCATCTTAAACTCGATTTCTTCTTACTCTTTTTTTGAGCCACCTTTCTACGATTCATTATTACAGTTTGTGGGTTTTTGGGTAAGGAATTAGATTTGATTTATTGGAATAGAAAGGTAGAAATGTTGGTTATTTTTATTTTATTTATTCCAACAGAGGTAGAGAGGAAGACGATGACATGACTTTACACTTAAGTAATCTTTTGCCATATTTTAATCCATGCAAGATAAATTTGGACACATGGAAACTCTGACGTGACATTCTCCTCCCAATGTAGCTCACAAGGAAATATGTCAGGGACTAAAATTCCCCACTCTAAAATTTTTAGGGATCGAAATATGGTAATAAATACTTTGGGACTAAAACAAAAGTCACTATATTTAAAGTGACTAAAAGCATATTTAGTCTCTTAGAATGATACAGTTCTTTTCTTGGCAGTGCACATGGGGTCCTTAAGACCCTTGGAATTATACAAAATATTTTCAGCTTTTATTTGCCCACTGATAGTGTGACCAGAAATTCTTTTGCTGAACTACCAACGGTTAATTGGGATAATAAATGCTTCTATTAATAAGAAAATTAATAAAATTGTACTATGCATCTTGTTTAAATACATGCTATCCTATACTTTGATTCATATGTGTTGGCTGGTTGCCGCCAAATATATTTTTAAAATAGTTCATAGTCTTAATTTCAATTTTCAGTTGTTAATTACTACGACATATTTTGCAGGTAGTCATCATTTCAGGTGAAACAGGTTGTGGCAAGACAACACAAATTCCACAATTTATTTTGGAGTCTGAGATAGAATCAGTTCAAGGAGCTGCTTGTAATATTATATGCACGCAGCCAAGACGAATTTCAGCCATTTCTGTTTCGGAAAGGGTTGCTTTTGAGAGAGGGGAGAAATTGGGCGAATCTGTGAGTTTGTCTGCCAATGAAAATTATTTAAATATAATATCCCCACTAATTACTGTGATATGAGAACTTTAGTATTTCTCTAATGTTGGCTCACACACACACTCTTTTTCGTTGAAAGATTGGATATAAAGTTCGACTGGAGGGAATGAAAGGGAGGGATACCCATCTTCTCTTTTGCACTACGGGCATCTTATTAAGAAGATTACTGGCTGATAGAAACCTCAAAGGCGTAACTCATGTTATTGTGGATGAAATTCATGAACGTGGGATGAATGAAGGTTGAACTCTGAATTTAATCGAGTGTTTGATTTTCAGAAGATTTCTCCTGAATATTAATGTTCTTGCCTTTTTTAATAACAGATTTTCTGCTTATTGTCCTTAAAGAACTCCTTCCCCATCGGCCCGAACTCAAACTGATTTTGATGAGTGCTACCCTAGATGCAGAGCTCTTCTCTTCGTACTTTAATGGGGCTCCAATAGTGAACATACTGGTGCGTTTCAGAAACTAAATGATATTTCCTTGTTTATGTTGTAATCTGGGCCGTTTTGTCTTTGGGAATATCTTATGGTCAATGGACCATGAATGTTGGAGCAGAAGTGAAAATCCAAAGTGAATTGGTTAGTCTAATAGTTTCTATAGTGAACTGGTCCATAGCAGGTTTTGTTCGGTTAAACACACCGTTGATCTAAAAACTGCTTTTAGAACTGTTGAACTGACTGTATGATTGGTGAACTGTATAAATGGCCTACTAGTCCATGATGAACTGATTCAATGTTTTAAGTTGAAATATGAGTGAGTAGTTATTTTAGTCCCTTAAGTTGTACAGGTTAAGCAATTTGGTCCCAAAATTAACAAAATTCCAAAGTGACCCCTGAAACTGAAAATCCTTTCATATTAGTCCTTTTGAGCCATTCAAGTTCGTCTTGAAATTGTCCTTAAAAGGGTTCAATGTGATTGAGGATTTTCAATTTCAGGAATCATTGATAATGTATGTCATTACACTACTTTTTATGGATAGTGCACCGATCGTATCAAGTAACAGTAGAGGGTAAGTTATCATTTCCACGAGTATTGTGTTTCAACTATCAACCATTACAAAGTTATTGCTAATTGGATGTGGCAACAAGATATTTTAGAGCTTTGAATTGATTAAACAAAATAACAATGCAGATACGATAATTTTTGGTGTTTGGTTCTAAAATATTGTTTGAAAGATGAAATAAAATTAGATGATTTGGAAGAATTTAGTAAATGGGTTTGTTTAGAGTTCCACATCTGATGTGATAAGCCATAAGGCCTGAAAAGGTGTTTATAAGTGGAAGACATTCATCACCTCACGAGCCGGTTTTTTGAGGTTGACTTAGGTCTATCCAAATCCTCCTAAGAGGGTTCAAACTAGGTAAAATGTCATCCTAGATGGGAATGAAATTGTTTTAAGAATTCATGTTTAAGAATTCAGTTTTAAATTTTTTTGATTACCTTTCTTGGGATAGATATTTTAAATGGGTCATGTTAACTTGTGCCCTTAGGGCACATGTTAAGCATTAAATTCTTGCCACTAATGGTAAGTATTAATTGAAAAAAATTAATATTAAATTTTTAAGTAATAAATTAACACAATTTCCGATACAAAATTTCTATTAGTGGAATCCTTAACATGTGCCCTAAGGGCACAAGTTAACATTTCCCATTTTAAATATTTGCTGAATGAATGGCTAATACTTTGGTGCCAAGAAATATAAGTTTATTAATTGATTTGGCTGGTATGCTTATTAATATAGGGCTTTACACACCCTGTTAGAACTCTTTTTTTGGAGAACATTCTTGAAATCATGGGCTATCGATTGACTCCTTCTAATCAAATTGATGATTATGGTCAAGAAAGGGCTTGGAAAATGAACAAACAGGCCCCAAGAAAGAGGAAAAGCCAAATTGCTTCTGCTGTAGAGGTGTGTAAAAAATTATGAACTGCAGTTGCTTCAGCACTTGTTTAGTACTTTCTTAATTTTCATTCATTTTTTGAAAATGTGACCAGGATGCAATTAGATCTGCTGACTTCAGAGAGTACAGCCTTCAGACACAGGAGTCTTTGTCATGCTGGAATCCTGACTGTATTGGTTTTAGTCTCATAGAATATATCCTGTGTGATATTTGTGAGAATAAAAGGCCTGGTGCTGTTCTGGTTTTCATGACTGGGTGGGATGATATAAGCTCTCTGAAAGAGAAGCTCCAAACACATTATGTCTTGGGAGATCTGAAGCGTGTTTTGTTGCTTACATGTCATGGCTCAATGGCTAGCTCAGAGCAAGTAATTGTCTGTCTGTTGATTATTGAATGTTAGAATGTGTTATCACCTAACCTAGCAGCACTTAGTTTAGCAGCAAATTTGCAAAATCTTATGTTTGAAATAAAAAGCATGATAAGATCCCATATCAATTTTTTTTCTTTTTCTGAAAACCACTTTTAACAATATATTACAGTTTTTTGTTGAAGAAAGGAAGTATGTGATTGGCCGTCCTACTTACACCCAATATTTATATAAATTGTGCATATTGGATATGCAGAAGTTAATATTTGAAGAGCCTGGAGATGGAGTAAGAAAAGTAGTGCTAGCAACAAATATTGCTGAAACGAGTATCACAGTAGATGATGTTGTTTTTGTTCTGGACTGTGGAAAAGCAAAAGAAACATCATATGATGCACTGAATAACACACCTTGTTTGCTTCCTACATGGATCTCTAAGGCTTCTGCTCATCAAGTAATGTTATAATTTTGTTAATTATGCATCCGGCGTTGACCACTTATATAATATGTTAAATTTTTCTGGACATTGTTTTTCATGTTGTCATTATGTATGTGTATGGATGTATATTGGTTTACTTTTGGCAAGTATTCTGCCTAGTTCCTATCAGTTTAGTTTGACTGAATGCTATAGATTCTTGACTAGTGGAACAATTTTTACAGTTTAGTTTGTTTGAGTTCGAATTTTTGTATGATAAATTTGCATCTTTTGCATGACGAATCCGAAGTAGAATATAAAATAAATCTCATAACATCCTGATGTTATGTTAGAATATTTTGGTTTGTCTCTTAGGATCAGTTTTCAATCTTAGTGTATCTTAGATTTTTCTCCGAGGGTTTATTTCGATATTTCTCATTATTATTTATTTCCTAATTTTTCTATTTATTAGGATCAAATTTATATAAATAGGGATTAGTATTTAGTCTTTCGTATTAAGTCAATATCAAGTTAAGATCAACTATATTTCACTATAACTATATTTCTTATTATTTCTCTCCTCCTTTTATGTAAAATCTCATTGCTTCAACAGTAGTAATAATGAAATAACCTTATGTGGGTAGTCAGAAAAGTAGAACTCTAAGGCAGAACGCTTCAGACAGATTTAGATATGAAATTTTCTGGCCTTCCCTAGAAGACTTAAAATTATTTCTAATAATTAGTATCCCGACCCTCTATTGCATAAGGTCAAATAAACCACAATCATTTAAGCTCACTAAGAGGTTCCATGCATTCTATTGGCTTTTTAAACAGCTTGGTACAACGCCATTTGGCAGTAGTCCTTATACCATCATTTATACATTGAATCTAAGGACAATTTGAATACTTTTTTAGTTCAGGGGAGGGGGTTGGTGCATGATTATACATCCTGGTTTAGTGACATATAGAAATGTGGGAAGATATTTGACAATCACAATATGGATCCTCCATATATAGCTACAAAGCGGAATTTATTTCAATTTTTCCTTATTATATTCTAAGTGATTGAAATGAGGATATATGAAATTTTAAATGTTTCATGAAGGTTAGCTTACTTAGAAATGTGAATACTGTGGAAATATGGATGCATAAATACAGATTAATGTTGTACTTGTTGGATTGTTAGATAGATGTTACTCATGCTAGTTTAAATATTGACGAGCACTATGGTTTGATTTAAAAAAAAATTGGTAGAGTGAATGTATTCAGATTGATATTAACATTTTGTTCTCTAGGCTATGTGTTTATGGGGCATTTGTGTGAGTTAAGGTATTAATCATGAAATCGTTGGATGTTAAACATTAATTAATGTTATTCTGTTTTCCCCTGTATCCTTTTTTCTAGAGAAGAGGAAGAGCCGGTCGTGTTCAACCTGGAGAGTGTTACCATCTTTATCCTAGATGTGTATATGATGCTTTTGCAGAGTATCAATTGCCAGAAATTTTGAGAACACCTTTGCAGTCTCTCTGTTTACAAATCAAAAGTCTAAGACTTGGAAGTATATCTGATTTCTTGTCTAGGGCTTTGCAGTCTCCTGAGATACTGGCGGTAATAATAAAGTTGATTTATTCTTTAGAACTCCATCAAATCATGCATGCCTCTATTTTTTAATCAGATAAGTTGTTCATTCATTTATTTTGTTGATTATTTTAATATAAATTTTGCCTCATTTTTGCTTGATTATTTATTCATAGGTACAAAATGCAGTTGAATATTTAAAAATAATTGGGGCTTTGGATGAGAATGAGAATCTGACTACTCTAGGTAGGTTGATACATGACCTAGTACTGGAAAATTTGGCTTCTTAATTTTCCCTCAAAATGGTGAAAACTTGTAATTGGTTTTTTCAATTGACAGGAAGCTATTTGACAATGCTTCCTATGGAACCCAAACTTGGAAAGATGCTTATATTAGGGGCTATCTTCAATTGCTTGGATCCTATATTAACTGTTGTTGCTGGACTTAGCGTAAGAGATCCTTTTCTTACACCACTGGATAAAAAAGATGTAAGTTGCTTCTGTTTCAGATGATTGGCTAATGCTCCCGAACTTGATTTCATTATTTGAGTTCAAAGTTCTTCACTGTAGCTTGCAGAGGCAGCAAAATCTCAATATGCGGGTGCATACAGTGACCACCTAGCACTTGTACGTGCCTATGCGGGTTGGAAAGAGGCTGAGATTGACCTGGTTGGATATGAATATTGCTGGAAAAACTTTCTGTCATTCCAATCCATGAAGGCTATTGATGCTCTTCGAAGGGAATTCATAGGGCTGCTTACGGATATTGGATTAGTTGATTGCAATACAACCAGCTGTGACACATGGAGCTATGATGTGAATCTTATCCGGGCAGTTATTTGCTATGGTCTGTACCCTGGAATTTGTTCTGTGGTGGTATGTCTTTTTATATAATATGCATCAATATTAAAGCTATTCCCCTTCCCCTTAATCAGTGCTCGATGTAGACTAGATCCAAGAGGAATAAATTCTCTTCATAACTTCTTTTATCTTCAATATGACATCTGTTTTAACATGTGCACAAGATCTTTTCCCTATTGCCCCCTTCCTTTATAACCTAATCTTTGTTAAATCCGCATTTTCTTTTCCTCACGTCAAAGCTTTCCAAGTCATTGATTCAAAGGGCAATTAATTATATAATGACTTTGTGAGCCCTTTTCCTGTAGTTTTACTGTATGAAAAATATTTTATGAGGTTGACTTCCATCGAATCTCTGCACCTATCTTTATATTTTCATTTTAAGTTCGCAAGTTGGAGATAAGTGGGCTCAGCCACTGACATCCGCTGCAGGGTAAACAACAGCCTCTTAGGCCCCGAATGATAAAAGTTTCGTCAAAGTTAATGTTGAAAACGAGATCTCTTGTTTTTCCGTGCGGGTGCTTATTATTTTTTGGGGTTTTGGTGTTTTTTTTCCTTTAGTTGTCTTGGGCGTTTACGGTGCACTTGGCCTGTTGTATATCTCTCATGTGTGTGTGTGTGTGTGTATTGCCATTAAAAAAAGAGAGATCTATTATCGTTTTACACACACCCTTAGTAGTTCTAGCTTCACTAGTTTGGTTGTAGAAAAGTTTGAAGTTTTTGTATTTGCAAATTTCCTTGCATGATTATATACAAGAGAACTGATGAAATATAATTGAAATTAAAAAATAATTAGTGTTTTTACTACAAGTTGTGATACATGATGATATGTTTTTAGATTCGAATTAAATATGAAAATTCGTCATGATTTAAACTACCGTTGATCATCAAATTCTCATTACACTACGCTCATCTGAAATTTTATTATGTCACTGTTTTCAGAAGGAAAAAAATTACTGGTTGGAGCTATGCAATGTGTTAATTTAGTAAATAGTATAATTAGCATATTCTTTTGTTTTAGTACTGAAATATGATGTAACTTCATTTGCAGCATAATGAGAAGTCATTTGCTTTGAAAACAATGGAGGATGGTCAAGTTCTCTTATACTCGGTTAGTCCTTTGATCATTTTAATTACTGCTGGTTATGAACTCTTGAAATTGTACTTGAGTTTTATGTTGTCTTTTGATTCTTTTTTGCTTTCCTGTTTAAATGCTTGTCCGTTCGATTTGTCTAGAACTCGGTCAATGCTCGAGAAACAAGAATTCCATATCCGTGGTTAGTTTTTAATGAGAAGATAAAAGTGAACTCCGTTTTTCTCCGTGACTCAACAGCTGTCTCTGATTCAATGATGCTTTTGTTTGGTGGAAGCTTATCAAAAGGAGATGCTGTAAGTGACCTGTGGTTTTTATTGGTTCTAATGTTTAAGCTTGTTCTATAGAATGTTATATTTTTAAATTGAAGTCTAACTTTTAATTGTATCGTGGTTTACTGAATCCAATCTTTTCTACCAGGATAATCATTTAAAAATGTTAGGAGGATATCTGGAGTTTTTCATGGAACCTACTGTTGCTGATATGTATCAAAGTATAAGGAGAGAACTTGATGACTTCATTCAGAGCAAAGTAGGTGCTCATGCTCAGACCAGCCTTTCCTTGATATTTGAAATTTGATTAGTTAGAACAAAAACCTGAGCATTGTTTCTTAATGCAAATGGATGTAGCATTATTTTAGTACCTTTTCTCTTTGCTAAATTACTGCAGACGGTATGGACAATAATTTTTAATATGCATTGTGCTTGACAGCTACTTTCTCCAAGAATGAGCATACACTCATATCATAACCTCCTATCTGCGGTACGTTTTCTGATTTCCCACGACTCATGTGAAGGAAGATTTGTATTTGGTCGTCAAGTCCTTAAACCATCAAATATATCTGTGATGGCCCCACACCAAGCATCCTTGGTTCCAAGAACAGAGAGTGGACCTGGGGGTGATAATTCTAAAAGTCAGCTCCAAACTTTGCTTACAAGAGCAGGATATGCTGCTCCTGTCTACAAGACTAAACAGTTGAAGAACAACCAGTTTCGGGCCACAGTTGAGTTCAATGGAGTAGAGATAATGGGCCAACCTTGTAACAATAAGAAGAGTGCAGAGAAAGATGCCGCAGCTGAAGCGCTGCAATGGTTGATGGGCAAGCAAGCTGGCTGTGAGTATATCGATCACATGTCAATGTTTCTCAAAAAAAGTAAGAAGGATCACCATTAAGTAATCAACTCTATTGAGCTTAATGCCAAGGTAAAGGAACCCCAAGTATGTACTTGACCTAATCTTGGGGATCCTACTCCTCGTATTCTAAAGGCACAAGAAGGTTTGGCCATGTCATTTTGGATCTCTGCATCTTCTTCATGAAAGCGGTGAAGCCCGTACACAACATCACACTGGTTCAATTTGAAGTTGGAAGATCATCTAAAATATGAAGCAAAGAATCGCTCTTGAAGATATTTTGAGCAAGAAAATACTTGGTTAGCTGGTTAGAGGTGATTGGTATGGTCATTTTGTAACAGGAGGACGTCGTACATATTCACCGGGAAATGATGCCGTAGTTATAGTTATGATATCTGATCTCATTAATTTTTTGTACAGTACTCTCTGTTCCATAGTGAGGGACCAGTTTGTAAAAAAAATCATCTCAAAATGAATGATGCTTTTAATTTCTCAATGCATTATTTTTCTCAATACTTTAATCACTCTCAAATTAATACCTTCAACTGTGCATTTATAGTAATGGTGGTTACACCAATGCTAGTAAAGTTATGTACCATCTCTTCATTTTTTTTTTGCTTGGGTATGTACTCGGATGTGTACACATTTCCTCTTTCATTTATATTTTTTTTTTCCGACAAAAACAAAACTAAGTAAATTCATTAATAATTAAATGTGTAGTTCTAGTTGGAATCATCAAAATTTTGGAGAATAGCAATAAATTTAGTTACCCCTACCAGAGTGAGTCATTACATGGACTTTTCTCCTTAAAAACTCTTCGAGAGTTGTGAAAGTATGAAGAGAAACTACTTTTAATATTTAAAATAATAGATATTCATATTGGTCCTTTTGGTTATATTCTGTCATTTACAATATTCTTTGAATCCAACTTGAATTTTGCCCTATATGCTCCGAGCTTGGCTGTTTATTTAGTGGATAACATGTAGGAGCATTAGGGCTTCACTTCTAGTGATTGGAGTATATGAGAGTGACTATAATATTTAACTTTGAAGAAGTGTCCTCTCTTATCGAGCAAACTGTTACCCGAACTGATTATTCATCAATTCAAAGTTAAAATTACAAAAAGGAGGAAGAAAACAACAGAAGAATATATCACATTCAGTTCCAAGTATTTTAAAGTAGGAACTGCACGTAGGTGACCTCCTCGACAGTATCAACTAATGATAGTCAATGTTCCTGGCATTTCTGGGGGCCAGGAACTGCCATGATAAAAAAAAGTTGTGCAACTTGTGTGGTGTTCCTCATATGTTCTTTCATTTATATTTTGTTATTTGTGAAATTGTCAAATTAGGCGTGATTCATATGTGGAATCTCTTTAAGGTTTTGCTGTGCTCGTGAGCAAAATGGCATTGAAAATGAAGGTAACAAGATTCGGATATATAACAGGTTAAACAGAAGTTTGTAACAATTGTTCACGGAGTGACAATTTCTGTGTTGCATTAGGGTCTATTTAGTTAATAGTTTTTTGAAACTATTTTCAAAAATCTAATGTATAAAAAAAACAAATAACATGGCTGAGCAGATGAATTATTGTTATTTATCCTCAAAATTTGTGTTATTAATTTTTAGAATGGGATATTGCAGTGAACTCTTAAACTAAAGTTCTTTCATTTACCTCTATTTCTGGAATTTAAGAATTCACATATTAAGGGCTTGTTTACTTCCTCGACATGTTTTCAATTTTGATTTTTGATTTGACAAACCATATATACATGTGGTGACAGTGACGTTTTCATGAATGATGAAAATGTCTTTCTAGCATTTCCAAAAATATCGAAAAAGCCACTCTTAACTGAATATAATTAGGGCCTGTCAAATTAAAGACGGAAGTTGATCACATTCTGCTAGCTGTCTCAATTTTTGAGGAACAAACTAACAAATCAGTTTCTCTCAGATAGCAATTATATAGGTATATATAAGTCATGACTTGTTATTTATTCACTTATCTATACTAACAAATATAGCAATCATTTCATCCCAAAAAAAATATATAGCAATCATGATATGTAAATGGATTAAACATGCCAATATTAAGTCTCCCAACACAAGGGGGACAGAGCAAAATCTGTGAATTCCCTTTGATTTTTACGTATCCCAACCTCTATTACACCAAGAAAAGGCTTTTTTTCTAGCTCACTTTATTCAAACTCTTTTGCTGTAAGTTAGAAAAATAAAAATAAAAATATAACAAAATGTCTCCTTAAAATTCACTGATATTGAGAAATGCTATATAAAAAGATAAAACAAATCAACCAAAAGCCAAAACCCACAAGAGACACCTAAACTTCTAGTAGGTATAGCCCTTGACGAACATTCCCTTCTTGGCTTCTTCATTTTCGCTCTCGGCAGAGTATCTTCCAAGCTGAGCCAAGGAGTTAGCTTGGGCACGGGCCAAAAGAGACTTTTGAGCTGCTTCAACATTCTCAGGGCGACCTTGCCATGTCTTCAGCACGGTGTTCTGCAGGGCTCGTGCATATGAGAAAGATACGTGCCATGGGTTGGGACTTTGGTTCATAGCATTAAGATTTAGTGTTGCTTCAACTTCTGATTGTCCACCTGACAAAAACTGAAAATACAGATACAACACAGTTTAATTCAGTAGTTCTCAATCTCTTAAAAAAAAATCAGTAGTTCTCAACTTTAGATTCTAATGTAAATGCGATCTTAAATTGGAATTTTTAGAATAGTCATATTGTGTTTGTCATGCACGAAGCATATATGCAATTGGTGATCTATATGTTTAGAGATTCTGAATTTAGGCAATCACAAAAACAGTTTGAACAGAAAACAAAATATTGTGATATATGTATATATCAAGGATTTAATTCATATACATCACGAGTATAGAGTTTTTACATTATTATTAAAAATGTTTGACTTTAATCGTAATTATTTCTAAAGTCGCGCATATAGTTAATTTTGATATGGTGACAGTATTTTTTTTTTTTACACTGACAATGTCCAACAATTAAACTCACATATTAATTTATGTAAATCAGAAACTAAAGGTGAGGTGCAGTAACTGTACCATGATTCCGGGGACTGCAGGAGGAACTCTCCTGTTAAGCATGGTTAGTGTATATTTGGCAATGGTTTCTGGAGAAGCCCTTTCTTTGTGCTCAGCACCAGGTGTAACCATGCTAGGCTTGAGCAAAATTCCCTCAAAAAGGACATTGTTCTGGGCCAAATAAAAGAAGACTTCGGACCATACCTTCTCGGCCACTTCCAGTGTCCTTTCAATTGGGTGGTCCCCATCAAGAAGAATTTCAGGCTCAACTATTGGAACAAGACCGTTGTCCTGTAATGGAACACAGATGGCATCCAAAAAAAGTTCAATATAAGAACACTGGCGAAAAATACTGAAATTAAAATTTACTTATTTTATTGATAAAAATTTCATGTATACTACTAGGCTATATTGTTTATTTCCAATCAGATTAATCTAACGATGTTACGAAACAGGAGGATAAGTGCATTGTGCAAAAAACCTTGCTTGCAATAAATACTAAAAAGTGCTTCATATCTATAAACTGACATCGAGAACCAACCAATAAAAGGTTCATTACATATCATAAATTATATGATAACTACCAATCAAATTTCACAACCTATGCACATTTTCAACCTATGCAGATGAAATAATGCCCCTGTAAGACAGTACAAAAGAATAGGCGATGAAAGTACACCTGTTATTCTACCGACGAGCTTATTTCAACAAACGAACATTCATGGAATGCAGGAATACCTGAGAGATAGCAGCATATCGTGCAAGTCCCCATGCCGCTTCCTTAACAGCCAAGGCAGAAGGACCACATGGAATGCTGACAACTGTACGCCTGTATATTTCAAAACAAACCACCATTTCAACTCAATTTCAATGTATGTTATCAACAACAAAGTTTCGTAAAAAAGAAACCAAGAATAGCTTACCACTTGGCAAATCGAGCACCTTGCTTGTAGTATTCAGCAGATCTAGAAGCCAATCCATCCAAACCTTGGCACCAAGATTCATTGTTTGACCCTGGTAGAGGAACCAAACCCTACAAAGAAAAAAGGCTAAAAATATAACTTCCAGCAGGTTATGATCAACCAACCACTGAGACCAAATCACAGTCTTAGAGCCTGTTTGGATTAACTTGTTAGAGTTTATCTATTGAGACCAAAACAAAAACAGTTTATAGCTTGTATGAAAACAATTTGACTTTATTTTATCTTTTGTTACTGAAACATTTTATAGCTTAATTTCTTCTTTCACATAAGCACTTATATTATAAACGTTTATGCTATATTCGCTTAATTAAGTTGTTTATCCAAACAGAGCCTTGATCCTATATTACTAACAAACGCAATCAACATACCTTGTCAACTTTGATGCCAGGTACAATGTTCTCCTCACGGAGACAATCCACAAACTTCTTCCCATCAGTTGTTGATTGGTAAAGGGTTTCTTCAAAGAAAATAGCACCAGAGATGTATTCACCTAGACCGGGTGTGGTCAGTAAAAGTTGCCTGTAAGCCTGGCGATTAACCTCAGTATTGTCCAATCCAATTGATGCCAAACGCTTCCCAGCGGTTGCATTTGATTCATCAATTGCAAGAATTCCACGACCGCGAGATGCAACAGATTTCTATACAATCAAATCAACAAATCATTCAAATAAAAAAGCAAAATCAAAGTCAACAAAATACACAAATCAATAAGCAAAATCAAAGTCAATGAAATATGAAGAGAGTGAATGGCCCAACAGAAAAGATTAAAACTTTATAGCATGAATTTAAAAGTAATGAAAAAGGGTAAGAAATAAATAAAGAGAAGAGAGAAAGGTAGTTACAGCGGTTTGAACAAGTTCATCGGAGTAAGAAGAAGCGCGGATCGGAAGAGAGACGTTGCGAGTGGAGGAGAGAGAGGAAGATCCACTGCGACGAGAAGAGAAAGGGTTGTTTGCGATCCATTGGGAAGAGAGAGAGTTGAGTTTTGCAGAAGCCATGGCAGTGATGAAAATTAGATGTACGATGTTGTTGTCTCTTTCACTCGTGTGTTATGTTATACAAGTACGAGAGAAAGGGTTTTGTTTTGTTTTGTTTTGGTTTTCTCGTTCACTCCGTCTAAACGGTAGGTAGTACAGAAACACACAAACTCAAACGGCAATTCCCAAATTCACCAACCCACTTTTCTAATACTTTTTATTTTTTATTTTTTTTAAACATCCATGCAAAATTCATTCAAAATTTCATAAATCATACCTAATCCATAGAAAATTCATGATTCTTACATAATTCGTAGGATATATTTTATGATGTGAATGAAGTAGAAACGGTGACCTTAATAAGATGAATTAAAAATAGGTTATTAATGAGGAATCTTATATGAGCGGTAAAATTTCCTTCAATAAGGTAACAACTTTAAGTAATAAGATAAAATAATATATATAAGGATGTTTTAGTAATTAACTTAATTTATTATCAGGTATGGGTACCCGTAGGGTTGGGAATAGGTCAGGCCGACCTACAGGGGCCTACGGCTTGACCTGTTTAAGTCTGGCCTGACCTGCCCTGTTTATTAAAAAGGCTAGGCTTAGGCTTTTGAAAAAGTCTATTTAAGTAAATAGGTCACGCTTAGGCTATCAAAAAAGCATACGAAGCCTAATAGGTCGGCCTGTTTATGCATGTTATTAAAATTTATTTTTTATTTATAATAAAATATAATTTATATTTAACATAAAAATAAAGAAACAACTCAAATAATATACTTTTTAAATAGGCTTTAAGGCCTTATAGTGAAATGGACTTTTAAGACCTTGTAGTGGTAGGCAAACATTACAATGAAATAGGCTTTAAGGCCTATTTAGCCTATTTAAAAGTAGATACAATAGAATGTTTATTGACTTTTATAATAAGTAGGCCTATCAAAGGCCATAGGCCAGGCTCAGGCTTGCAATTTTTTTCGTAGGTCGGGCTCAGGCCTATCAAAGCCTGGTCTGGCCTGGCCTATTCCCAACTCTACCCGTGAGTATGGGTACAATGAAATCTGTGTCCATAACCATATTAGGTAACAACTTTAAGTAATAAGATAAGATAAGATATACAAGGATGTTTTAGTAATGTACTTAATTTATTATCGTGTATGAGTACCCGTGGGTATAGGTACAATCAAATACGTGTCTATATTCATTTAATAATTGGTAGTCAAATACTCATTTATTATACTCGTGAATACGTGTTTAGCTATTTGTCCATGTCCGTGACGGATTTTACCCACAGATATCTGTAGGCATGGGTATTTTTGCCACCCCTAGGCTGAATTGAATAACAACCAAAGATGGTGCAAATCAATGTGATAATTTTGATGATTCCCATGTGTATTTAGCTTTTTGGTTATTGTTTTTATTTAATTGTAAAACACTTTTTTGAGTTATTAAAGATGTATTAATATTTTATAGTTAAAAGTTTGTTAGAGTATTTGTGTGATTTATTGGCTTGTTCCTCATTTTAAGTATACAAATTATGTTATCAGTGTGACAAAGTGATATCAATATGACAAAGTGGTGTGTTCAAATACATGTATTAAGGAGGTCGATATCTTAAATAAAAGAAGGGAAATGTCTCCGCAGTTTCATTTGAATGGTACACATAATTTTAGGAAAATATCACTTTTGCTCCTTTAAGTTTTAAAAAAATATAAGATTAATCTTTTAAGTTTTTTACCGGAGAAGTTTCACTTTGATACAATGTTGATGTTTTTTTTACAAGATAAGTTTCAAATGTGAAAGGATGATGCATTGGTCTAAGATACAAAAACCTAACACTTTACATTTACCTTTTTTAGAAGGTCTAGCGGGACAGACAATTAGAACACAACTCTAAATTAAATTTATTTTAGCACGCACTCATAGATGACAAAAATTACAAGAGAAAATAATTAAACAATGTAACTTAGATCATTTCTCTTTTAATATTTTATATTTGTGTGTATACTCATGTAAATTTAATCTGGGGTTGTGTCGAAGAAAGAGTTGTTCACAGTAAGGCATATGCAAATCGTGAATCCATGATATGCTTTTTTACTATTTTTATAAGGCTTAATAGCAGTTTTAACCCCCCTGAGTTTAAATAAGTTGCGATTTTGGCCCCCTAAGAAAATAACTACAAAACTGCCCCCTAGTTTTTCCCTTGTGGCAGTTTTGGCCCCTAGGCCAATTTTAACTCGGTCAACGCACACGTGGATGGCACGTGTGTATTTTATTTAAAAAATATTAAAATAAATAGAAAATATATTTTTTAAATAATTAAAAAAATATAAAAAATATATTTTAATAAAATATTTATTTTTTTAATTACAAAAATAAAAATAAAAAATAAAAAAATACACGTGTGCGTTAAACGAGTCAAAATTGGCCTAGGGTGCCAAAACTGCCACAGGGGCAAAACTTAGGGGATGATTTTGTAGTTTTTTTCTTAGGGGGCCAAAATCGCAACTTCTTGAAACTTATGGGGCTAAAAATGCTATTAAGCCTTTTTATAATTCGTTAAAGTTCATAACGATGATGCTTTGCTTGTCAAATTATTAATTGTTTTCTTTAAAAACACACTTTAATTTATTTTAATTGTAAAATAGGAAAACAAAATACAGTTTTTGTTTATTCTCCTCTTGATAAAAAATCCATTTTCTTTTAATATTTTTTAATATAAATTTATTATTTATAATTGTTCATAATTTTGTTTAAAGAAATAGTTATTAAAAATAATGAATTATTATACCGTTATATTATTAATAAATATATTGTTTTTCAAGGGGGAAAATACTGTTATTTGTTCCCGTGAAATTGTAGTTATTAGACTACTTGATAAAAAAATATCATTATTTTTTTAAATAAATAAAATTATCTAAATACACATTTTGTATGTTTGGTTAGAGTTGACATGAAATAATTTTCTAAAAATGATATTTGTTCAACTATTATATGTAACGATTTTGGGACAACTCTATTTTATACTTTCATTTTATTCTCACTCTCATTATTATTTTAGTTCCAAAATATGAGTGGAGCAAAAGGTTGTCCCAAAATTTATTACAAACTGTTTGTACAAATATTATTTTTCTTAATTTTAAGTGAATTAACGATAGAAAATTAATTTTATTTAAAAGTAAGTTGAAAGTAAATTGCTTCGTGTTTTGAAACATTTGTATAAAACTATTTGAATGCAATAATTAATTTTATAATAAAAACTACAAATTATAACTTCTTAAAAAATCGGTTATAATTTAAGTGTGTGTTTGAATTGAGGGTTTAGGAGGGAAAGGGAAAGAAGGGCTCACGTTTATTTTTTAAATTACAAACAATGTAAATTATTATTTTTTAAATAAATTAAGTGTTTTTTAAGTATTATATGATCACTTATCACGTTGTTAATCTAATTTTCTAAAAATCATTTTATAATTTTCGTAATTTAAAAAAGAAAAGCTAGCTCTTCCCCCTTCCTCTCCTAAGCCCTACATTCAAACACACCATAAGAAAAATCCTAGAATCAATTCTAAAAAGAAAAGGAATCAATTATACTCGAAACAATCAAAGTTATAAAAATCACTTTTATGCCTTTAGAATGAACTTTGATTGGGATAATATTTTAGTCCCTCAATATAGAAAGAGTTGTCACAACAGTTACCAATGTATCAAAATTCTAAAACAATTTTTAATTGTATTTTCTGTTAGTCAAAATAATCTCTAATGTTAAAATGATCTTTCAATATAACGATTCTTCTTTCTCTCTCTTCTCTCCTTTTCCAATCCCAACCGTCACCCCTTTCTTCTTCTTCTTCTTCTTCTTATTGTCAGAGGGGTGATTTAGAGTCAATTTTGACCCAAAAATCATCAATCTGATTTATTTTTCCTTATATCTTAATTGAATAAGTGTTTTCACATATTTTCAGTTTTCTTTCGTTTGTTTTTGTGATTTCGTCATCTTTGCACGACTTTATTTGTTTTGATTTCCCGTCTTTGTGCGGTGTGGTTTTGATTTTCCGTCTTAGTGCGGTGTTTATTTGATTCAGGTTGAAAGATTAGCTTTGAGCAAGTGCAGATCTGATGAATGGCTTCGGCGTCGTCAACGTTGCAGTTCCGGAGACATGCGTATTACGAAAACTTGAATATAGTCATATTTGTAGGCATAAGTACTTTGTCGTTTTATGCTATTGACATGGATGATGTGAATTTGTTCACAAATTCATCATTTTTATTTTTAGCAAATTTGGATTTGTATTGTATCGATGTACTCTATCAATTTGAATAAATGAATATTGTTTATTTTTGTCAAATAAAAAAAAATAATCATTCAATATTAACAATAAGTCTTTTACTACATAGATTAACATGACAATAAATAAGTATATTGAATGAGGTAGGACGCTATCAACAAAACATCTTTCTACGAGAGACTATTTTGATTAAAAAAAAACATAATTTATTATGGAGTTTCCATACATTCATAGAAATAGTATTACCAATATACATATATCTTCTTATTATCATTAAAGTTATATATGTTTTTGGTCCCTATAAAATTGAGAACTTATAAGTTTAATCCTTACTTAATTTTAATAGGTTTTTTAGTCCATACAAAAAAAAAAATTACTTCTAATTTTAGTTCCTGCTAAAACAAAGTTTGTTTAATTATCCTTAAACTATTAAATTTTTGAACGGTTTTTTTGAGACAAGTTTGGAACACTATGAAAGATTGAGTGACTAAAATTTAAAATTTTTTAACATGAAACGAATTAAATATGAATTTTTTAAAATGATAAAAGCTAAAGATAAAAATAATAAAATCTGGATATATAAATCAAATTTTACGATATTTTTTTGCAGAAAAACTTTTAGTAATGTTTTTAATACGTCTACAAAAAATTGTCAAAAAACTTAAAAGTGTAAGCATAAATTAAACAACTTTACTAATACTAAGTGCGTGGTTTTTTGTAAGGACTAAAAAAAACCTTTAAAATAAACTTAAAAACCTCAATTTTACGGGGACTATTATTATTATTGACAATCTTCCTCTTTCCCCGTTCGTCATTATTCATTTTAGTGCGACATCAAAGCCATGAATTGAATTTGAATGAGAGAGTAAACCCTACAACCCAAATCATGTATCATCACCATAACCATAACCAGAATGGTTCCTTGGAGCGCAGAGCTCAAGCATCAAACGGAGACATTGCTGCTGCTGCCACCACCAACGGTAACGGTGTTATTGGTGCTTCCAGTTTGAATCCAACAACAAGACTTCTCGGAAGCCCTAGAGGAGACCACATGCCTGACAACTATGAAGATCTTCCTTTGGATTTCAACCCACTTGTCTTCACTTCACTTGAAAGACATCTTCCTTCTCACATCCTTAACCTCTCCAGAGACCTTAAAGCTCACTACATGTCTAACATTCTTCTCCGTTATTTGCCTCACTCCGAACGTGTTCGGGTTCGTCTTTTTTTCTTTTTCTTTTCAAGATGCCCAGAAGCGTTTTTTAGTTTGAAAATGTTTTACTTCCATATTTCTTTAATAAAATTTGATTTTGAAGTTTTCGAGTATGAAGACCTTATATTTTCATATTTCTTGAATAAAAATTTGATTTTGATGTGGCCCATAATCAATAGGGTTTGTGGGTTATATTGTATCTGCTAGTTGCTTGATTTTGAGGGTTTCTGAGATAAATTAGGGCAAGATATTGATTTTTTTTTTTGTCTGGGCATTGGGGGAAGATGAATTTTACTACAGACTGTGATATCGTTAAGACATAGGTGAATGTCAATCTTATCTTCAGGGTTTGTTTAGGGTTGACTTATTTGAGCTTATCTTTAGGGCTTGTCTGGATTTACTTATTTTGAGCTTATCTATTGCTATCAGTACTTGTGACATTGTTTGAGAGAGCTAATGGGGGGCGTCTTAAACATTTTAGGGGCCCTAATAAAAAGAAAGTGTTGTTGGGTCCTGTAAATTATTTCAAAATATTATATTTTTACCAAATTCAGAGCCTCAAAATTTTGAGGCACTGTGCTATGGGTCACTTTGCACTTGTATATAACCGGCCCTCAAACAGACAATGACACGTCTATTTGTTGTGAACATAGGTTATAAGTTATGTGAATACAATTTGACTTTATTTTACCTCTTCTTATAGAAATAACTTATACATACGCTCTTACCATATGATAGGTGCTTAATAATTTGTTTATCCAAATAGGAACTTAATTTGTATATCTTTGGTTCTTTAAAAGTACTGTTGTGTATTTTCTAGACATGATACATCTGGTAGGTACGACTATGGATTTTACAAGGAAGCATAATGTTCCTTTGCATGAGTCTCCAAGTCTGGATTTGCTTCCTGCAATTGTTGTCGAGAATGTAGTATTGTTTTTTGTTGTGATGGCATGGCTAGGTTGCATTTCCTAGAGCCGCCTAAGAAAGTCTTTTTCACCTTTCAAGCTATTCTTTCTTTACATGTCTTGCTAACTGCCCAGAAATAAGGTGTGTTTAAGAGCAAGTTTGTTACGCAAGAATGTGTGGGAAGGGCATTCTTCAGACGTGTCAAGTTTAAGTTTCTTCGTGCTGACTTATTCCCTTGAAATTAGATGAAAACCACCATTTGATCCCTCTAAGATATAAAGTGCGATCTAGGCTTGAGGAAATCATGAATAGTGAGTAGGTTTTTAAGTTTTAAAAAATTCCTCTACTCTCCAAATAAAATTAGAATAGCAGATTGATATGTTTGTGAGTGTGTGTTACAAACATATGTTAGTTAGTTAATGTAAATAAAAAAAAATCACTTGTTAGCCTAAAAGGGTGATGGAAAATAAGCCTAATATCTGTTGTCTTGTGACAGCGAGTTTCTCATAGTATGACAGTCAGGGTGCAGTTTCTTTTATTTTTCCTATTATTTTGTGTTTAGCTTGGTTCTGTTGTTCATCTTCTGTGTTTTTGGTTGTTCTATGTTGGATCGAACAGATGCAAAAGCAGAAGGAATACAGGCAAAAGATCATTTTGAACTATCCTGTAAGTTTTCTATCGAATGTCAAATAAGCTTTGTCCATTTGTCTTGTTAAAAAAAAAACTTTGTCCATTTGTAAATAGAAATTTTTCTTTTTTTGTTATGATTCTTTTGGAAATCATGGGATAAACATGGTTTTATTTCGAAGGCCATATTTTATTCGTTGCTTGTATACGAGAATCGGGAATTAGCATATAAATATCAGAATCTTATGGCCCGAGAACAATCATCTTGTCTCCTTTCTTACTAGCATTTATGTACAAATCACGCCTTATCTTACCAATTATTCGCATTTGTTTTTGTAGCCGCTTCATAAGGAGATATATACTATGCATAGTGAACACTTTTTTGCTCCCTCGTTTCTCAGAGCTATTAAGGAAAATACAGAAGCTAGTTTTAGAAGTATAATGGTCGAACCCTCCAGAGGAGTTTATACGTTTGAAATGCTTCAACCACAGTTTTGTGAAATGTTGGTATCTGAGGTATCACATTCCTTTTTTTTTCCTTTTCATGCATATATCATTATATCTGTTCTATATTAGTGTTTTGTGTTTTCTTATCAGGTTTTGATTGCTTAGGTAGATCATTTTGAAAGATGGGTCCATGAGACCAAATTCAGAATCATGCGACCTAATACAATGAATCAATATGGTGCTGTTCTCGATGATTTTGGCCTGGAAACCATGCTTGATAAATTGATGAACGATTTCATACGTCCTATAGCTCGAGGTTATTTTTTATTTTTCTTGATGAGAATGGATGAGAATATAATGTTCTTTGAGATAAAGAAGCAATGCTCACTTTTGCAATTTTGATTTTTTTTTTTGTAGTGTTCTTTTCTGAAGTTGGTGGATCCACACTGGACTCTCATCATGGTTTTGTTGTCGAATATGGAACCAATAGGGATGTGGAACTTGGTAGGTTTTTCAAACTTTTGTCATA
>Ga0228711_1001833_pt1 | contig 31923 bp, 22 predicted proteins | sample MedpolnodulmetaG_2_FD_177996 | JGI IMG/M metagenome (GOLD analysis project Ga0228711, IMG submission 177996) | Root nodule microbial communities from Medicago polymorpha collected in Santa Monica, California, United States - brown nodules | ecosystem: Host-associated > Plants > Roots > Nodule... | reverse complement strand
ACAAATTTCTTTGTCCATGCACAATGTTTTCCTACAACGTGACTCTTCCAAAGCAATGTTGTCCAAAGCCCATCTAGACACATGACCACCTAACCCGGAGTACAAAGTGACATCTTTGAATCTATGTTCCAATACGGTAACGCTCTGACCAAAGGTTATTTGCATCGCAGTGAACTGAAGCACCAACATGTCATGTATTTTCTCCCAACAAGTACCCAAATCACCCACACTATTGTCCAAATATTTCTTTACTAAAGCATGAGCCGATTCTACCCTGTTGGTGGTTCTGCAACCAAGATGCATCACATGGTCTGTTCATGCCCTCACTATTTTCCCTTTCACTTCTTTCAAGGTGGTCATGACATAATTTAAGAAAAGTGGGAAATCACTACATTCATCTTGGAACTCCACTAATGCATTTGCATATAACTCTTGAGTAGGCTGCTCAACCATAGCTTTCCATGCCCTCATTATCTTCTTGACAACATCACGAGGTTTCACCTCTTTCCCATCCTTTTTTCCCAAAGGATATTTACAATCTAAGATGCACCTTTGTTTAACATTTGTTTGCACATGAAAGTAACAATTCATTGCATAACTTTCGGGGAAAACATTTTCAACCGCTTTCATCAAAGACATATCCCTGTCAATCGCAATCACCTTAGGCATATTCTTCTTTGACGTAAGAAGTTTACGCAACATTTTTAAAACTCAAACAAAGTTTTCCTCTTTCTCATGTGTCACAAATCCAAACCCAACTGAATATGTCAAATCAGTCGAAGTGACCCTAACTACCTCAAACATTAGCATCTTGTACATGTTGGTTTTGTAGGTGGAGTCCATAACCAAAACCGTTGGAAAATTGTTAAACAACTTAACGGATGTTGGATGAGCCCAAAAGATATCTTTAATTGTAGTACTTTCACTTTGTGTTCTTGAGAAATAAGTATAGTTGTGCTCCTCCAACTTCGAGATTAGATATTGCAACGACTTCTTGTCACTTCTATTTGCCTTCCATATTTGTTGACGTTCATTGTACACTTGCTTAATATTTGTCATGCAATGTGGTCTTTTGTTCTTCAAATTTATCAAAACATTTCTTGGAAGCATCTTGCTCTTGGTCAAGTCACATACAATCTTCTTGTCGTCCTCCTTAAATCTACCAACAAGAATGTGTCCTTCTAAAGCTGGCTCCATCGCATGGTTGTGAACTCCATTAAGAATGTTCAATCCTCATTCATTTGTTTGCCTACTAAGATATCCGCTAACCAAGCACCCACATTTTCTTGAGCCCGTTGTCGCATGCTTCGGTTTTTTTCCGACACTTTGTGAACTTCACTTCTTTCACACACTAGGCACAACATTGGGGTGACCAAGCTTGATATTTGTGTAACAATTGTAAATCCCGCCCTATTTGCTTGACGACGTGCCCACACAAGCAATTCTTCTTTATCTTTTCACTTAACGTCGTCTGGAAAAACCTAGCCGTGTCAACATCGTGGGCATGAAGTGGGAGGACACCGGAGTCAACATTTTTAGAAGCTTCAACATGGACGAAAGCTCCATCAATGTTTGGTTTGACTACAACCTTAGGTGGTTTGACATCTCCGGAAATTTTGACAAAATTTGGTTTTGTCTCTCCCGGAACATCTTCTGCGTTCTCTACCATTACTATAATAAAACAACACAAAAATTTAATTAACAACTAACTAATGAATAAACATCAATGCCATAATGAACTAAAACAAAAAAAACAAAAAAAAAAACAGAAAAAAATTGAAAAATTTACAGTAACTGCCTTTTTTTCGTTGTGAAATTTTTTTCGCAAGTAATTCTCGGCACTTAACTACCGAGGTTTTCGTCGGTAGTTAACTGTCGAGGTTTCCCATGACAGAGTTCTACGTAACTGACGTAAAAACCTATAACAAAAGCAAAAAATCAACCGATTAAAATGCTCAATACCTATTTTTTTACGTCAAAAGTGTGTTGATACCTCATATGCTTGATGCTTCAATGATTTTAGAGCAAGATTTGATGAAAAAAAAATATTGGATTTGGGGATTGGATGGAAGAGGTATGGAAGTTGATGATGAAATAGTGTGTAGGGGGAGCAGGTGGTTGTTTCATCTGATGAAACATTTTTCTCGACAGTTAACTATAGAGGTTTTCCTCGGCAGTTAACTGCAGCCGATTTAGGAAATCCTCGGCAGTTAAACTGCCGATGGGCAATTTCGTATTTTACATGTGTTTCTCAGCCTTGTGATATGTGTGAACATCAATTTTCAGAAAGAAATCAACTGGTATTATGAGACAGTAAATTTCCACCAATGGTTCAATTTTATCTATATAGTTTTTGTAGATTAAAATTTAATGTAATTTTAATTATTTAATTTGTTGCAGACATAGAGGAAAAATGTGTGAAATAGGATGTTGTTAAATAGTCAAGGATAAGAATAAGATATTGTTTAATAGGTAAGGATAATATAGAAGGAAAAAAAACTTCAAAAGTAATAAAATTATTGGTTTTTATAATACTATAGAAGGAAAAAAAACTTTAAAAGTAACAAAATTATTGGTTTTACTTCAAAAGTAACAAAATTATTGGTTTTTATATATGTATATAAGGTCTGTTTGAATTGAGCTTATGAAAAAGAGCATATGCAAATAAATAAGCTTTTATGCTAATTCATAAGATCTTACTAACGAAAATTGTGTATTCATAAGTTTTTTTTCTTCCATAAACTACCTTAACAAATTTATAAATAATACATTAATGCTTCTTTATTTGCATAAGCTCTAAAATAAGCTAATCCAAACGGTCTAATAGTTACTTATTGTCATATCAATCTCTATAAATACTTACTTATTGTCATACCAATCTCATTGTCAGCTCGACAGATTGTAGAAGCACCTTTCATGTTGGAGATTGCAAGGCTATTCAGTTTCATATGAAGAAAAAAAATTCAAAGTGCTTATGAAGAGGCAAGATCAACAAGGTGGAAGACATGTGGAAGCTTGTCAGGGCCGTTCCTAACATTTTACAAACCCTAGGCCAAGGTTGAGAAAATGGCCCCTTACATATCGTAATTTTTTTTTATAAACGATGAATGTGATATGCATTAATTTTGAGGGTAGACATCCAAACTGTGTTGACACCAAGTTACCATAATACGGTGCTTTGAAATTTCAGCTATGCTAACATTCCAAAATATCGCTTGTCGAATACACCTCATCGTATATATTATTAATAAAAAAGAATGGCAACAAAAAAAGTTGGGGTGGTAACCAAACGGAACAAAACTAAGTAAAATAATATGTAGGCATATCAAAATTATCTCAAAGAAATAAGTCCTAATTAAACTAGGATATATAGACCACCATTGAAAATCTACAATTGTTTTACAAAAAAAAAATTAAAACTTCACTTTTATCTAGAAGTCATAAAACTTGCATTTCTTAGAGCATTTTGAGATGCAAAATAATTTCAAATGTCATTAATTCCTCAAATATATTTTTCAAAGAAGTAATTTTCATATCAACAACAATAAGAAAATAGTCGATTATTATGAATTTTTGATCAAATAATTTATTGTAGTAAACATTATGTTAACGTAAATGTATTATGAATTTTTGATCAAATAATAAAATGTGTTCAATTTTTAACAATTTGCATTTTGTCTCTTTAAATTGTCATTTTCATTTATATAATTTATGTCATTGTTTTGAAAAAATTAGTTAATCACAATTCGGATTATAAAATATGAAATTCACAAAATATGCTTCGAGTCATACAATCAGAATGTGATAAAATAGTCAATTTGGAGAGCGTTTGATAAGTGAGTAGGGTGAGAAAGGAAATTACAAAACAAAAAGTTGAAGGATTGTTAGTGTTTGGGGCCATTTGAATTAGCTTTGCAAAAAAAAGTGAAGGGCTGATGGGCCTTTTTTTATACGTTTAACTTTGTATCCCCTTTAAATGCAGCCTTGTTATATACACATCACCTTACCAAAAAAATTCTAGGCCCCCCACAGGGCTGGGCCCTAGGCCGTCGTACTCTTGGCCTATGCCTAGGGCTGACCCTGAAGCTTGTCAAGAATTTGAGAGACACAAGAAGACACGCGTCGAATGCTTTTAATTTTTGACTGTTATTTTCAGTTATTTCTTAGTAAGTATATAAAACATTGTTCTGTATAGCAAATAAGGTCACAAATCATTCACAAAAATCTTACATTACTCAAAATATCCATGTCACAACGAGAAACTAGTTTAGTGAGGGAAATGTATGATTCTCTGTAACTCTTTCTTTAATCATTCAATCAAATTTCTTTTTCTTTAAAGTTGTTTGCTTTTACTTTAAAGTTTGTTTATTTTACTTCTGAGTCAGTTATCTTCATCATTTTTATATTCAAAATTATGAACATGATGAACATTCAAACATTTTTGAAGAGTGGAGGTACTCCGGAGCGAGGATGAAAGGGGGAACTATTATAAATCCCGCTATTTTTCTCTTACATATCTTTTTAGATTTTGGCATTCATAATTGTATATGATTTCCATGTTTGAAACCTTCTTGATTTGATTGTGATTACTTTTATTACACTTAACCTAATCTCAATTACTTGAATTGAGATTCTTTCATATTCAATTTTATTACAATCAAGATTCAATTAAGTTTCAAACCATTGATTCATATACCTTGTGTTCATTAGTGTTAATGTGATTTACTGCAAATAGGTTTGATTTGAGATTGTTTAGTTTTGAATTTTGTATGCTTAAATATTGATATATGATGTGCTTAATAAGATTCAATATTTGAACCTCTCAATTCAAGTGTGAATCTTAGTTATTACTCATTGTCTTAGATTAGTTATCATTGTCTTGCACAAATCTGATAAGTCACAAGTTTTCAATTCACGCTTTCGCAAACTCTTTTTAAAAATTGAAAAAAAGTTATTCACCCCCTCTAGTTCACCTTCTTGTTCGTCATATAGACCAACATTCCAGACTTATGAAACAAGTCTAAAGTAAATATGAAGAAAAAAAATTATTACTATTATTATATTAGATTATGTACTTTGAAATAACTTATTATTCAATAATTTAAGCTTATTAGTCTACAATAGTTTTTTGTATATTGAAATGTACAAAAAAATTAAATAATATTTTGTATATTGAAATATACTTTGAAATATAACTATAATTAATAGAATGTCATATATAGTCAAATTCTTTATATCATCATGTTAAAATCAAAAGCAGTTTAACCTCATTGACATGTTAATCTATTAGACTATTTAAATATAAATATGAGTACTTAATTAACTATTTTCATATAAAATAGATTTATAAACAAACTAACGTATCATATCAGGCTTTAAAAAAAAAGCTAATCTAACGCCTAAAAATTAAATTTATGATAAACTATAGATCAAATATATACTCCTTCCTTTTTAAAATGAGTGTCCTTTTATTTAAAAAATTGTTTTAAAATGGATGTCACTTGCACTTTTCAATGTAAAATTATTATTTTACTTCCAATCGTACCTTCTAATTAATTGAGTGTACATCACTTCGAAAGACATACACCAATAGTAAATAAGGTTAATTTAGTAAAATTGTCATGTCTTTTGACATTACTATTACATTTCTTAATTTATGTGTAAGAACTTTAAACGACTTTCATCCACTTAGATTTTAACAAACTTAGTTTGACAATGTCCCCAATCCCAACTTTGAGTAAAAAATAAATTACATTGCGAAGCATATTTCAACCACGAAAGTTACAGCAGATTAATACACATGGATAACATTTTAAACCTCCTCTAAAAAAAACATTTTAAACCTACACTAATTTGAACCCGGCAAATATCAGTATTTTTTTTAATTCCATGATCAATTATGGCTTTATGTACTACTCCTAGAATTTAGGAGTTAAAATTACTACTACTCCGATAGAAAATCTAATGAACAAACAACAAGTCACTGTGTACTCCCTCCGGTCCTAAACATAAGAGAATATTGTTTTTCATGTTTATTTAATAAATGATGTATTTAATGTATATTATAGTCTAGATACATTAATTATTCAATAAACCTAAAAAAAGATTATTCTATAATATTTAGGACCAAAGGGAGTGTTAAAACGTTACTGAAGTTTATATATTCAAGGAAACATTAATAACGCACACATATAGTCAAAGTTTTTAATGTGTGATGTTAAATATAAAAAATAATTTTAATATGATTGATCTATTAATTTATTAATCTAGTTCTCTACATTCATATAAAATATATTTGAAAAATGTTATGAACACTCTCTTTCTAGCAATTTCTCTAACATTCATTCTTTCATTGGGTTAAACACATGTATGTCTCGCAACTTTATTGGGATTCATTTTCAAAGCATAGTACTTACATGGACTTCACCCAATAATAGTGTGTGTGTGTCTTAGAGTGAATGTTGAAAATAGAATGTTTATAGCATTTATCAATGTATTTATAAATAAATTAACAATTTTTAATCAAACTTTACTTATTTTTCAATCGAAATTTGAATTATCAAAGTCCATTTATGCTAAGAATCGAAGGATTAACACAAAAGAAGATCATATCAAACATTAAAAAGATAAATCTCATGCTTAAAAGTTAAGTTTACGACAAACTACAAAACATACTTGGATCTTTGTCTTAATAATAGTTTTCGCCCCCTAACTTTCACGAAGTTACAATTTTGGCCCCCTAAGAAAAAAAACTAAAAACCGCCCCCTAAGTTTTGTAACTGTAGCAATTTGGCCCCCCAAGACAAAAAAATAAATAATAATAACACGTGACATCTCACTTAGAGTGCCACGTCAACGTAGACCGAGTCAAAATTGGCCTTAGGGGCCAAAACTGTCACAAGTGCAAAACTTAGGGGGTTTTGTAGTTTTTTTTTCTTAAGAGGCAAAAATCGTAACTTTGAAAAAGTTAGGGAGTTAATACTGCTATTAAACATAAGACAAATGATGTGCAAAACATATTTTAGCCACGAAAATTACATCAAATTATTGATTTCAAATCCTACACTGGTCGGCACGGTCCCAGCCCCAACATTGATAACCATTTTTTTTATTACCACTTTGATAACATTTTAAACCTACACTGGTTTCAACCCGACAAATATCAATATTTTTTTTTCTTTCTAATTCCATGTTTAATTATGGCTTTCTGTACTATTAAAACGTTACTAAAGTTTATATACTCAAGAAAACATTAATAATGTACCTATATTCTCCAACATACCGCAACTCTTGTATTTTTCATAAAGACTACTTCTAGATAAAAACAGAAGGCACTCAACTACTTGTCCTTTTACTTTTTACGAAAACGACTATTAGGTTAATTAGGATTGATTGTGCCGGTAGTTTTTATAACTTTAACGAAAGATTACTTGAGGAAATATTATAAATAAATATTACAGTATATACTACTAGTATATTCTAAATATATAATATATAATATAAATAAATAACACAATTAGGACTGAGAATTACCAATGAATAATTGCTACGCCAAAACCAGCATAAAAAATGTTATCATAATTTCACCATGCATGCTGTTTAATCTTTCAAGTTTACTAATATCCAAACTTAGAGTGAACCAAGATGTTATCTTGGCTCTTGGCAGAACTTTAAGAAGCTATTGGAAAAAAAAAACATGGCATTGCAAGATATTCTATTCAGAGTTAGCCACCTAGTTAGACCGTCTCTACGAAGTGAACAATATTTCGGAGTCGAAATTAATGTTATCTATGTTTTGATATTCAAATCATATCAAAAGTTAGTTAATAAAAACAAAATTATATTTATGGTTCCTTAATTTTAGATAACTATGATTTGGTCTTTTATATTTTTCATGTTAATTTCACCATTTTTCTCTGTTTGTATTTGAATTTTCTATTAAACATGGGCGGATGACCATAGGTTTGAAGAAAACAAAAAACATATTTGTAGTTTGAAAATTCATATGCATATGAACTGAAATGAGTATATTGACGTGGAAAAGGAAAGATAAACGATTAAATCATATGTACAAAATTAAGTTAATTAAGAGACCACATATGTAATTTTTCACAATTAATATTATATTCTTGATAAAATAAGTTCATTAATATTATAGTAATACTAGCAAAAAGACATACAGTGACTTGTTGTTTGTTCATTAGCTTTTCTATCGCGTTTTAATTGTATATATCTATTTTTGGTGTATACCATAATCAAATGACTTTTATAAATAAGGTCGAACTAAACTTTTTTTTATAATGTCTAATAATGTTTCTGTTGCAGTAAGAATGTTTCTGTTACAATGTGATTTAACTAATTTTATGAATAAAAAATTAAATAAGCACTATAGAATTAATAAAATTGTAAATACTTTAGTTAAAATGAAGGGTAAACGTGAAAAAAGTACTACACCTGTATACCATATAGGTATAGATGCATAACATATAATGAATAATGTGTAATAATATTACTATTAATTATTTTTTTCATTTTTAAAGTATTAGTATATGCTTGTATGAAAAATAGATTGGTAGTCGTATATGCTAACGCCAACTGCGAAACGAATCTTGCATTATTATTTGTTTGCCCGGACAAATATTCCTTTAAATGTTAGTCACACAAAACTCAACCAATAATGACGAGTATATATTTTGCATTGTCGTTTTGGTTAAAAACAATATTCAATTTCCCAATGTCAAGGAGGAAGGGTGATGCTCTTATTTGTAAAACCACCACCACAAACCCTTCCATAATTTTAAGGATGGTGACAAAGTGGATTCATATAGTAATGAGTCATGTACCCTATACTAGCGGTAATAATAATGGTCGACATAAATCACAACCATAATAATAAGATGCCAAAAATGTACCCTAACTACAAAAGATTTAGTTCTAAGGTACATTTTGGAGTTTTTAAATCGATTGCGCGTGTTATAATACCAGGAGTTTTGCAAACTCAGGACTTTTTAAATCAGTTGTGAAATTGATTTAACCATCGATTTTATATTGATTAGAAAACAAGATATAAGTCTTTAGCTCGGTTGGTTAGAGACATTATACGTATGGTTTAGGTTTGAATTTCAAACATCCCACTTATTTTCTTTATAGATGAAAAAAGATCACTTAAAATTGATAAAAAGCTAATAAAAGAAGTTATTCGTTGGTAATTCAATACCCATATATAATAAAGTTTGCATATGCATGACCTCAGATTCTCTTTTGTACCCAAAAAAATGTTTGCATATGCGTATAACATCATGTTATATGCAAATTTTTTAATAACCTACTTTAAAGGAAACTATGTCCGAAGATCAAGAATAAGCCAAAAGTTCGAATGAAATTATTTTGAAGACTGATACTAGGGATGGAAATAGGCTAGGCCGGGTCGGGCTTTGTAAGGCCTAAGCCTGACCTACTTCAAAAATTATAGGCCTGAGCCTGACCTATTACCCGTCATAGGCTCATTCTTGAGGCCTGACCTGGCCTTTTTAAAAGTCTGATGAAGCCTGGAAGCCTATTTAAAAGCCTATTTTACACTAAGACCTTGCAACACATGTAAGCCTACTACTAAATAGGCCAAAACTTATGAAGGCCTAAAGCACACAAATACAATACGTTTGCTACTAAATACTGAAATCTTACGAAGGTCTAATCACACCAATATATCTGCTACTAAATAACCAATCATATGAAGGCTTGAGTTTATGAAGAAAAAATCTTCAACAATATCAATAATGGAAGATATATTATATATAAAAAGCTTAGTAGGCTGCCTTAACGAGCTTAATATGCTTTTTTCTAAGCCTTAGCCTGACCTATTTATTAAATAAGCCTTATAAAAAGCTTGAGCCTGTCCTAATTAATAAACGAGCTAGGCCGAGTTAGGCTTTAAATAGGGTAGGTTGTAGGCCCCTGTCGGACAGTCTGGCCTATTCCCACCCCTAACTGATACACAACATCTAGAGCTACTAAAAAATTCAAGTTACACAACTTCTAAAAATGGTCATGCAATAAAATTATACCTAAACAGATAATACATATGCCCTCACAAGAAAACTTCTTACTCTGTTACTCACAATGTTGAACGAATGGTCTGAAACTCAAACATATCTATATTAATATATTTTCCCTTTTGCACGTTTTGTGCCTTTATTTTTCTTTCTTTTTCCTTTTTACTTTATCATTTTAAGGCCATATGTTTCTTCAATCCATAATTATGTGCTTGTAACTTTAAAATTATCAACTAAAAACCTTCTTAAGGATCTAACTTGAATTTTAGATTGACCTATTGAGTTTATTTGTTGAATCGAAACATTTTCGCGACAACGCATCAATAATCAGTGCGATCATCAATACTTGAAATTATTTATTTCACTCTCTAAAATTGTTAGCAAACCTTGGAGAAGTCATATTCAAATATAACATTCTTACTCTAGGATCATATTCAACATCACTTTGCAATACACATGAGTACTCTCAATCATTCACAAATTTGTGCGCCTATGAATCAATTTTTAAAATCTAAGGGATAACAATTTTGATTTTTAATGAACATGATTTTATAAAATTATGCCAACATCCTCTTAGTCGGATCATTTAGTCCATACTTAAATTCACTTTTTGAGAGCTAAAGTAATCATATTCATAAAACCATACAATTTATAACATATGTAATTGTTTCGCCTCTAAATAGTTAAGATCTTCTCAATTTCTCTTCAAAGAAAAAGACTCAATCTATGATAAAGATTTTTTTTTTTTAGTAAATCTATGATAAAGATAAACACAACCATTAATAAGATCAATTAGACTAGTAGACCCACGAACAAAAACGGGCACATTAAAGCTAATTTTCATCAATTACACTAGACTAAATCTAGTAAGAGTTAGAGTACAAGAAAAAGTTACCAAGTCAATTATAATAACCAAAACCACACTACATTACCAAAGAGGTTGGAGAATGGAGCCCATAAAATAAAAAGTAGAAAGGACGTTTCAGCTTCATACAAGGAAACAAAAGACAAAACACTTTGACCTTATCTCACAACATTAATTAAGCAGGGTAAAACTGGAACATAACTATTTTTTCTAAAAAAATATAAAATAAAAAACCCATTTTTTATCTCACAATATTTTCACTCTAATCTAACTTTCCTTTCTTCATCATTCATGTATCAATAAGCAAAACCACCGTTTTGGTTTCTTCTTCCTTTTTCATGATAAGAAGCTTCTGAAGAAGATGAAGAAATTGCAGCATAATAACAGTTCTCATTCTGAATATTGTTACTTTCTTCTTCATCCATGATAATATGCTTGCATCTACATTCCACACTACAAAAAGCTCTATCCCCTCTTCACAAAAAATAAACACAAAAATGAGCTAAAAAACTCAAACATAGAATAAAAAAAACATGTTTTTTCAACAGAACAAAAATAAAAACATTAAAGTAAAATAAGATCTATGTTTTTTCAACAGAAAATAATAATAATAATACAAAGTTTCATATCATAGGTTATAATATATAAATGGACTTACTTGTACATGTAGATGTCTTTTCCAGGTAACAACTTTTTCCTACAAAGAAAACAAAGCTCAAGAAACGTTGTTTGTTGTTCCTGAAAATGAGATTCATGATGGAAATAAGAACTCAAAGAAACTATAGAAGATTGTTTGTTGTTGATGTTACTAAGCATCATTGTTTTGTTAATCACTTTTGGAGTTTCCTTCTTCTTGCTAATACCACCACCTTTTTGAGATTCTAACACTACACTCAAACCCACCATTTTTTTTATTCTATCACTTTTTTTGTGGCTAGTAGTTACTAGGGAATGGAAAGTGTAGTGTTTTGATGAAGAGGAATTTGAGAGTACAAAAATTGAGTGAAGAGAGAAATGAAAAGAAGAAGAGTAAAAAAGGTTTAGAGTGGTGAGGTGGGTCCCATACAGCTATGGTTGGGGCAGTAAAGAAAGGACAATCAGTAATTTGACTGCTTTTGCTATATAAACGCCACGTATAGGAGTTTTACTTTTATTTTTATGGTTTTTGTTTTGTCGTTTGTGTTAATGTTTTTGGTATGAAGCAGAAAGGAACGAACAATGAATGACCCAATGCAATGCAGAGATTCATTTAACTTTGGAGGCTTTTAGGTGAAGTAGTACTGCATGGGTTGTAATAATTCTTAGGTGCACTTTTCTCCCCCTAACTTTCAAAATTTTGCAATTTTGGATCTCCAAGTACAAAAACTACAATTTTGACCTTAAGATTTAGCCTCTTTGCATCTTCGGTTATTTTGATCAATTTTGACTTAAACAACGCCTATGTGGCAGGCTACGTGTGTAATTAATTTATTAAAAAAATAAAAAAACCAAAAAATCAATTTTAAAATTAAATAAATTAAAAAAGAATTAAAAAAAATCAGAAAAATAAAAAAAATTTAAACAACATCATCAAACCTCTTCTCCTTCATCTTCTTAACCCAACAACCATCTCCCCCTAATTTTAAACAATTTTCATAAAAACATACAATTTTCACAAAACCCAACAAACCCAAATAAAACAACCTATTAATTGGAAGAAGAAGCTTGATCGACAACCACCACCACCTGCTTCTCTAGCCCGACAATGCTCTACTGTTATTAACTTTCTTAATCTCAAGCCCTTTTCCTAATTGAGGACTAGATGTAATTTTCACGCCCTGCAATTTGTTCCCAGAATACAAGAAACTGCTGGTTTGCTTCTTAAGAGGTTGCACGGGCATGCAGGTCTTATTGGACCGTTAGATTGGCATCTTGTTGGTCCATTTGGAGAATTAAATTCGGAGAAGAGTGAAAAAAGTTCCAAGAAAGCTTCAAAATACTTGGCTTTACATCTCAGATTTGAAATTGACATGGTAGCTCATTCCTTATGTGAATTTTGGGGAGGTGAAGAAGAGAGGAAAGAATTGGAAGCATATCGGGAGGTCCATTTTCCTGCACTGGCATTGATGAAAAATACTACAAAGTATGTATCACAATTTTTTTATCTCAACTAGTTCTTCACTTATACTGGAAACATATCGTGACCACCACCACCCTTGCGAACCCTTGTTCTTCCTTCATCGGAATTCTCCTTGTCCTCGTCCTCTTCGTCAGTGTTGTTTTCGGGTTCGTTGTTGGGAACGACGTCGGAAGAGCAATTGACGGTGGAGGGAAGTTCGGAATCGATGTGGTTGGATTCTTCTTGGTCTTCAAGAGGAAGAAGAAGAAGCCATTGGAATTGGAAGTGAAAAGAATGAATTTTTTTCTTCTGATTTTTTTAATTCTTTTTTAATTTATTTAATTTAAAAATTGATTTTTTGGTTTTTTTTATTTTTTTAATAAATTAATTACACACGTGGCCTGCCACGTAGGCTTTGAATAAGTCAAAATTGACCAAAGATGCAAAGGGGCTAAATCTTAGAGGGCCAAAATTGTAGTTTTTGTACTTAAGGGGCCAAAATTGCAAGTTTTTGAAAGTTAGGGGGGGGGGGAAGGGCACTTTAGTCTAATTGTTATTATTAGGACAATAGAAATTAAATGAAAATACTTTTGCATAAAAAATATGGGAAAATGCTAACTTCGTGCATTAAAGACACAAGTTAATAAATCAAATATAGAGATAATCTATTAGAATGTGTGTATTATACTTAATCCGTAACTTTTTAAGGAAATGAATGTACAAAACTTTAAAAAATATTTCTTATTTTAAATTTCTTAATATATGTCATAATGACACAAGTTAACACTACCTAAATTGATGTAATTATAACATATTTGTATTTTTAAGATAATTTTTTTTTTATATAGTATTCTTTAAACTTTAAACAATGTTCTTAATCATTTGTTAGTAGAAAGGGTCATTCTATGCGGTCAAACTTTAGTTTGTGTTTTTTATCTTAAGTCCGTTTAACAAAGTATGTAATAAAAAAGGTCATGTTAACTAACATTCCAGAGTCCTTAAAAAAATAAAATTCTAGAGTCATTGGTTAACATCTTCCATAAAGAAAATTATCCTTAAAATAACGTAGTTATCTTGAAAATACAACTGTCAAAGTAATAATCGCACATGTTGTTAAAATCCCTTTTTAAATCTTAAACTCCATTGATTCTAGGTTCTAGTTATGATTTTCATGTTAAATTCTATTTAAAATCATTTACGATTGAAATCCAATTCAAAAATGAGTTTACGCGATTTAACTTTGTAAAATCGTTAAAAGTTGGAAGGTTTCGTCTACTCGAATGGTTTTACTTTCAAAAGCCCAATTTTATTTTTGACCCATTTAAAAAAAAAATTCAATATCTCTATGAACTTAACATAGTTGATAGAAAAATTGCATAATAAATATATAATGCAATGTTCGAGTACTACATGGGTTGCAATAATGTGTTATTATTAGGACAATATTAATAATGCTCTAAAGGTATGTTTGAGAAATTAAATCAAAAAACTTTTGCATAAAAATATATAATGCGAACCAGTATTTGAGAGATGTTAGTTAAGGAGACAAATATTGTAGATATTTTTTGAAATTTGTGTAGTCAAAATTTTAAAAGTATAACAAATACTCTTTTCAATATACAAATTTATCTTTTTGTTTCCTTTAACCAGTGCCCTGAGTACTGGTTAACATTACCATTGTTTAAATAAATTCTTAATCATTTGTTAGTGTAAGTTTATAACCCTTATTAGTTTGGTTTGTCATTCATCATTAATTAGAACAAAAGGTCATTCTACGCAGTCAAACTTTGGTGTTTGTTTTTTGTTTGTCAAGGAAGTAAAAGTTTTTATGCGAGTATTATTTTAAGTCCGTTTAAGAAAATATATAATAATAAAAAGTCATGCTATCAAGTATTCCAGAGGTACTGGTTAGCATCTCTTATATAAAAAAATCGTAAACTCCATTGATTCTAGGTTTCTAGCTATGATATTCTTGTTAAATTCTCTTTAAGATCATTTGTGATTGAAATCCAAGTCAAAATGAGTTTAAGGGGTTTAACTTTGTAAAATCGTCTAAACTCGCAAGTTTTCGTCTACTCAAGTGGTTTTACATTCAAAAGCCTAATTTTATTTTTGACCTATTTAAAAAGTCTTTTTCAATATCCATGTGAGTTTAGCTTAGTTAATAAAAACATTGCATAATAAATACACGAGTTGTGGTTCAAACCTCGAACACCCACTTATTCACCTTAATAAAATGAATTTCTAGTTTTTTATTTCTTTCTTTTTGCAGAGTATATCATACTAAATGTATTCCCTTTGTAGCACATATCTCATAACCATTTTGTACTTTTACTTTCTCAATGATCTTGACAAATAAATTCTTCCTTAAAAGCCAAAATCTTTGCACCCATATTGTCTTTGTTGGGCTGACTTTTGCGTGGCGTATATTAAGAATGAAGACGAACATGGGCTTTGGCCCTCTTTTGTATAAAAAAAAAAAAAAGAATGAAGACGAACATTGTTATAAGAACGTCATGAAAATTTTGTTTTCTTTGTAACCTATCTCATGAAATTCACTAAATAGCTCATGTTAAATAAACAATAATATCTTCCTTCAAAAAAAAAAACAATAATATTATAATTCTTAAACTGCTTTTGTTTGAATAGTTTTTGTTTATGATTAGTTTTAAAACCTCAACACGCTTTAACAAAAACCCTCGCTTAAGATCCCATGATTTTTTGAAAAGTTTCGATGGATTTTCAAAACCGACGATGTAATTTTTTAATTGAATAACATTTTTCTTTAAAACAATGTCTTCTTCTTTAGGAGATTCTTTTTCTTTAATGATCTCATTTAACTTAAAAGTTTCATTTTTTTTTGTTGATTGAGAATCTCTTATGATTTTAAGAAGATTTTCATTTATGCTTATCAAATTCTCTTTTGCCTATTTAATTTCAGAATTTTATTTTCTTAATCTTTCACAAGTCTCTTCAAGAATTTGAGAGTTATAAAAAGATTATCAAACAGATGTTCAATTTTTTAACAAGATGAACATAGTTCAAGATTTACCTCTTCATTACTTGAATTTGCCATTATACATAAGTTAGCTTGTTCATCTTTGTTTGTTTGTTCTTCTGGATCATCCCAAGTAGTCATCATGAATTTTTGTTTGAATTGAAAATTATAGGATTTCCTTTTGTTTAATGGATATTCAAATTTGTAATGTTTAGGCTTGTAGCATCCATAGCAGATGACTTAACTTTTGTCAACTTCTGGTTTTGAATTTTTTTGTTTGTAGGAAAAGTTCTTTTGTTCTGATCTCTGCCTTTTATCAGCCTGTGTAATTTTTTGGATAGAATATGATTTCATCTTCATTTTCTTCTTGATAATCTTTTTGTTCTTGATTGTTAAGGTCCGTATCTTCTTCTTGAATTTGAAATTCTTGATTTGTTCTGAAGGAAATCATTTTGCCTTTATTTGAAGATTTGTTATCTTATAGTAGAACTTCATGAGCTTTTAAAGATCCAATTAGATATTCTAATCCGAGTTTTGTAAGATCTTTTGCTTCTTTTATTGCAGTTACAATATGTCTCTAGAATTTTGGAAGATATCTTAGAATTTTCCATACCCTTTCATGAGTGGTAAAATTCTTTTCAAAAGATCATAATTCATTCATAATGATAGTAACCTTTCCATGCATTTCATCTATGGTTTAAGTTTATTTCATTTTGAATAGTTGAAATTTTTGTACTCCGATATCAATTTTTTTCTTTCACATGACCGGTGCCTTCATGATGAGTTTTTAAGGCATCTCAAATTTCTTTAACGGTTTTGTATTCTTGTGTTTGATGACATGTCATTTTACGTCATTCTTTGCATATTTTTCAGTAGGTTTTAGCAGCAAAAAAGAGGAGTATTAGAACGATTGCATATGATTTCGGGACTTTTGTAATGTTTTCTATATTTGAGTCTGTAATTTTAGTTTTCCCGAAACATAGCAATTTTAGGGGGGTTTTGAAGTAATTCACGAAGAAATCATGCAAATTGGCTAATCAAGAACAACTGAAGAATTGTCAAGACTTTGGGAAGACAAAGAATGAAGATTCAAGAGGCCTCAGGAGACTTTACATATGAAGGAATTATGTTTCCAAGTTCCGAGACAAGTTATTTGAAGACGAAGACCTAAAAACGACGAATATCCAAGAAATTGGGCCTGAAAGCACAAGAGCATGGGCCTAGGGAATTTGCAACAAGGCATATGTGCCATAAGCATATGCCATGTGCCCCAAGCATCTTAAAATGCGGGGGCGCAAGCGTAATTTTATTCGTTTTTTTGGGTTTAGCCCGCGTTTTTAGCCCAAACCCAGGAAGAAATCTCCACTATAAATACTAGCATTCCTCATTCAGAATTTCTCGTTCAGAACTGTGGCAGTTCAAGAGGAAGGCTACTTTGGAGCTTCGGGAGAGAATCTATCTTCTCCTTGATTTTCTAGGGTATGTTTTTATCTTTAGTAATATGTTTTTAGTTAGCATGTGTAACTAAATCTTTTTAGGTTAGAGTTCTAAGATGAACCTCTGTATATTTTTGTTGGATATTTATTTAATTTAATATGTCGTTTATTTTATTTATTTATTCTTTTGTTCGCTATTAAGTTTTATTAGGAAGTAGTTTTATTTCTGTGAGAGATACAACCCTAGATTAAGTACTTAGGTTGCGACAGAGCCTAATATTGCTATCACTGATTGGATGCTAATATCTTGATATTTATATCCCTTTATTGATAACTATCTGTCTAGGAAGTAAGTGATTATTAACTAGCCAAATATATCATAGGAATTGTTGACCCTAGACGTAGGTACCCAGTGGCTAGAACCCATTGGGTCAGGTGGTGCCTTATTGAAGCTAGGAATTAACTGGTTAGTAATTAGGGAAACAAGCATCTATCTGTCCGACTTAAAGTTATAACCTAATAAGACCATTCTCTTGAAACCCTTAGTAAGGTAGACGTAGATTAGGGCTTCCCGTTTGTAGAACTACTAAGAAAGCGTAGTTAGAGTGTGCTATGAGTGTCCTAAGATTCATAGATGGGCAAACCTAAGGGAACCTTGGCCTTCATTGCCTTGGGAAACACTGGAAAGCCAATATAAAGTTATATTTCAATTACCTTTGAATTAACAAGACCCCACACGTAAGGATCACCTTGCGATCAACTTGTGCAGTTAGGCATTGGAGGGATACACCTAATTAGGTACTCAGTGGCTAAAACCCATCGAGTCAGGTGGTGCCTTACCTAAGTAGGAACGTCCCAACGACCTCATCACTTGTATAGTCTACCTAAGATAAATAAATGCGACATTTATATTACTTATTATCCAACAACACACACACACACACACACACACACACACACACACACACACACACACACACACATATAAGATTCGAAGAATCCTAACCGTTGCTTATTTTTCTGCAACCAAAACAAGTAAACTTACTCTGTTGCAAACAGATAAAAATTATAACCTAACTTTTATTCCGTCAAAAATAAGTAACAAGAATTGTTTGGACGAAAGGACAATCTCTGTGGATACGATACTTTACTTATTACTTTATTACTTGGTCAACGATTGGTACACTTGCCATATTGCAAACGCATCAACCGTGCATCAGTGTTTTATCATATTCTTCCCTGCTCAATGCCATTGTTAGAAATAATTTATCTTTAAAATTTAGTAGAACACACTTACCTTCATCTTTTGTCCAGTCTTCTTGTTTCTTAGTATTTAGATCCTTATCTCGTGGAACATAGTTTCCGGCTTCTACTACAGTTGAAGAGATAATTTCATATTTCCTTTCCAGAAATAATAATCAGCTCCTTGAAAGAGAAGAGGTATGATTGAGAATTCTCCTTCTAAGACATATTTAACTTTAGACATTTCTTTTTCTCTTAAATCTTTTTCTCGTACACTGTTACCTTGGAACCAAACTCTGATACCACATGAAGTTAAATAATATTACAAGAAAGAGGAGGTTTGAATTATGATCTAATAAAAATTTACTCATAAAAATTCTCAAGTATTAAACTTGGATGAAGTTAGTGGGTTAGAAAATAATTGTGCCAAAAATAAAATGAAAAATTCTAACATATTTACGCTAATCAAATAATTTAAATTTTGGGTTATATGAATTGCACATAATATAATCCAAGATGATTTACATATATAGTAATAGATAGTGATAATTCATATGCAAGACATGTTCACTGCTGGTAGTGAAAACATCTTCAGAGGTTTGTCAATTGTCATAGGCAATGGCTGAGATGGTAAAGAACCCAAATGTGATGGAAGAAGCACATGTTGGCTTACTTAAAGTGTATCATAAAAGAAACATTGAGACTACACCTTGTTGTACCAATGTTGAGTTGCCAATTGCCATGTTACTTTACCACTTTGATTGGAAGCATCCCAATGGAATGAAGAATGAGGAACTTGACATGAGTGAGTCACTGGGAATTGCTATAAGAAGAAAAAAAAATGATCTCTGCTTGATTCATACCTCAATAGTAAAAGCTCCTGCGGGAGCGCAACAAACTAGCCTATTCCATTTCATTCCACTCCATTCTACCCTATACCACCTATTCTAGCTATTCAGATGCACAACATTAAATACCTTGAGAGCACCAAACACACGATTGTTAATTTCAATCTCTTTCCAAAACTTGTCTTCAGAAGATTCTCAGGTATGGCTTTTACTCTCTTTGTTACCAATCTACTAATCTCTCCCCAAAATTTGTTTGTATTCTCTTTCTCCATCCTCTCCGACGCTCCTCTTTCCCTCGCCGTCCCCGACCGACCATGTTATTTTCAACAGTTTAACAAAGTTCCCAGCAAACCATTACTCATGGGTGCTATTTCATTAGGGTTTTGAGGATTAGTGATTTAAGGTTTTTTGATATGACATTCTACTATTGTTTGTTAGTATGATAAATATGGTTTTTGTGAAATTGTGTACTTCTTATTTATTGAAGATTGAAGAATAACCAAATGTTGATTTTCTACAGACAAAAATTAAGCAGTAAACATTTCATGTAATAGAAATACAAATAACATGAACAGAGCCTAAACGCAGTTCTTGAAGGACTTGTGCACTTGATATATTGAAGGACCTGCACAGAGCCTAAACGCAGTTGTATTGTCTCCATTGTGCATAAAGCCTAATTGTTTTTCTAGTTTTTTCTTATCCTATTACGCTTAGCTATTTGCATAGTTTTGACTTGTTTATCATCAATGCTTGCAGTGTAAGTGTGTTTGGAGCCTCAACCTTGTGAAAAAGATGACACCATATGTGGAGGACCGGGAAAAAAGAATTGTAGATAATAATAAAAAGATTAACGCTCTCAATCTGCAAAATCTCGCCCAATCCCTTATCGAATCCTCTTCTGCCACTAAAAAACCTTCATCAGTATGTTTGAATAATTATGAAATTTTAGAACTTTTTTTTATCCAAGGGTGCTTCATTTGTAGTATTTGTTTCTTACGTTAAAACCTTCACGGGTATGATTGTTGATAATTTTTTTTGTTAAATAAAAACTATAGAACTTTCACTCATAAAGTTACCATTTATATTTCATGTTTCTCCTTTCTTGATTCTGTTAAGTTGTTACAGTTTTTATTCTAAAGTTTGGTTTGGAGTTGGATGAATTAGTGGTGATTGATCAATAATTTGATTTATTCAATTAATTATATTTTCTCATAGGAAACAGGATATAACTCTTTGTAAGTGAACAACTGTTATTACAGTGTGTACCTCTATTTTCTAGCTAAGAGCTCTGCCTGTTCGAATTAGTTAATATGTGTAAGTTTAACAATAATTTCTATAAGAATTTAGTGGTTGCAGGTTTAGTTAAAGCTAGGGTGGGATATTTTCAAAAATTGAGAACTTAGATTGATGTTAACTAATATGGTTTGTTATCTGGTAAAAAGTTTGAGGTAATATCACGACATTTAGGTGATTGATGTTTAAATAATATGGTTTCACGCTTCTGACTTCTAATCACCGTTTTTGTTACTTTTTAGCTTTGTGATGTGTATACTATATTGAATGATCATGTGGTACAACAAAAAAGAATTGCTGATCAACTCATGGTAATAAGATATGATAATTTTGCAATATATGCTAAAATGATTATGCTCAAACGGTTTGCCAAAGTAGTAGTGATAATGTAACCTTTGGTTAGTGGTAAAATTTAGTAGGAATTGTTTTGTTAAATTTAGTTTTCGTATGTTTTAGTAGTATTATGCGTGATACTACTAAAACATGGAGAAGGTTCATACTGTCGGTACTGAGACATGGAGAAGGATTCCAGATTTCCCTTATGGTGTCCCTTTTGATGATGAATTAGCAAAGTTTGTATGCGGAACTGTTAATTGGCTGACACGTTATGATTCAGATTATGTCATTGTTTCTCTTGATTTGGAGAAGGAATCTTATAGAAAGCTATTGATGCCTTATTACGGAGAGGTGGTTGTGAAAAATTGAACCTTAGAGGTGCTCAAGGATTGCTTGTGCGCTCTTGCTTTTGCTCATACTTTTTTGGATGTTTGGCTTTTGAAGGAGTTTGGAAATGATGAATTCGGGATTAAATTGTTCCGTCTTCCTAGCATGGAAGATCCTTATGGTTTTTGTTTTTATGAAAGGTTACTGTATGTTTTTGAGGATGGGAAAGTACTGCTCCAATTTCATGAGAAGTTGGTTGTTTACAATCCCATAGATGGTACTCTCAAGACTCTAGAAATTCAACATATATATGGTGTTTCAGAAGTCTACCATGAGAGTGTAGTATCACCTCTTTGTTTTGACATATGCAGCGGGTATTGAGCAGAAAATTGCTTTTAACCAGATCATTTTCACCAAAATCAGTGGTGTTTTAGTTTCAAGAATTGTGCATGTAATGATGTAAAAACAACATTTACCCCGTCAAATATATGTCGCAGTGATTTTGAATTTGTCTTGTAACTCATGTTACCAAAATTAGTTGCACAATTGTGATCTGGTCGATGAAATGATAGTAAGGAACTTGATAAAGGTGCAGCCATTAAGCCAAAGATAACTCTGCTTAAATCAACAACCTTCCCTATTGCTTTTGTTGAATCAAGCAACCTTGGGTAACAAAATTTGCTCCCACAAAACGTAGCATATATCAAAGGTTAAAATCATGCAAAGTTATTTTGCTAAACATTTACCACTCACTACGTTAATGTTACAGTGATAAACTCTTAACAATAACCTAGCACCTCAAGTGTAAGACACTAACAAGTTAAAAACAATTATCATAAACAATAAAAGTTTATGTATTCATACTACATGGCAGTATACAAATTTCAAATCATGTGTCTTTGTATTGGTACATAATTTATAAACATTTCTAAACCCACGCTGACCCTAAAAAGTTTGATCATAGTTAACTAGGTTTGTGTAGTGGCAAGAAATTAATCCAGGTTAATTCAAAATATCCTACATAAATATTAAATACAAGCAACAAAATGTTAAAGAAAATATAAAAATCCACATTGTAACATTGAGAGATGCAGCCCTTGCCTGCATTCTCAATTCAATTTCACTAATCCTCCTCCTCATCATCTTCAGCTATAACTGAAAAATTCAGAGGCTGCAAGCGTGCAATCAACTTTGTCAAGAAAAATCACAATAACAAACTAGAAAATCAATGAAAGTTAGCTGAAATAGCACTTATCTAGAAACAAGCAATTGCATTTTCTAAACGTCAAATAAGAAAATAGTTATGAAGTATAGATACTAACACAAACATGACATTGACAAATCGACATAGGTAATAATTTGAGAAATATATTATGTGTCAGTGACAGATACCAAACACACCTTCAATATGATGTGCAGTGCTATATAGATTCGATTAGATTCAAGATGGATTCAAAAAGATCATCATGATGTATTTACATACCTCTTGTGCTCCTTTGGTGGTTGCTTCTCAGACTTCTTTGTGTTTGGATCCGCACGAATGGCAGCACGCACCTTTTTTTGTATCGTTCCTCAATCCCATGAGCCTCTATCCCATGCTTGAAATATTCAGTGAAGTGTGACTGGTATTTATCTGGTTCATATTCCATCAACACCTACAATGAACACCATAAAGTATAAAGGTTGTAACCAAAATTTCTAGATACCTTTATAATGAATGCACTAAAAATAAGGAGAACAAAGTACAATTTTCCCACTGCCTTCATATAGTAAGCAACATGTCTAACAAAGATATTTTTACGGCGAGCCTCAGCATCAAGCTCTTTCTTCTCCTTGTCGAAACCAACAAACCTTTTATCACTGCGGGGAATCTAACATAAGATAATGTCACCCTTGCAAGTAGATGGGCATCACCATTTGCTTGTCTCCTAATGAAACTTATCTTAAAGTTTTGGTAGATTCTAAGTGAAGTTTTACAAATATAAAGAACAACGCAAAACATCGAGTTAGTGTTGAGTCTCCTAGGAATGTGGTTCAACCACTTACTTGAAATCAAGTTCGATAGACATCTTCGATAGACCTAGTTCATTCACATCTCGTTGAACCCCAACTTTCGCATCATCCCCTGAACAAAATTCCAACTTACTCGGTCATATGCTTTACTGGTATTATCTTTAAAGCTACTTCACCTTTCAATCCATCTGGTCCAAGTGCCTTATATGAATGCATTTGGAAATAGTGCCGTCTAAATTCTTCCATGGTGAAAGGTGCTAATAGGAAATCATTTTCTACTTGGATTATGTATGGTTTGACTAGGTCTATGATATATTGATATTCTATTCTCTTAAAAAAAAAATTTGATATTCTATTGAATTAAACTTATTATTTCAAGCACCTTATTCTATTAAAATAAAACTGAAACGATGATTTGTTTGTAAATGAAAGCAAGATACAAGTACAAATGTAACCATCAAGAAAAAGTATAAGTGTAGATAGAATGCCTTAAAAAAGTACAAATGTAGAAGGGATTAATTATTGCAAAAGCTTCTTAATTATATTAACTTATCACCACTTACTATACCTACCTAGTTTGTCTTATTTTCTTTTGAAGGATAAACCGCAACAAACAAAAATATACAAAAAGTTGCCCATGTTCTAAGCTGGTCACAGCTAGCTGGCCATTCTAATTTATTAATTGACTTACACTCAAAATAATTAATAAGAACTACTACTTTATGCTATTAGGAATGGACAGTTACTAGAGAAATGCTGGTTGCTTACAAATTGGTACATTTCTGCCGAACTTGTTCATATATGTCTATTGTCCGGTCCATTCCAATGGAAATGATATGTGGTGGGGAAGAGGGGACATGTCATTACATTGGGGAGTTAGCTACATCAAACTGTACCATGCACTTTCTTTTGTTTTTTTTCCCATTCTTATTTTCTTTTTTCATATATAAACGTGTAGAAAGTTGAACTTATATTGCATTGCATGTACCCGAGTACATGTTCAAATGGAAATATATAGCATGACATTCCTAAGAAGTCTATTCAATAATAGTCTTATTACAAGTTATGAGATTAATTAATCTTCTATCAAATACTTCTTAAAAAAAATAAATCTTCTATCAATATTTCAAATTAGTTTTTGTCTTTGTCAAAAACTTTTTAGTTAGTTCTCTCCTCATGTGACAAAAACATAAAGATGGAGATCTAATAGCGAAACTTTACTTTTGACAAAGATAATTACTATTTTAAAATATTAATAAAGTCAAAGACTAATTTAAGAATGACTTACAAAGACATGAACAAATTTAGTGGTTTATTCTAAAAATATTACATAGAAGTGACGTAGAAGAGAATGGTGTTTTAGTTTGTTTAATTCAAAGGTACAATATAATATACCTATTGGCATGTGTCGCTGCACATGCACACTTCATTTGGTTATAACACATGGTAGCACATGCTCAAATCTTTATAAAATAGGCAACCCAATCTTAACAAAGTCATGGATATAGTACTCGTTTTCAACGAGGTCTAAATTTAAAATATCGTAAAATATATTGACTTTTTTACGCATAACAAAAGTTACTTGTAACATCAACGATATTAGTAAAAAACAAAAAAAAGAGTATCTTTCTAAGATATTTGGTCTTCAACTTTGACTAAAAAAAATTGGTCTTCAACTTTTAATTAAAATATATACTTCTTGGTCAACAAAATCTTTTAAAATATACTTTATTAGTAGTTAGCTGCATGGTTTTGTCTATCTTAAATCCTCATAGCCCGTTTTCAAACTGATGATCACTATAAGAATTTGGGTCGATCTGATAAGGGCGACCTTGATGGCAGGTGGTTCAATACAAATATTTGATAGATGTTAATACCATCTTGAAATTAGGATATCTTAAAAGTTCTTCATTTAATAAGATATGATAAGGTGACATTAATAACATGTGGTTCAACATAGATAGTCGATAGATGCTAACACAATCTTAAAATTAGAGTATCTTAAAAGTTCTACATTTGATAAAATATATAATATGAATAAAAATTTATAAGTGAAAACAATTATGACTTTATAAGTTGGTTTTATAATAGGTGTTAGATCAAATCCATATTTTATAAAGTGCAAGACTTCGCAATTATTTTATAGACAAATTAGTATTTTGTGGAGTGCTCTAGACTTCCTTGTCGAACTTTTTTCTTTGCTCCAACTTAACCATTTGAACTAGGAAAACAAGCATCATTAAGAATTTTCATATACATGACTTGTGTATCGTGTATGATATATTAGTTTTTTATTTTTAAAAGCCAATTTTTTTTTAGAATACTACTTCAAGCACAAAGGCGTGCCAATAAAATAATAGATCAAGTAAATAGGGCAGTAACTAAGCCACAAAATTTCAAGATAATTTGAAATAATGATGTTTGCTAGAACTTAGTTTAGCTTTGCCTCTTTTCATTGTTTTTTTTATCTTCTTTTCGTTCTTTTTTATAAACAAAATGAATAAGGGAAAAGGAGATTCAGTTATATCTAATTTATCAGATAACCCAACTATTACAATTGCTGACCATGAAAACCAAACCAATTAGGTATAGAATTACAAGCAAGACCAACTTGCACACGAAGCCAGCAAGAAAAAAAAAACCAAAGAAAAATATTTGGGTTACATGCAAATTACATATACACAAGAGAATGATCACAACAAAAATAATCAAATGTTGTCAATATTCCATCCATATTTCAATGTTTCTTCGACAAATACTCTAGTACATATTCTTTTATATATGTACGTATATATATAAGTGTAAGATCACTTGTTCTCATTGAGAAAGACAATACCTTGCTCACATTTGATTATTTGGTCTTCAACATGAGCAAATAATGTGTCACATGTATCATTACCCACCAAGCTTTTTGCCTTCAATGCCTCTCTTTCCCAATCAGTGTTATATACCACAACAAGAATTGATACCACACATGCTATTTGTGCTGCCAACAAACCATAACAAAACCCCACCAACCCTAATTTCAAAACAAACCCCAACACTATTCCTATTGGCGCCCCCACCAAGTAAAATGAGTAAAAATTTATCCCTGCCCCAATACCTGGCCTTGCACTCCCTCTAAGTATTCCACAACTAGTTGTTTGTGGACAATTTGCTAACTCACAAACACCAATTATAGGTAAAACCGCCATTGTCAACTCTAGCACCTCTTTATCATTTGTGAACACCTTCCCCCATTTTTCTCTTCCTAATGTTGTCCATAATAACCCTAATGTTGAACTTGCTAGTGACACTCCAATTGCTACCATAGTTGACAAATTTGCTCTTGATGGTTGACCAGCTCCAAGTGCATTCCCTACCCTTGTTGAAACCGAAGCACTAAGTGCCGTTGGTAAAGTGTACATAAGTGATGTTGTTTGTATCACTATTCCCGCCGTGGCTAAAGCTACACGAGGGTTATAAAGGTAACCAGTTAGAATTGTCATGAATTCATACCACCACCATTCTAAACAAACTCCAAGACAACTCTGAATGGAAAACCTTATTAACATGCCCCATTCTTTGCCTAGGGTTTTGACACTTGTTGGTTTTTCTTGTTGTGATGATAACAAGGGAGAACTAGGGATAGGTATGGAGATTGAAACATGTGAGATATGCATGTAGAACATGTATGATAAAAGAAAGAAAAGGGTATTGAAATTGGCAACAAAAGCTGAAATAGCAATACCTTGTACACCAAGGTGAAGTTTGAAGGTTAAGAAAATTATGATAGGGATGTGAATGATAACGGAAAGTGAAGTGCACCACAATAATGGCCAAGTTGTTCCTTTGCTACGTAAATAGACGCGAATTGGATGAAGGAAGCTATTCGCTATAAGATCGGGAATCGAGAGGCGGCAATAGAGGCTTGCTATTCTTGTTATGTCTTGATTTTGATGAAGGGATAGCATGAATGGTTCAAGATTGAGCCACAAAAGTGAAATGGGTAATGAAGCTACTAATAACATGAGAATTGTTCTTCTTAATATGAGAGAGACTAAGGAGAAGTTTTGTGAACCAATGGCTTGAGTACATAGAGGCTCCATTCCCATGGCTAGACCTGAAAGGACTGAGTAACCGGTTACATTGGTGAAGCCTATGGCCAAAGCACCACTTGCTAACTCAAGGCTTCCCAACTTTCCCATGCAAACAACTAAGATCATGTTTTTGAGGTATCCTACTATGCTCATGGCTGCTATTGGGAAACCTATATCCATCATTCTCTTTAGCTCGTCCACCACCTGAAAAACAAAACAAAAACATACAAGTACATATAAGACATAGTTTCTCTACAGCCCCATCTTTCTCCAATGAAATATACTATAAGGATCCATGTTAATAGATATGCTATGCTATGATGTTATTTTTTTTTTGGACTAATGCTATGCTATGATATTGATGAAGAAATGGTATATGAAAACTATATGGAATTTTAATATGCTATGCTCCCTCTGATTAAAGGTCGGCTATAACAGCTCTCTGGTCAAATGTCAGTTATCGATGACATTTGACCGGAGAGAGGCAGCAAAAAGGATCCATGTAAGTATATACTATGAGTATATACTATAAGGGATGAAGAAGTGATATGTGTGAAAAATGTGAAAACCATGGGAGAGTTTTGTATGGTATATATCGTACCTCAGCAGTTGTCGGGTATGTCTTTTGGGATTTCTCTTGAGCAACCATCTTAAAACCTTTAGCTTTTCCTATCTTGTTTCCGTGTGGGTGATTTGAGGTATATAATAAGGAGAAACAAGATGAGATAATGAATGTCTTTTTTCTCCACAAGACACTCCTTCAAGTACAAGTGATATGAGAGGGGACCAGAACAAGCAATTAAATTGAGTGTGTGAGATCAATAAGTAAGACGATATATCTTTATATAAGGAATTTAAAGGTGGTGGGGTGTGTATGTGTATGAATTGTTATATTCTCACACTCACTTTCTTTTACATCATTTTTGGACCTCTTTTTTCTTTCTATTTTACTCTTTTGTTTTCCACATATCACTTTTAATTTTTTTTCTCTTTTGTTCGTTCTTTTTTCACACTATTTTGGTGGTGTGTGTATAAGTGTATATATATGCTTTCCTTAACATTAAAAGCAGGGTTTTTTTAGAAGTTATAAAGTTATGTTACATTATTATCAAAAGAGATAATGGTTCCAAAAGGCCAAACTATAACATTTGAAGCATACAATTCCATACAGTAATATGCAAGAATAAAATTAAAAAGTTCATAATTTTCAAAGAAGGCCCAAAAGTAATTGTATAATATTTTTTTAATGGAAAAAGAAATGTGCTAATAATTATTATATCAGCGTTTCCATCATGGGATACCCAAACTCAAATAAAAAGAACTTTTGCAAATGCGTTCTCACGTAGAAAATATTCAAATATTCTTTTTGTTACTTCTAAACACGACAAAGCTATGTTGCAAAAAGAAAAGGAAAAAACACTAAAATATACATATACTAGATTGGCCTAAATCAATTCGTGAATTTAGAACAAATAAGCCACATTATTGAGGAGCATTGGTAGACCAATCTAGTATTATGTATATATTTTAAAGGTAGACCAATCTCAAGTGAATAATAACACAATAGATGGGATCATATATATATTAAGCAAAATATATTAACGAGAGTATAGAAATACTAACTCATTACAACATATTATAACATAAAATCTTAAAAGTATATTCCCTCAAGAATGTGCGACTTTTGCAAAGAGTAAGAGCACAAATGCTCTTTGTCTAGTGTAAGGATTCATAACCATGTTTTGGTAATGTGGAAGGACATTCTACCTATCGATGTTACTTAGGAAATGGGGTTGAGTTTTTTTTTTCCTTTATCTTTTTCGGTCTTAGCCCTCTAGTTTTTATGAAACGAGCCTAGTAATTCTAAGTTTGATCGGGAGATAAATAAAGTAAAATAATAGTTAATCTCTTTTTGGCATAATATTTGGTTAGACGACTTCCTCTTAGTCATTTCTTTATATTTTAAAGATTTAACTGATTGAATACTCTTTTATTTTTATAATCACTCTTTAGATTTTAAAGATTCTATCAGATTGAAAACTCTTTTGTTTAGACAAGCAAAATATATAGAGTTGAAGGAGTACTCTAACTCATATAAAGCAAAAATGACATAAATATAGAGTAGAACGGGTACTCTAACTCATACATGAAGCAAAGAGTCTATACACTTAATTAAAGCAAATCAAAAAGACAACATAAAATAACTTGAATGTCAATTGGAAAAACTATAGCCCTTTTCCCTCCCTTGAGAGATATCAAACCCCATGAAATAACTTTTATATGTTCAACCACATCCTTGCAAGTCACCTTCCCTTCAAAATGATATCATTTTGGTGGATAGAAAATGAATCTTTCTATTCTTCTTGCTCATAAAGGATATCCAAATTGAGTAAAGTGATTTACATCAATAACCTTAAGAGTAATGTTTTTTTGTACGATGAGGTCAAAACAAATAATACAAAGATAAAGGCTATTTTAACCAGAAATTTTTACCCACCCTACCATGTTTTCCATCAAGTACATACATATTTGACAATTTGACCAATCAATTATACAAGAACTCTCTTTAAATTTTTCTTCCTACTAAATAACAGTATTATCCATAACCCTAATTTTCTATAATGTCATTAAAAAAAGGACCTTATTTAAACCGTGCGATATATGTATTTATCAATGGATGCTAAAAGCTCTATTCTTTACTTGTCCTATTTTGTCGTTTTCCCAAATATGTAGAAGCATAGGCATCTTCTCTGCCTCATAAGAAATGCATATATGTTTGTATTACCAGAAATTTCTTGTTCACGTTTAAAAAGAAGCTATTAATTGTGCATGTGAGGAAGGACTATTGCTATATACTGCTACTGAGGCTATGGTTGATGTACGTATTTTGGGGGCTAATACTGCATTCGTCTATATATGTGCTTTGGGAAATAACGAATATATGGCTACTTGCTGGCATTTACAATTTTTGTATTAAAAATTATTGGTATTCTTTAATTTTAGCTCGTTTAATGTTTGTATATTTAGAAAAACTCGCATGGTAAGTATAGCATGTGTGGGAAAAACCATATTTTAAGGGCTTTACATTACATAGTAAAGAAATATTTAAAATTATTAATTGTGTAAATTGTGAAATTTGATTAATAGTTTTGAAGAAGTTATGAAATATGACGTATAAAAAAATTCGCGAGCTTAGATGTTAATGTCAAAATTATTAGGCTCTACCTTTACAAAGGTTCGAATCCGCAACCTCGCATATGTGTGTGTGCATTTTAGTTATCTTTACCACTTACTCTATAGAATAAGGAAAAAATTAGGAAATATATATGTTCATTACATTCAAGATTTATTTTTTTGGGTGAAGACATTCAAGATTGAAAACCAAATTTAATATATAAAATAAAAGTAGAATATAAATATCAAATTTTCTTCATTTTTGGCTGAATCAAATTTTCTTCCCCAAAAATAACTAACCTTAAATTTTTTATTATAAAAGATTCATCAATTAAGGGATTTGTCCAATATGAACTTTTCAAAATGGGTCATATGTGGAAACTTACCATTTTTAATGAAAATATGAATTTAAAATAAAAAAAGGAAAATGCTAACTTGTGCCCTAATGACACAAGATAAGGATCTAAAAATAGAATTAAAAAAAAAATAAAAGTTTGCATTGAAAATATTAATTAGTTTTTAAACTTTTAAGATTATAAATGCACAATTTTCAAAATTAAATTTCTACTTTAGTTTATACAAAAAAAAAATTATATTTAGTTTCTTATTTTGTGCCCTTAAGACATAAGTTAACAAGACCCTTCATTAAATTTTACTAAAAATGGGAAGTGAATCCCTTAGTTAGAGGTACCATTTTAGATGCACCCCAATTTAAAAATCATCTTTGTTATTATTTTGATGTATTATTTGAAAAGCTTTCATTGGTCCTATCATTATGAATTCATTGGTCTAGCAATGATGGTCATAAACTCCCATTTTCATGGCTTTTGATAATAATAATAATAATAATTGATTAATTAATTTGTTAGTATGAGGTCACTTCACTTCATTAAGTTATGACCAAGTAGGACCTTTGAAACTAACAACATTACGGTTTTAGGGCCTTCAAGTCCACATCAGTAAACAATGTAATAAAATTAGATTGTATCGTAAGCAAAAATTGCTTTTATCACATGTATGCACCAAGCAACAAGATATTTTTGATGTAGATCCAAAATCACAAAACTTGATCAAACCTCATCACCACCTTTCCTATTGGAGCACGCACCTTGTCCTCAAAAGTTACTACACCTTAGCTTGTAATTCGTATATGTAATACACC